>Ga0114930_10000745_pt1 | contig 33690 bp, 28 predicted proteins | sample AnhtaG_FD_87300 | JGI IMG/M metagenome (GOLD analysis project Ga0114930, IMG submission 87300) | Deep subsurface microbial communities from Anholt, Denmark to uncover new lineages of life (NeLLi) - Anholt_01485 metaG | ecosystem: Environmental > Aquatic > Marine > Oceanic > Sediment | place... | reverse complement strand
TTTGACCTATCTTTAGCGATAAATGTAGTTACAGGTGCTTTAGAAAGATGAGTAAATGTAATGTCATGTCCTACACATAATCCAACTATAATATTCATATCAGTTTTTGCTTTATTGAGTAGTAATGCTTGAGCTGCAGGGTTACATGTTATAATTCCAATAAGATAACCCGTTTTTGAAACCATTGTATATTCTTTAGGAACCTCGACATCAGTTTTTTTAATAGATTCAGTTTTACAACAAACGGAACAGACTTCAAATCCATATTTATTTAGGATCTCAGCAGTTTTTTCAGCTTCTTTTTGTAAGCCGACACAGAATGCTAATCCCAACTTTTTAAAGCCCATTCCCTTCGCATATTCTATTGTATCCTTTAAACGAGGCCAATTAATATACCCTTTAGCTTCTACAATAGATGCAATGCTAGTTGATTTTTTTACAAATTCATCCGTTTTATAGAGATTCATTACTTCCTCTTCGATTTCCGGATAAACAATCATTGGACAATTTTGTTTTTGTGTGTTGGGATTCCCAACTGTACAATAATGAATACTGTTACATTTATGACATGTAGGATCCATTTGAATCTCTTTATTAGATTTTTCAACATCTTTTGGCATTTTAAATCATAATTTACTATTTATTTTTGTTTTATAATTTATATTACTCTATTAGGTAAAAATTTCAAACTAATTGAACAAATAGTTAAATTATTTTAATTTTTATCATAAGAAATGATTTAGAATTTTATTTTAGTTTTAATTCATTTTTATTAATCATATTAAGCAATTAAAGTGCGGGAATAGCTAAGTCTGGTTCAAAGCGCTGGACTCAGAATCCAGTCTCGCAGGAGTTCGGGAGTTCAAATCTCCCTTCCCGCATTGAATTAACAACAAAGCGAAATGATTATTTATGCCTAAAGTTAAAGTCAAAGATATTAATTTAAATTATGAAAGTTTTGGAGAAGGCTTTCCACTTATAATGATTTTGGGATTAGAGAGTAATATTGATTGGTGGGGTCGGTCTCTATTAAGAAAAATTTCTAATCATTTTAGGGTTATTGTATTTGACAATAGAGGAACTGGAAGGTCAGATGCCCCCGATATAAAATTTACTCTAAAAACATTAATAGAGGATACAGTAGGTTTGATGGATATATTAAATATTGAACAAGCACACGTATTTGGTCATTCCATGGGAGGTAGAATTGCCCAAGGTGTAGTTTTAAATTATCCTAAAAGAGTAAAGAAATTAATAATATGTTCATCAAGTTGTGGTGAATCTAAGCTAATTCCTGCTTCTCCAGAAGTAATGCATATAGTAAGAAAACCAAGAGAAAACCAATCCCCTGAGGAAGCAGCAAAAAATATGTTATCTATTTTTTATACTGAAGAATTCTTGAAGAAGAATCCCAAAATTGTAGAGATTGCCATTCAAAATAGACAAAGGTAAAAACATCTCCAAAAAGCTACAATCAGCAATTAGAAGCAATTGCTACTTTTGACGTTTGTGAAAGGTTAAAAAAAATAAATACGGAAACATGTGTAATGCACGGTAAGAAAGATCAACTCGTTCCACCTCAAAATGGAGAGATTTTAGCGAAATTAATTCCGAATGCTAAATTAGTACTATTTAAAAACAGCGGCCATGTTCCATTTGTAGAAGAACGTGAAAAGTTTATAAAATCATTAATAGATTTTTTTAAATAATATCCCCAGATTTATTTGCTTAAGAGCAAAATTAAGATATATTCATTTTTAAAGCAAAAATAATAATATATAATTAAAAATAATTGTATAATATAGAAAAACTTTCAATCAGTATAATCATGTCAAAAGAACCCACACCAGAAGAGGAAAAAGAAAAATTAATTGTTTTTCAATATAGCGATGAATTAAACGAATATCAAGAATTGGAAGTTGAGGAAGATGTACAAATGCATGAACTTTTAGATCCAGATTTTATTCTACTATTTGTAGATTCAAAGCGATATAGAATTTGGTTATGGCATGGAAGTAATACCACTACTAGAATGAAATTTATTGCTGCTAAATTAGCACCAAGTATAAGAGATCGATATGGGATTGGATTTAAAATTGAAGCAGTAGATGAAGGTAATGAAACTTTGGGGTTTAAAATAGCTGCGGGGTTAGAAGAGGAAGTTGATTATACTGAAATACAAAAAGGTCCTACGTATGAAGGAACCCGAGAAGATTTAGAATTACTTGAGTCATTATCGCGAGAAAAAATCTTACTATTATTAGAAAAATCAGGAGTACCTGAAGGATATGAGAGAAAAATGGTAATAGTGAATAATAAGATATACGGTTACAGAGAATATGATAGAGATTATTTAGGATCTACAATAAAAGAAAAACAACTTTTTCCATTAAGAGAAGATGTTGAAGATGGACCATATCTGGCAGATAACTACATTCCTAGGATGCTCTTTTCTTATAATAATGTTGTTTTAACAGAACTTTTGCTGAAAAAAGATGAAATAGATAAAGAGAATTAAAATTTTCTCTTTCTAAATAAAATATATAATGACTAGTACAAGATATAGAAGAAGTATCAAAAGGAAACCAAAAAGGAAAGCAAGTCTTGGCTTATTAATAATACTTTTACTTTTCCTTAGTATAATTATAAGTATAATTATTGTCGTTTTGTCATTTCCTTGAAATAGAGCGAAATAAATAAGTATAAAATTCAAAATCTTTTATCTAGTTTATCAAAATAAAAAATTATGAAAAACATTGAAATTAAAGAAAGCAGATTATATTTTCTTAGTTTTAATAGTTATAATCACTATCCTTTCAATTGATTTGTTATTAAACACCTCCCACCGTAAAGCTATAGAAGATATTTCAAAATATGAATCCTTTCAAAATTTAGCTACTGGACTTCTTGTGACTTTTTGGGTTTGTTTAGTTGGAAACTTGCTTCCAGTTCCGACACCTTATACTTTTGTGGTATGCTTTTCTTCCCAACCTTTTTTACAGATAAATATTTTTGTACCTCTTCTTGTTGGGTTTATTGCTTCATTAGGGTGCTTAATTGGAGAATTAGGTGGATATATTGTCGGTAGAGGTGCTTCTGAATTAATTTCGGAAGATAGAATAGAGAATTTAAAGAAGTATCAGCAATATCTTGTTAATCACCCAAAATTGGCGCCTCTGTTAATTTATATTTTTGGACTTACTCCGTTAAATGATGATATGATAACTATACCTTTAGGATTAATCAAATATGATATTAAAAAAACAATCTTTTGGGTTTTTTTGGGAAAATTATCTTTAATGCTAATCTTTGCATATAATTTAATTGGTATTTGTAATCTTTTAGGATCGAACTGGATCCTCAGTATAATAACCCTCTATTTCATAATAATTACTGTATATCTCATGTTAAAGGTAAACGTCGTGGAAATCTTTAATAAAATAAAGAAAAGAAAATTGGTTAGCAATGAAGAATGAGATAAATAAATTTATTAATACCGTTATTCAACGGATTTAATTTTTTGAATATTTTTCAATAATGTAATTCTGTAATGTCCAAGCATATTTCTCAAGATTCAAAATCATAATTTTTTGTTGAACTTCTCGTAAATAAGGTACATCTAATTGTTTAAATAATGATTTTAAATTATCTATAGTATCAAAAATTTTTACAATAATCTTCCAATCATCTGCCCATTCATAATCCTGATATTCTATAAGTTCCATTTCAAAATCAACTCGACAAAATATTCTCTGATGGTACTCATACTAATTTAACCTTATAAATATATAGGAACTAAAAAACTTCTGATAAAATAAAAAAAAAGGAATTTAAAAGGTTTGAAAAAACCTATTTAGTTAAAATAACTACAGTTTCCGAGACATTTTGCATTGCTCTTACTCTCTTTTTAGGATCTCCTGAATTTTTAAGGATTCCTATGATTAGATCCAGTATTAGAAATGGAGAGCCTTTAAAGATATTATTCACAAAATAGTTAGCTGAGGATGCGTGTTGAAGAGTGTGCTCATCTACAGTTCTAATATTCATAGCCATCTTCCCTAAGGTTTGGCCATTATTATATGTCTCCAAACCCCAGTGATATAGCAGTCCGGCACCCCAATCAAATGGAAAAGTGAACCACCACGCTCTAAAAGGATCAAAAAAATTAACACCATACCAAGGATTAATTAATATTAATGAAAAGGTAGAACCAATCAAAGTAATTATAATAGAGTCAATAAAAATTGCAATTATCCTTTTTAAAAAATCAGCATATATAACAGTTTCTGGTTTCAGCTTAGGTTCTTGAGTCGGCTCAGATATAACGGGAGTGGATGTTTCGAAAGTTTCCTTTTTTTCTCTTAAGTCTGCACCACAAGCATCACAAAATGACGCATCCGGTTCTAATTTTTTTCCACATTTAGGGCAAAACTTTAATGCCATTTTCAGTACACCAAATTTTTACTATTGAATATAATTTATCTTTTAAGAATTTTAGATCTATAATTTATTAAAGGCTTTTATAGTCCATTTTTTTTCTAAAAAGAAATTTTTTAAGAGGAGTATATTTTAATTCAAATTGTTATATGTATAGCTGAAATCCTTTTTCTATTAGTTCCCTTGTTTCCTTAAAATCAGAGACATTTATTAATTTGTTTAGATCTTGAATTTCAAGTAATTCATCTTTATACTTCTTCTTAAATTCAAGAGCAAATTTCTCCATTAGCTTTTGTAATATGGCATTTTTTCTATTGGTAATTAGAACAACGGCAAATCCAAAATCATCATAATTTACAATAATATCTGTGTTTTTAGTTTGAAGAACATCAATTTGATTTCTTTTGTCTACAAATTCGGATAAAATATGGTTAATCCCAATAAGAATATTTCCCCAAATTGCTGCATCCAATTCATTTGGAGATTTACTAAATTTGTAAGAATATAGTAATATCCCTGATTTATGATATATATTAAGATAATATATCTTATTTGTCAGTCCTAAGAACATTTCAGGTTTTTTTAGCAGCATTACACAGAAACCAAAAATTATGATCCATAGTGAAATTATGTGTAATTCTCTAAAAATTGGAAATTTAAAGAAAATATAAAATATATACATTAAAATAGGAATTGGGAAAAATATCATATTTCTTATCAAATCTTTTGTTAATTTTCGATCCCTAGCATTATTATGAATTAGAAACGAGATAATGAAATAATAAATTACATTTGAACATTGAAAAATAGTAATTAATAATCCAGTAATGATATCATAATTATAATTTATCTGAGATGGATCTTTTATAAAGAAAGGGGGAGAATCTGAGATGTCAATACTCATCTTAATGGAATCTGGAAGAACTAAAGCTCCAATTAATACTCCGAATAAAGTTATAAGAAATAAAAAGAGAAAATCTGGAATTCTCTTATATTGCTTTAAAAAGGTAAAAATCAGTGTATTTAGTATTAGACTGATAAACCCAGAAAAAATAGAGAGTTTCCATAAAACAATGTTAATTGTCTCGGAAAAAAATACTGTAATTGAAGATATATAAAGTGATGAATAAATTATAATTGCATTAAATATTGTTAAGAAATTCAAAAAAGCCATCAATTTTATTCCATAATTTTCATGATAATGAATTATGTGAATTAGGGTAAAAACAGACACGCAAAAAATGAAAAAATACCCCACCCCTAATACAACAAAAAGAACAATGTACATGATTTAATCTAACATAGAGAAATATATTTTATCTATATACCTTGATTTGCTTTATGATTTCTTCAAAATTGAAATTTCAAATTAATAGTCTAGTGAATATAATAGAACATAAGTTCATAATTAAGATTTTTTCTTATTTAATATACATTTTAGTTAAATATTAACGTACTTTTAAAAGTAAAATCCAAAACAAATTCTTAAAGATATCGATGAACCTTATTGTGCTATTATATAAGGGTCAAAAAATTCTGCAATTAATTCTTTAGCGTTCCTGAACTCTGAAACGTCTATTAGCCCTTTCATATTTTTCAATTTTTCTCCATTCAAATTAGAAAATTTCAGCATAAAATTTCTTACTGCTTTATCTATGAAAGTATTTTTATGATTCATCGTTAAGAGAATTGCATAATCATGGGTATTATCATACTCAAAAACTAAATCTCTATCCTTCATTTTAATAAGATTTAACTGGTCCTTTCTATCAATAAAATTTGCTAAAATATGATTTATACCTATCAATATTGACCCTTTTAACAGGGAATCGTCGGTTTCCTTTCCTGTTTCAAAATTAAATGAATATAAGAGAATACCACTCTTATGGAATATAATAAAATCAAAAACTCTATTCGTAAGTTCAATAAATAAAGTTGGTTTTTTGAATATTGTATAAGAAGCAAAAATTGCACCCATCAGATAAATTATGTAATATATATATCTAAAAATAATATTGTGAGTAATAAGATGTAGTGTGTATAACAATATTATCAAAGAAAAATGAAAAGTAAGTAAACCTAGATTTCGACCCGATTTTTTATCTCGGAAGTTGGAAAGATTGCTAAATAAATTAAACCACATAAAAGAAAATATACCCATGTTATAAATTATAAGAATTATTAATAATATCAGATTATTAAATTCATAGTAATAATAATCTCCACTTGCTTGAAAAATATCAATCGAATTTGAAAGAATTGTTAAACTTACAATAAGGCCACCTACAAACGCATAGATTATTGAAGGTATACTCGTAATTCTCTTAAACTTAATAATGAAAATTTGAATAATACTTAACATACTAATGGAAGCAATCCAAATGATAATAGACAATTTCCAGAATAGCAGAGCTATAATTTCATTTAAATATATTTCTGTCGAGAGAGTGTATAAAGAAAAAAACATTATCCCCAAGAATAGGTATAAAAAAATATTTAAAATAGTGTTTATGGTAGTACCATAGTTTTCCCTATTTAGATAAACATAAATGATCCCTATTAAGGAAATACAAATGGATACTATTATTAGGATTATACTAAAAATCACAGTAGTTTTTCATCTGAAATAATGAATTTCTTTAATTAAATAAAAGATAGTAGTTCAATATTATATAAATATGTTTTATATTGTATTTGTTTTATCTGCTCATTATTATTCATATTTAATTTACAAAATGTAATTATTTAATCTATTAAATAGTAAATAAAAAAAAAGAAATAAACACAAACTTTATTTTAAGAAAAAGTAAATTCTGTCTAATTCCCAATGAATGAATTTATTAAGTACTTGAAAAGAGAAGATTTAATTCAAAAACTCCTTGAACATTATAAAGTTAATCAAATAAAGCAGTTTGTAAAGGAATATTTTAATAAATTCATTGAATTCCAGGGGATAGAAGATAAAAAAGCTTCAAAAAACGAACTGAATTTATTAAATTCAAATTTTAATTCATTAGGAAAATTTTATGAAAAAACTTTGCTTCAGAAAGATCGAAAGGTTTTAGGTGAATTTTATACACCAAAATCTATAGTGAGGTATATCTTAGATGCCATGGGTTATAAAGACAGCAACAATATTCAGCCCAAAAAACTAATAGATATAAGTTGTGGATCTGGGAGTTTTATTATTCTTGCTATTAGAGTTTTAATTAGTAGTTGTTTTAAAAGTTTCAATAGACATGATTTTTCTGAAATATTACCCGAGGAAGCTAGAAACATCGTCTTGAGAATAAAAGAGAATATTTATGGCATAGATGTAAATCCTCTTGCTTGTATTTTATGCCAAATTAATATACATTTTGAATTATTCGAGTTAATGAAAATTATTAAAAACAAGGATAAGAGCTATCATTTGCCAATGTTTAACATAATAAATTCTAACAGTTTAGCAATAAGCGAAACTGAGCAGTATGATTACGTTGTGGGTAATCCACCTTATCTATTTATTAGAGCTATTCCTAATGATCAAAAACAAATTATTGAGAAAGGTAATTTTAATACAAACAAAGGTCAATATGATTATTACCAAATCTTTATTGAGCTTGGGATACGACTCCTAAGAAGTAAAGGTGTACTTGGCTATATTGTTCCAGATTCCTTATTAGCATTATCAAATCGCTCTATATTAAGAAAATATATCTATAACACTACAAAAATTAGAGAAATATATAATATTGGCCCGCAATTTGAGGATCCTATTGTTTCGAATATTATCCTTATTTTAGAAAAAGAATCTGATGTTCAAGAAAGAGAAAGGAACTCTATCAAAGTTAAATTTTCAAATCAGGATCTAAAAGAAATTTCTCAGAATTCCCTGAAAGAATGGGATTATAAATTTCTAATTCATCTTAGCGATGAAGATATATACATTATTAACCATCTAAACAATAAGTTTCCCAAATTAAAAGATCTAATAAAAAAAGTGGATTTCAAAATTTTATTGAGTAGAGGGATAGAATTAACCAAAAAAGGAGAGATTATTCTATGTGAGAATTGTAGAAGATATTTCCCAATCCCTAAAAAGGTGTTGAATTGTCCAGAATGTAAAAATCCTCTAAAAGAAGAACAAATTGAAAAGATAATATTTGATTCAGTTCAAAATGAGGAAAAAGATAAGTTTAAATTATTTATAAATTCTATTAACCGTTATCAGGTAAAAAATTATAGCTTTATTAGAATTGACAAAAAGGGAATTAATTATAAAGATTTTGAAATCTATATAGACCGTATAATAATTAGACAATTAAGCCAAAATAACTTGATCTGCGCAACTTATGATAGAAATTTATCTTTAACGTCTCAATCTTTCTATAATTTAAGGATTTGTCAATCCCCAATAATAGAATTTAATAATCTCTACTTACTTGGAATTATTAATTCTAAACTCTTATCTTATTATTTTATAAAATTATTTGGATCTTATAAAAAACTTTTTCCTCGGATCCTTATTGAAAAAATAAAGGATTTTCCTATTAAGGTTCCTGAGAATAACATTGAAAAGGAATTAGCATCTAAAATAATTGGGAAAGTTGAAATTTTGCTGGATCTAAATGAAAGTGAAGTTGAGAAATCTGATTACATTCAGAAGGAGATCGATAATATAGTTTTTGAACTTTACGAAATACCTGATGTATATCGGGAAACTATCTTAGAATCTATAAATAATATATAGTTAGAATTGTGGAATCCATTTTGCTTCCTTTTCGAACATTTCATCAACCATTTCTCGAATCTCTTGGGGAGAACAAACACTAGCCGTATTAGGATCTAACATTACAGCATGAAATATCTTCTCTTTATTTAATTCAAGTGCGCCTTCTACTGCTGCCTTTTGTACCATGATATTTGATAAACAGAGTGCTTGGCATATTGTCGGCAATTCAATTCCCCCTTGAGGATGCAACCCATGAGAATCTGCAAACACTGGTACTTCTACACAGCATCCTTTTGGTAGATTAGTTATTAAACTTCCTTGCTTATTAATGACATTTCCATTAAATCTGAATGGTTGATTCCTCTCGATAGCATTTATAATATGCGATCCGTATTCAGTTGAAGGTTTATTTTCTCCTTTTTTAATGTCTAATTTAGTTTTATTTAATCTTCTTTTATATCTTTTTTCCGTCTGTCCTTCAAGTTGGACACATAAATCATAATAAGATCCATGTTTTAAATGTGAATAAAACATATTAATTCCCCTATATTTTTCTAGTAGATCTTTTCTTTTCCGGTAATAAGGTAAATATTCGGAGAGATGTCCGGAACTTTCAGTCATAAAATAACCACAGGCATTCATCATATCCAAACGAACCTTGATGGATTCATTAAATTTAGGATTTTCATTAAGCTCTTTTTTTATCTTCGGATATCCATCCTGCCAAGCAGAAGCAAGTTCTTTTCTATACCATACTTCAAGAAACCATGCCATATGATTAATGCCAGCACAGAAGAAGTTGAAATCCTCCTCTTTCACACCAATAGCAGCCCTTAAGGTTTGAGCTGTACCTTGAACTCCATGACAAAGACCAATTGTAGAATTGGGTAAGAGAGTATTACAGTACCAAGTATTCATTGCCATAGGATTTGTATAATTCAAAAAAAGTGGTTTATCTCCATTTTTTCCAGTATTGTATCCGACATCTTGAATGTCTTCTGTGATTGATTTCAAGACAGGTACTGTTCTGAGAAATCGAAAGACTCCTCCGGGACCTAATGTATCTCCTACACATTGAGTTACCCCATATTTTAAGGGAATTTCAAAATCATATTTCATCACATCTAACCATCCAACCTGGATAGCGTTTATTATATACTTAGCATCCTCGATTGCTTTTTTTTGATTTGTAGTTTTTTCAATTTTTACATTTTTAAGTTCCTGAGGATTATCTTCTATAATTTTCTTAATATATTTGAACATGGTGTCTAAACGTCCAGGATCAATATCTTCAAGGCAAATAAGGGTATCTTTTCTGAGTGCTGGAAATGTTAAGATATCAGTAAGCACAGTTTCACCAAAAACAAAAGATCCAGCACCAATAAATGAAATTTTCAAAGACATGATAAAATGATAAAATTCCTAAAAATTATAATCTTTGCTTTAATATTATTCATTGGTGTTAAGTATATGGTACGAACTGCTAAAATTACAAGAAAAACAAGTGAAACTGAGATTACGGTTGAGCTAAATCTAGATGGTTCTGGGCAAAATGAGATCAATACCGGTTTTAAATTTATGGATCATATGTTAAGATTACTTGCAACACACTCTAATAGTGATATTAAAATAAAAGCTACTGGAGATTTAACTCATCATATTATTGAAGACATCGGAATTTCATTAGGAGAATGCTTTCATAAGGCTTTAGGTGATAAAAAAGGTATAAATAGATATGGTTCTGCTTTAATTCCGATGGATGAGGCTCTTGCTAGATGTGTCTTAGATTTCAGTGGCCGCAAGGCATTAATTTTGGACTTGAATTTAAAAGAATGTGATATAGAAGATATTGCTGTCGAGGATGTAGAACATTTCTTTAATTCTTTTACAGAAAACGCTAAAATGAACCTTCACATTCATGTCCTTTATGGAGAGGATCAACATCATAAAGTCGAGGCTGTATTTAAAGCTCTAGCACGAGCTATTAAGGAAGCAAAAAAAATTATATCTGAGGAGATCCCTTCGACTAAAGGAATTTTGTGATCTAATGTCTTCTCATGTATACTTGCCAATTCATATAAAAAAATTTTAAATTTAATAACCAAAACTTAAGTTTAAAATTTAAACACGTATCAATTATCTTCTCTTTTTAGAACGATAGGTTTTCAAAATTCTGTCCCATTTTTCAGCAAGCTCAGGAAGATCTGTTCGTTTAAAGAGTTTTACTGCTCGATCTAAAATTTTGGCTATACTTTCTTCACATTTTACTATATCATCTTTTATGGAGGAATCACTTATCATAAATAATTAATGTCTGAAAATCAATTAAAAAATAATATGGTATGCTGATGTCTTCGGAAATATGACTGTAATATTATCCTAATACCTATATTTATATTACCTAAGGATATTATATTCTTAAACTATTATACTACAAGGGTGATTATTTATAGAAAAACTTCCAAGCACGGGTCGATTAACACAGATCCTAAAAAATTATTTTAATGAAGTTGAAGGTATTTTAGGTGTAGCTATATGTGATCGAGATGGGTTTATTATTGCCTCAGAATTCAAGGAAGGAAATGAAGAAGAATCAGATTCAATTATAGGAGTAATCTCAGCTATACTTGATAATTATATAGACCGGATTAAAAGTGAGTTTGGGACCAAAGGGAGTTTTTTTAATATGACCACAACAGGAGATAAAAAGTTTGCTTTTTGCTCAGAAGGTCCACAATCTATTTTGACAACGGTTGCGGATCAATCCACAAGCGATAATGCATTAAAGGTATACTCAGCACATATAGCTGGAAAAATAGAATTAATTCTAGAGGGTAATGAAGAAGTTTCTCCAGAGATCCCTGAGATTATAAAAGCATTGGCTAAAACGAGAGAGGGAGAACTTCCAAGAATGGCAGGAGAGTATTCACATAAACTAATTTTGACCGGAGATTATCAGGTAGGGAAAACATCACTTATCAGAAGGTTTGTTAAGAATATGTTTCAAAAAGATTATATTTCTACGATAGGGGTTCAATTAAGTAAGAAATCGGTTGATTTAACAGACAAAATAAAGATGAACTTCATTATTTGGGACATTGGAGGTCAGAGTTTCCAGATGGCTCCTTACAGAATAAAGTTCTATACTGGTGCTAATGCTGCATTTATCGTGATAGACAGATCTCGTCAAGATAATCTGAAGAGTGTTGAAAAATGGTATACTGATATTAAAAGATCAATAGAAAAAAATATTCCCATAGTTATTGTTGGAAATAAATCGGATTTAATCGATCAGTTAGTAATAAGTGAAGATGATATCAAAAAAGTTGCTAAACAATTTGGTTTTCACTATATTCTCACATCTGCTAAGACAAGCGAACATGTTAATGATGCTTTTTTATACATCGCTTACAGAGTAATTGAGACTCTTTAATCTAAAGGATACAAAATTTTTTATGAATCCTCATTCTTTTAAATAATTGATGAATTAATCAAAATAAAATTAAGAATTCAAAATTTATAAAAGGAGGTTAGAAAAAGATAGTAATTAAGGTAGATTGGCATGACGTGCTCACAACTTGAAACGCTGCTGGATATGTCATGGGATTTTCGATAAAAGAGCTTACATACAAGGGAAAATATCTTATATATCTTAGTGAGCAAGAATTAACTGGTCCTTGGTTTAGCTTTAAATTAGAAGGTAAAAGTATTGGCTCAATTCCAGTGATTCTAAAAAATATCGAACCTACACCGATATATAACATGGTAAATACTCGAAAAGGGACTGCTATAAGTAGAATTACCTTGGATTTCAATATAACTGAGTACCTCAAGAAATTGGTACAAGAAAATAAACTAAAATCGATTCTATTACAAAAGAAGGAATTTGTTCGCGTGTACAAAGATATCTTTAACCCACCTAAAGTACCCTATATCAGCACTTTCTTTACTATGAAAAACATTTCTGATTTTGCGATGAAGGATTTTTCGATGTACTTTGTCTTTGATTTTGATATAAATGGACTTGAAGGTTATGATAATGATCTATCAGGTTATGACGAGGAAAATGATATTATTTACCAATACGATAATACAGGTTTATACGGTGGATTCTCAACCATTTCTAAATCAACAAATTACGAAACGTGCTCAACAAATGATTTCATAATAGATCAAACAAAGTTGAATCTTTCTAATACATTACATAATGGTCCTGGAGAAATATTATCTGCGCTACAAATTGAATTTAAGACATTAGAACCTAACCAATCTTTTCAAACAGCATTGGTTATTTCTGGAGGATTTAGTAAAGAAGAATTGATTGAAAATATTAAAGAAGGAAAAAGTAACGCAATGAAACATTTACATCAAGTAAATCGATCAATCAAGTCAGAACAGCGTAATATTCAAGAGGATGCATTTATTAAAATTAATCTCCAGCAGGCAGAAGATTGTGAGTAAAAGAAATCCATAATAATGACTCAAATAAGAAAACCCTATATGGAAAGTTATTTGATGAAAGCCTTGCTCAGGTATGGATTTTCTAAAATAAAAAAAAATTTAAGAGAAATATATGTTATTAATTTATTTAATCTTTTTGGGTTGAAAAATTACGCTCAATTATTTAGGTGAATCATCATTATAAATTCATTAGAAAATCGTCTAAAGAAATTACTAAATGATTATATGCAAAGTGTTGAGGGTGTATTAGCTATTACAATTTGCGACAGAGAGGGTTTAGTAATAACATCAGAAAGCAAAGAGGATGCGGGAGATGAGGCTGTAATTGGTGCTATTGCTGCTGCTGTCGATAGTTATATTGAGAGAATTAAACGTGAATTTAGTGGTGAAACAACTTTCTTTAATATTACTACGATTGGCGATAAGAAATTTGCCTATTGTTCAAAGGGTTTGCAGTCAATATTATTAACGATTTCGGATTTAACTAGCTCTGACACTCAATTACGTGTTTTTTCAGAACATATTGCCGGGAAAATTGAGTTATTATTGGAAGGAAATGAAAATGTGTCTCTTGAAGTTCCTACAATTGTTAAAATATTATCAACAACCAAAGATGGAAAAATTCCAAAAGGTAATTTTTCGACTAAGTTAATTCTGGTAGGAAATTACAAAGTTGGAAAAACCTCGTTAATAATGAGGTTTGTTGAAAATCTGTTTCAGGAAAGCTATCATTCGACGATAGGAGTAGAAATATCAAAGAAAGATATGGAATTAAGTGAAGATACTATTATTAATTTCGCTATTTGGGACATAGGAGGTCAAATAACTCAGATGGCACCATATAGAAGGAGATTTTATGAGGGAGCACAATCTGCTTTAATAATAATAGATCGAACTCGCCCTGATAACCTTAAGAGCATTGATATTTGGCATAATGAGATAAAAAAATATGTGGGAACGGATGTAGACATAATTTTAGTGGGAAATAAATCTGATTTAATAGAAAATATTGGTATAAGCGAGGATGAAATTAAAGATGTTGCTGATGAGAAAAGTTTTCATTACATTCTGACTAGTGCGAAGACTGGGGAAAATGTACATGATGCTTTTTTATATATAGCCTATAAGTTTCTGGAATCTATTTCATAAAAAAGTGTAGTTAACTGAAATTCTTTTGAGATTATTTTATTAAATGATATTAATTGGATGTTCTTAATAGGTTCTAGATTCTTTATATAATCTCTTAAAATTCCTATAAATTCATTACTTGACATTTTTGATTTTATAACAATAACATATGATTTAAACTGCTTCCAATTTTCTTTTTCGTTTAAATAATTTTGTAGGGTGTTTTCTTCAAATTTAGAAATTAATTCTCGTGAAAGTAAATTCTCGTCTAATTCCTCCGCATTTAATAAAATATAGTCAAGTATAATTTCTGAACCTGAATTATCTTCTAAAATGATTATACCTTTTTGTTTTTGTTTTTCAAAAGATATCCTTAGATTTTCCCTTTTAGTTTTTTGGAATAGGATATAAATTAAAAACTGATAATCTTGGAAATACCCTATTTTTCCTTCACTTACTTTCTTTTCTATAATTTCTTTATAATCCTCATTTATCTCATAGCCTATCCCTTTTCTAAATAAAGATTTAGTAACTTTCAAGCTTGTTCCAGACCCTAAGAAAGGATCTAAAACAATATCTCCAATAAAAGAAAACATACGGATTATTCTATATGGTAATTCTTCAGGAAACATAGCAACATGCTCTTTTTGAGTTATTCCAGGAAACTTCCAGTGTCCGATATACCATTTTTTCCATTCACTTAAAGATAATTTAGATAATTCTTTTCTTAATAGATCTACTTTTTTAACTTTTTTTTCATGTTTTTTAAAAATAAGGATATGTTCATAATCAAATGTAAGTAATCCGTTTCTTGGGTAATAGATTGATCCCATTAATGAGCATCCACCAGTAGTGTTTGTTGTGCTAATTTTCTGCCAGATAATGTCACCTAAAAAATCAAACCCAATTTCTGAACAACCATTAATAATCTTACTAGCAATGGATAAAACTCTATATCTTCCAAATTTTACAGTTCGTAAATATTGATCTCCTATATTAATTACCATTCTACACTTAGGTTCAAGAACACGATAACATTCCTTCCAAACTTGTCTTAATCTTTGAAAATATTCTTCAAATGAATCATAATAACCAATTTGGTCTTCTGAACCATAATCCTTTATTTTACCATATGGTGGAGATGTTATTATCAACTGGATTGAATTATCACTTAATTCTTGCATACTTTCAGATGATTTATAGTAAACTATAGGTTCATGAATTTCAAACAAGGTTATCGCTAATTGTAACTAAATCTTTATATCTTCAAAATTCAAATTCTTTACATCAATATACTAATCAAAATTTATATAAGTATTTATCAAATAATAGATAATTATGAGTCGAAGTGCTAAAGTTAACCAAGTTATATTGATTATCCTCGATGATGTTCGGGCTGAACATTTATTCAAATGGATGAAGGAAGGAAAGCTCCCAAACATTTCTCAGCTTGTTAATAATGGTGTTTCATGCCAAAATACTGTAACATCATTTCCTAGCGTAACTTTACCTTGCTACGCTGATATTATAACTGGTTCTAACTCTGGATTCTTTCCCCAAGAAGGCAGTGGTGTACCAAACTATCATTGGCTTGATCGTACAGATCCTCCTTCTGAAAAAAGAAAACCACCTTTTATACGTAATTACAGTGAGCGACGAGATATATTTAAGATAAATAAAGATATTGGTAAACACGCTAAAACGATATTTGAACAAGCTGGTGAGGGTAATTTTTTAAGTGCGACGAGTTTTCTTTATAGAGGGTCAATTTTTACTACTTCAAAAGAATTTAAACCAGAATTAATACTAAAAAGAATAGAGGATATTTACAAAAATCCTAAAGAAATTTTTCCTGATAAGGAGGTTCCAAAAGTTAGTGTAGGTTATATCCCCCATACTGATCATTTTATGCATGAAAAAGGATTTGACCATCCTGATTATATTAATCTAGTTTTAGATTGTGATAGGTTCATAGGATCATTAATCAAGACACTTAAAGATACAGGATTTTATGACGGTACTGCAATAGCTATTACTGCAGATCATGGCAACTACAAAGCCCCAAATCTTTTTGATCTGGAACCATTCTTTCATCAAAAAGGTTTAAAACCCTATAATCCTACAAAAGGTTTAGGTGATTTTGATGCTAATCTTGGTGGTGTAGGATTTTTCAACTTTAAGGGAGATACATGGTATCACCATCCCACACTCAATCAAATGAAGAACTATAAAACAAGTGGAGAAGGAACATCTAAATTAGATTTATTTGAAATCCTGTGGGAAATACCAGGATTAAAATTGATGTATTATAAAGATGATGCTAATACTGCTGAAAAAGGTGTAATTTATTTAGAACGACGAGATGTAAAAAATAATAAAGTTCTAAACGGTAGAATTGAGTATTATGGAACAGGAAAAAATCAAAAGACCAAATATGTGTTTGATGATGAAGATTTATTTGGATATGTAGATAATGAAAAATCTTGTGCTCTTCTTGACAATAAATCTCATTCTATTGATGAGTGGGTAGCGACAACTTTCCAAACGGATTTCATAAATATAATTGATCAACTCCCCCGTCATTTGAAAAATCCCCGTTCATGTGATATAATGGTCTCTACAGAAGGGGAATATAACTTTAATTTTGAGCATGGAAAAACAAAAGGTATTTCTCCTTATTCGCATGATATTGCTAGCAGAAATTCAATGCTCGTACCATTAATTATAGGAGGGTCTCCAGAAATTCCGAATTTGGAATTGGAATATTGTAAAACTACTGATATTGTACCCACATTATTAGATTTGCTAGGTATGAAACCTTCTTCTAGTGTGATTGGAAAATCTATATTAACTTATAAATAAGGGTTAACTCTTTTTCTAATTCTCATTTGATAGGAATACCCAATTAGTTTTTATTAAAGAATTCTTTTACAAACTCAATTAGGATTTTAAATAAAGAGATACTCATCGTGAAACCAAACAATATAATCATTGTCTCAGAAACTCATTGGGATAGAGAATGGTACTTAACATTTCAAGAGTTTCGAGCTAGGCTTATAATTATGATGGATAAGTTATTAAAGATACTACGAACCGACCCGAATTATAAAAGTTTCACATTCGATGGGCAAACTATTGTTCTCGAAGATTATTTAGAAGTAAGACCAGAGAGAGTTGAAGAGATTAAAAAGTACGTAAAAGAAGGAAGACTTTCTATTGGTCCTATGTATGTTTTACCTGATGAATTTTTAGTTAGTGGTGAATCATTAATTAGGAATCTTATTATAGGACATCAAATTGCGAGAAAATTTGGAAGAGTTATGAAAGCGGGATATATCCCTGATCCCTTCGGACATGTAGCACAATTACCTCAAATTATACAAGGTTTTGAAATCCCATCTATATTATTTTGGAGGGGCTTTGGAAATGAATTTGAGGAAAATAACTTGAATATGGAATTTATCTGGAATGCACCAGGAAATACAGCTTCGCTTATAGGAATTCATTTAATATATGGATATGGTTCATTGGAATCACTAAATAGAAAATTAATTAAAGGACAATATAAACCAGCTCTCAGAAAAATCAATTTAAAAATAGAAAATTTTAAGAAATATATCGCAACTCCTAATGTACTCCTTAATAATGGTTCAGATCATCATGAAGCTCGCCCAGAAATTCCCGAAATAGTAAAGCAATGGAATATTCTACACCCTGACAAAGAATTAAAACAAGCTGATTTTGAACATTACGTCAATAAGGTTTTAGAGTTAAATCCAAAATTAAAAGAATTTCAAGGAGAATTAAGGGGTGGAAGATATGCACATTTATTATCAGGAGTTTTTTCCACACGAATGTGGATAAAACAAAGAAATACTGCAATAGAATATCTATATGAAAAATATTCAGAACCATTATCAACAATTTCATGGATTTTAGATAAACATAATGAATTTATTTACCCAAAGGATTATATATTATCTGGATTAAAGTGGCTTCAGAAATGTGCACCACATGACTCAATTTGTGGCTGTAGTATCGATCAAGTTCACGATGAGATGAAAGTTAGATTTGATTGGGCAGAACAAATAGCAAATGAAGTTTTCAAGAACTCATTTCTTTATTTATCCGATCTTATTAACATTGATACCAAACATAATGGTCAAAATACCTTATTAGTATATAATCCGCTTCCTTGGCAACGTAAAGATATTGTTGAATTTAATACAATTTCGCGGAAAACTAGTGGTGAAAAATTTCCATATAATCTCAAATTAATTGACTTTGAAGGAAATGAAATTGAAACTCAAAATCATGATATTGAAGAGGAACCTAGATTTACACGAAAGCTAGGTGTTAGTCATAAATTTTCATTTTTGGCAGAAATTCCTGCATGTGGATATAAAGTCTATTATGTTCTTCCAGTTGATTCAGGTCAAACTTCCCCTATTGAGAGTGAAATCTTTAAGATAACAAAAGATTTTTTAGAAAACAAATTTTATAGAATTGATATAAAACCAGATGGTTTTATCACTGTTATTGATAAGGTTTCAGGAGTTACTTATGAAAAAATTTGTGAATTCGAGGATGTAGGAGACTGGGGAGATGAGTACGATTTTTCTGGTCCCTTAGAAAACCAGACCAATTTAACCTATACAACAGAAGATGTTGCTGTGTTTGAGAGATCTACGTATATAGATGGACCAACTCAAAAAACTTATAAACTTAGATTAAATTTAAAGCTTCCTCACTCACTTACAGAAGATCGTTATAATAGGGAAGAGTGGCTTGTTGATAATAAAATAACTATATATATCTCATTATATAAAGAGATTAAACGAATTCACTTTAAGATTGAACTTGAAAATAAAAGCAAAGACCATAGAATCCGTGTCCTATTTCCTACTAAAATAAAGGCTGATAGAGTTTATGCTGATGGTCATTTTTATGTTGTTCCAAGAATGGTTAAATTACCTAAAGCAGATGATTGGGTTCAAAAACCTTTACCCACAAATCACCAAAAGGACTTTGTGTCTGTTAGCGATAATTCAAGAACTTTTACTGTATTAAATAAAGGATTACCTGAATATGAAGCTATCATTAATGAAGATAATACAATAACTTTTGCTATTACTCTTCTGCGATGTATTGAATGGTTGTCTCGTGATGATTTCATGACAAGAATGTCTCATGCAGGTCCAGGTTTTAACACCCCGGGTGCACAATGCCTTGGTAAACATAGCTTTGAATTATCGATTACGACTGAATCAAAACCAAGCTGGTTAGATTCAGAAATACATCTAAGAGGTAAAGAATTTAATAATCCACTTAAACCTCTCTTTCCAGTTATGGTTCATGGTCCCTTAAGAGTTGCAAATAAAGTAATTTTAAGACCATCTGGAATTATTTCTTACTTTAATAATACTAAAACGAAGGAATTAGATTCGTTTTTACCTCCTGTTTTAAGTTTTCTTGCAATTGATAATAAAAGTGTAGTTTTAAGCGCATTAAAAAAATCAGAGGAAGGGGATTATTTAATTATTAGAGTATATAATATATCCTCAACTTCCCAAAAGGCAACATTAACATTTTTCGATAAGATTTCAATTAAAGACGTTAAAATAGTGAATTTTTTAGAAGAGGCACCTGAACATGAAATTAAGGCAAAAATTAATTCTTTTAATAATAATTTACTTGAAATTGCATTAGAGCCACACGTAATTGCTACATTTAAAGTTAATCTTGAATTAATAAAGTGATTAAAGAGATGTGAAAGCAGAAATATGTTACCAAAATAAGAATAAAAGAGTCATTTATAGAAATCCATAAGAAGGGAAAAAGACAACAATCATCCACGAGTAGAAAATACTTATGAAGATCGTGGATCCTAGTAAATTTCGCCCAGAGTTTATATAAACCCAGGTAACTGTAGTGTTTTGTATAATCGAGAAAATAACCCATGCTAATAAATAAAGTGCATATGGTGGTAAATATGCCAAATTGAGTTTCCCAACAAGTATAATTGAAACAATAAGAAAATTATCCATGAAAATTCCAATACCTACCATAGCAAAATATTCCTCATATTTATTTAAAGTTTCTAATCGTCCTTGAACATTCCTAAAATAGAATTCTCTAATCAGAAAAAAGGGGAAAGATAGTAGAGTTAATATTATCATTTTACCAGCACCTCTTATAGTTGGTAAAGTATTTTGCACAGACCAATGCCAAATTGCTGCTATTGACAATATTGATATCAAAGCAATAATAATTCCAAATAATATTGAACGACCAGGTTTTATTGAGCACATCCTTTTAATCTTTATAAACAGATCTTTGAAATAGAACCTTTCCTCCCAGTTCAATAAAAGAAAAGTATATATTATAAATGATCCAATTGCAGCTCCAACAATGAGTAACAAAGTTATACTTGTTGTAGAAAAGGTGATTACTTCTGTGGAAATGTGTGAAAGAGATAAAAAAAAGGTAATTTGAATTAGTTCAACAGGAATAGTATAGTATAATATTAATTTTCTTATCGAAGCTTTTCCTATTTCTTCTAATATATCTTTCTCAGGTAAAATTACTTTATGTTTAAAAAGATAATTGCTAACATAAACAACCAATATTGAATTAAGTGCAATAACTGCTGCAAGTGAAACATAAGAAAAAATTTGTAAGGCTGTGGCAGTTATGAAAATATTACTCCCCTCTTCCCCATGAAAAGCTTGTTCAAACCATTGAATTGTTTGATAGATGATAGCATAATCTACTACTTCAGTTAAATGTCCTGCAAATGGGCTAATAAAACCTTTAGTGTTATTTCCGTCATTAAAATCTCCATAATACAATTCTCCAACTTTTACATCTTCTCTTCCGGTATATGACCTTAAGACTTCAAGGATCTTTTCCTCAGTCAACCCAGGATCGTATCTCCCTGATGCTAAAAGAAAATTAGATATATTCATAATGTTTGAGGATACTGCTCCAATAGCTATAGTTGCATTAATTCTATCGGGGTACGTCTGTGATAATGCTAGTGCTATATAAGCACCTAATGAATGACCGACAAGCCCAATTTCTGTAATGTATGATAAACTATATTCCAAGTAATCTATTGCTGCCTTCATATCGAGAATTAATTTACTACGGTAAAAGTATCCTCCAGAAGCCCCATGCCCACGAAAATCAATGTTTATGACTGTAAATCCTCGTTTAACGAGTTCTATGCTTAAGGGCTGCATATTGAGCTTACTACCAAAAAAGCCATGTCCAACCACTATCCCCCCATGACTTTTTTCTCCTTTTGGTGTGTATTTATAAGCACTAATATATACCCCATCCTCCGACTCGAGTGCCAACGATTCAATCGTGTATAAATTCTTCAATTCGGGAATAAAGGTTAAAATGAGTAATGGAATTACACCAATACATAATATTGAGATACTTATTAATAAACCTAATTTTTTCTTATCGGATCTTAAATTTTTTAAGGTTACCAAATCTCTTTTTAATCCATATTTATAAAGTTATAACTTATCGTAAAAGAATTATCAAAACTCATAAAGTTTGAACTTTTCTAGTAATTAAGAATATTGATAATTTGAAATTACTTATATTCTAGTAAAATCTTTGTTTTATAATTTAGAAGGAATATCATTATTAATCAAGACCAACGGTAATACCTAATGAAACTTAATGAATATTTAAAAGAATATAAAGACAAGATCAACGATGCAATTAAATCTATTTATGATATGAAATTAAAAAATATAAAAAATAGATTTTTAGAAGATTATTATTCAGAACTAAAAGATTATTTCCTAGCTGGGGGAAAAAGAATTCGTCCATTACTATGTATCGCTACTTATAATGCATTCAATGAAAGAAGGGATGAAAGAATTGTATTTCCAAGCGTGGGTACTGAATTTCTCCATAATGCGTCGTTAATACATGATGATATTATTGATAAGGATGATTTTAGACGGGGAAAACCCGCATTCCACTTTAGATTTCGAAATTATCATGAAAAGTATGAATTAAAAAGGATGATAGCAACAGATTTCGGTAATTCTATAGGAATTATTGGAGGAGATTCAGCTTTTTTTTTAGGTTTAGAAGCTTACTTTTTTAACGATTTTAATATGGAATTGAATTTTAATGCGATAAAATATTATAAGCAAGCCTTTATAGAAATTGCTAATGGAGTTTTAATTGAAACTGATATGGTAAACCAAACAAATCTCACCCTTTCTGATTATATCGAAATGATTTCACTAAAAACTGGAGCCTTGATTGAGAAATCAATTTTAATAGGAGCAAATTATGCAAGAGCAGCTGATGAGTGTATTAATGATCTTTCCATCTATGGTATAAATCTTGGTATCGTTTTTCAGATAATTGATGATATTTTAGGAACTTTCGGGGAGGAAAAAGTAACTGGAAAACCAACAGATGGAGATATCCGAGAAAATAAATTAACTGCTTTAAAATTAACTGCCTTAGGCAATTTAGAAAACTCAAATAAAATGCGGCTTATTGAATTACTTGAAAATCCTAGTATGACTAAAAATGATGTTCAGGAAGTTAAGGATTTGTTTATTGAAGCAGATGTAGTTAATTCATGCAAAGAACTAGCAAACATATACTTTCAAAAAGCAAAATCATCTTTGGATAAATTGAAACCATCTATCAATCAATCTGAAGTGGAATTTTTTGAAAGTTTATTAAATTTTGTAGTGGAGAGAGAATTCTAAAGAGAAACCATCCCCATGTGATATTTTAATTTTTTGATTAATTTAATATGGAAAAAGATAAGAACTAAAAATCATAGAAGAATTATTAAGTTCAATACTATAAATTTTCTTTTACTAAAACTATTGAGATAGAGTTAGATGTTAGTAGCGATTACCGGAGCCACGGGAGTCGATTTGGCAGTTAAATTTCTAAAAACTCTGAGAGAAAAAAAGATTGAAATTGAACTTATCATCTCTAAAATTGCTGAAAAAATAATAGATATTGAAACTGATTATAAAATTTCTGATATTCGTAAACTAGCAGATAAAAACTATGATGTAGATAATTTATTATCTCCACCAGCAAGTGGTTCCTACAAGATAGAGAGTATGGTTATAATTCCTTGTTCAATGAAAACTTTATCAGCAATAGCAAATGGATATGCAAATAATTTAATTTCAAGGGCAGCAGATGTAATGATAAAAGAAAAAAGGAAATTAATATTAGTCGTAAGAGAAACTCCTTTCAGTGCTATCCATCTTGAGAATATGCTTAAATTAGCAAGATTAGGAGTAATTATTTGCCCCCCAATCCCTTCATACTACATAAAACCTAAAAGCGTTGAAGAACTCATTGAATACACCATAGGAAGGATATTAGACCAAATTGGGATTGAAAGTAATATAAAAAGATGGGGGACAATATAAGAAAGTAAAAGTTGATTATTCAGTTATTAAGATTTAAATGAATAAGGGAAGGGGAATTTTAATTGAAAATGCTCCAAGATATTTGGATTCTGCATAAATCTGGAATAGTGATTTTTCATAGAGAATTCAGTGAATCTGTATCCCCTCAAGCATTTGGGGCAATGATGAGTGCGTTAAGCACTTTTGCCGAACAATTAGCTGATGGTGGATTATCCAATTTTGAATTAAATAATAAAAGATTTACCATAATTAAGAAACATGATCTTAAATTTATTGCTAATTCGTCAAAACGATTTAATCAGAAAAAAATTAATCGTGAATTAGAAAAAGTATCAAAAATATTCTTGAAACTCTACTCTGAAAAAATAGAGGATTATAAAGGTCAAATTGGAGCGTTTACTCAGTTTGAAGAGATTATTGAGAATTCTTTGGAAGACAATCCCCAACAATCCAGCTAAATTATTGGTTTAACCATCTATACAATTCACCAAGAATAACATACTTATCTCTTTTACCTTTTAATTTGGCTATTTCGTCTATATTCATTAACCATAGACATGAACGTAATTCTTTTTTTAAGGTCCTTATTTCTTTAATAGTGTGAGAAATAGAATTATCTTTTCTATCTTTCCATGCGGATTGGAGAAAGTTATAAGCAAAACCTCCTAAATCAGCACCTAATACAATAGATTTTGCAATATCAATTCCAGTTCTTAAACCTCCCGTAGCAATTATTAGTTTTTGAGACACATTTCTAACATAAATTATACTAATCGGTGTGGGGATCCCCCATTCCTTAAATACTTCAGCTGGATCTCGAGTATATCTTTGATTATTAAGATTTTTACGTTTTGATTCAATTGCTGCGAAACTGGTCCCTCCAGCACCTCCAATATCAAACCCATCAAAACCAAGTTTATCAAGAATTAAAGCTAATTCCTGGTTAAAACCGGTTCCAACTTCTTTTGCAATTATCGGAATACTGTTTTTTTCCCGTATTTTTTGAAAGTTTTTACGGAAAAGTTTATATGAAAGATCTCCTTTATCTTGAACTAATTCATGTAAAGCATTTAAATGAATTGCCATAACATCAGCATTTATCATCTCTATACATTTGTTAAAATCCTCTAACTCAAAATTAAGGCTACTAACCTGCCCGATACCAATATTTCCGATTATAGGAATAGTAGGGGCAACATCACGGGTAATTTTAAATGAATCTAATAATGTAGGATCTTCAAGTCCTGCACGCTGACTTCCTACACTCATTATAATATTTTCTTCTTCTGCAGCTTTAGCCAAAATTTCATTTATTTCTTTTGAGACAGGATGACCACCAGTAATCGCTGAGATACAAATGGGTGCCGAAATTTTTTTATCATAAAACTTCACTGAAAGATCAACTTCTTCAATATCGACATCTGGAATTGGATGGTGAATCAATTTTATATCACTAAAATAATTTTTAGAATGTTGTACGTCATGCTCTAATGTTATTTTGAGATGTTCTATTTTTCTATCCATTATCTCTTTAGAGTCATTCTCCTTTGACATATTTTTCCTCCCTATTTGAGTCATTTCACATAAAAAATTGATTTTAATTATTTATTATATTTGTACAAATAAATTTTTCATTTTTTAAAGAATTATATATATAATTTTCTTTCAATCCATTTATCAATTGTACAGGAACATTGAATCTACAAATCTGTTTTATAAAATCGATTTTACCTTCAATCCCACCTGTAACATCTATTTTTTTCCCCAAGTCCGCTAAGTCCAAGTCATCTAATTCACTTGAAAATATCTTAGATGCCAATTTTACATTTTTATCTTTAGAATCTCCATCATTAATAAAAACTCCATCGGTTTCAATTGCAAAAATAACTTTTGAGACACAATATTTTTGTAAGTTCTCACATAACTCAAAAATGATCTGATCTCCTGAAATTATCGAAAATGACCCTTGTTTATCAAAAATAATATCTCCATATAAAATAGGCAAGATATTAAGATCTAAGGCTGTTTCAATGATGTCAATAGATTTGGTTATGATATTTTCAGCATCTTTTATAAAAATACTGGAGGGTTGGATTGATAAAACTGGATAATTTCGTTCTAAAAATAGGTTTACTAAATAAGAATTAAATTTAATCATAGCTTGATGGGTTTCAGTTAATCCAAAAATTTGACTTGGAATAGATTTATCTAATCCTTTAGAAATATTGTATTTTTTTGCTAGAGGGTGCCCAAACGAGCCACCTCCATGAATCAATATTACTTTTTCGTTAGCATTAATAATTTGTTGAATTGTGCTTTTAGCAACCTCCTCTCTGATAAAAAAAGGTTTATTTTTATCAGTTAATAAACTTCCACCTAATTTTAATAATATGATTTCATTCTTCCTTTTCAATTTCAACTCTCTCTCATCCGATCATAGTTTTCCAGGCATCATATCCTTTACTTTCGATAGCATTAGCAATTTTTACTTGTTTTTCTTCATTTTCCGCCAAAGCAATAACCAAACCCCCTCGGCCAGTCCCTGTCATTTTAGCACCAACAGCTCCATTCTTTAATGCTATTTCAACCAAATTGTCATTCACTTCTCCTGAAACCGTAATTTCTTGGAGAAGTTTATGGTTTTGATTCATTAGATCTCCTATAGTAATAATATCCCCATTAATTAATGCATTTTTAGCATCTTCTGCTAAATTTTCATATTCATTAAAAATTTTTTCGAATTTAACGGGGTACTTTTCCTTTAAATGTCGAACATCAGCAACAACTTCTGTCGTTGATGCCGTAATTCCTGAATTTGCTATTACTAAAGACATCTTTTTTCGAGCTTGTAAAAGATCCATAGTATTTTTACCTCCACTCATGCTTTTTTTAAACCAAATTAACCCGCCATAAGTGGAAGCTGTATTATCAATTCCAGAAGGGGTTCCGTGGTAAGATTTTTCTCCTTCATATGCTGCTTCATTTATTTTTTCATCTTCCAAATCAAGATTAAAAGTATCATTAAGGGCACGAGCTAAAGATGTGCATTGAGCGGCAGAAGCTCCAACACCACTTGCAGCAATTAGATTACCGTTAAATGTTATCTCAAGTTTTTGATTTTTCGTATCTATTTTTAAATAATCAATAACGTTTTGTACAGATTGCATCGCCTCATTATGTTTTTGCTTTTTATAACCAGGAGTTTCTGGTCTCTGATCATCAACCGTCCATCCATTTCCCTCAATAACTTTAACATCCGCTGTTGTATAGGACCCTAACGCCGATGCTATTGCAGATAGTCCATAAACTACAAAATGTTCACCGAATAAAATTGTCTTTCCGTATCCCTTTCCTGAACCCATTTATTTTACCTCCACAGTTCCTTCTGAGCCATTAACGACGACAATTTGTCCTGTGTTTATGTTATTAATATCAATTTTATCAACACATGGAATTTCACTAATAATACATCCTACTGCTATGATAGTATCAATATGTTTATTAACAATTGCAGCGGGAGCTGTGTTATTTTTTTTCATTCTATACATTGTGTAAGAACCAACAGTCGACCCTTTTCCAGTAGGAAATACTAATACTTTTCCTGAAATTGATTTTCCCTCCAATTCGTGGCCTACCTCAACCACTTTACCTGTATCAGGATCAACACCCCCATAAAATGAAATTCCATCTTTAGTAACAATCGCTTCTGCTTCAGCAATTCCTTTAAATATTTTTCTTCCCGATAACTTCATCCTGTCGCCTCCTCGATGCATTCTTCAATTGAACCAATTTTTACTTTAAACTTATTCTTTGCACGCCCGTAATAGCACGCTTTTGCTGAATCTACCATAATTCCCTTAAAACGTCCTTTAATAGGGGCTACAACACAACAAGTATCTGCTGCAAATTTTGCTCCTGCATCTTCAATTATTTTAGAATAACCTGCTTCATCAGCAATTCTTTTTGTAGGTCGAGCAGTTGTGATCCAAAATTCTTTTTTTACTTTCTTTCCCTTCAATAAATTCGCAATCTTTCCTATTTCGTGAATTGAAGCATGGGGACACCCTATACTAACAAAATCAATATTAATATCATCATCAATAAGTTCCAATCGCGTTTTATCTAGATTATCTTGATTAATTTCAAAAACAATATCACTTGGTTTCGGATATTTATTATATTCAGGAGTTATCCCTTCCATATGGAATAACGCTGTTCCACCATAAGTAGCAACAGAAGCACAAAATGATTTGAGTTCTTCAACAGTTGCTCTGGAAATTCCAGTTATATAAGGAGTTTTCTTTCCTAATTCAACTAACTTATCTCCAATTATCTTCCCTAAAACACCAAATTCGTCTGTACCTTTCACTTGGGCATTAACTTTAACTAAAACTTCCCCATGACGATTTTCATCCAAATGATACCCATATATAGGTGTTTTCCCTGTAATGGCTGACGCTAAAGCACTTGGGCCACCTTCACGATTGGTTCGAGCACCAATAACAGAATTAGAATAACAAACAGCACTACTTTCAGCCCAAGCAAGGTGTTGACCAAAATGAGGAACATTTCCAATTAAGTATGGTGTACAAGAACAGGTCGTAATTATACCCATTTTAGCAAAGGCATCAATTGCCCTATTCTGATTTTTGGCAAATTCTTTATCTATTCCTAAAGCTTGCCAATTCTCACGATCCATTCCAGCAGGATTTAAAGTTGTTAAAACTCTAACCTTGCCATCTTCTGCCATTTCGCTTAAAAATTCCAATCCCGCTTCACCAAGATTTGCGTAGGAAACTCCCGCTATTTGAACCCCAACAACATCTACCATGCATTCAGCATCAAAGATTTCACCTAATGTGGCTAAAATCTCCATAGATTTTTTAGCGGTTTTTCCATACTTGCCATCCAGCATGTCTTGTTCTTCTGATGTCAACTTCATTTCAATATACTCCTATATTATAAATATTTGTTCACATCTACTTTAGGGAACTCTGCTATATCAAAACTTTTCCCTTTCACAACCAGTGGTTTAGTTAAATCAAAACCAATCTTCGTTGTCATTTTTGTTCCGGGTTCAGCGCTTGGATCCAGGCTGCTTCCCGGCTCTTTGTCTTTAACAACCATTCTGGTGTCTCCCTGAAACCGGGTGGCCATCGCCCACTCTACAGATAAAGGATCATAAATATTAATATCTTTATCAACAATAAAAGCATGTTTACAGCTTGTATGCCCTGCAAAAGTTCCTTCTATTGCCTTTCTTCCATCTTCTTCTGATTTTTTATCAATTTGGACTATTGCATGCAACCAAGAAGACCCGCCGGGACTAATATTTACATCCAAACACTTAACTCCTACTCCATTAACTTTACTGAAAATAGTGGGTTCCCTAGGCATACCCATCAATATTTTATGTTCAAGCGCCCCTGGTAATAAGGCTTGCCAAATCGCATCTTTTCTATGAGTAATTCTTTTAACTTCAAAAATAGGTTCCTCTCTGATTACATCATATGTCTCAGTCAGATCAACAAAAGGACCTTCAGCGTGTCTTTCTTCAAAATAAACCCTTCCCTCTAATACAAATTCCGCTTCTGCTGGTATTATAAGATCTACTGAGTTTGCTTTTACAACTTTAATTGGTTCTAGTGCATTAGCAATGTGCAATTCATCAACACCAATATCAACAGAAGTAGCTCCAGCAATTAGAATGTTGGGAGTATTACCTATACAAAAAGCTACTTCTACTTCGCCATTTTTTTCTAAAAATTTATAGAAATGACGTCCTTTAACTATCCGAGTGGCAAATTTGTCTTTAGAATACTGCATTGCTCGATGAAAATCTAAGTTTTGCCCATAATCAGGATCTCTTGTTACAACAACTGCAGAACTAATGTAATTTCCACCATCTTTTTCGCAATGAAATAAAATGGGTATTTTATCTAAATCTATGCTTGATTCGATTACTTCTTGACAAGGAGCATTAGACACAATTTCTGGTTCAGAACGTTCAGATATTGCTTTTGAAAGCATTGGTATGAGATCTGCGGGAGTCACACCGAAATATGAAGCAATAACATTCTTTGTACAGAACACGTTACCGACAACGCGAAAATCTGATTCTTTAATATTATTAAATATTACAGGGGTCGGTTCAATCTCCTTTAAAATTCCAGAAATATCTAGTTTTTTAGAAACTTCTACATCTACCTTTCGGAGTATTCCTTCTTTATCAATTTGGTTTATATATTCTCTAAATCCCATAAAACTCATCTTCTATACATGTTTATCTTGATGATATGAATAATAAAAGTGGTTTTTCTTAGAGGAGTTACAGAACCACTTTTTATAAAACTAAAGGTTTTCACCATCATTTATTTTTTGTAAAATTTCTTTTGCGTAATCAACTCTTATTTTTTTCTCTTCTATCATTTTTTTAGCAACTTTTTCTATTAATTCATCAGGCACACCCGCTATCTTTGCTATGTTACGAGAATGAAGTGCCATATGACCTTTTTGAATGCCTTCCGAGGCTAAAGCCCTTAAGGCTGCAACATTTTGAGCCAAACCAAGAGCGGCACCTACCTGAGACAGTTCACTAGCACTTTTTACATTTAAGATCTTCAAAGCTAGTCGTGCCATAGGATGTATTTTTGTCATTCCCCCAATAATTCCTAGAGCAAGAGGGACTTCAATTTCTCCAACCAGATTTCCCTTTGAATCTAATTCGAATTTAGTCAATGGAGAATATTTTCCACTTAAAGAGGCAAACGCGTGAGCACCTGATTCTATAGCTCGAGTGTCGTTTCCAGTTGCTAATGTTAAGGCAACAATCCCATTCATTATTCCTTTATTATGGGTGGTCGCGCGATATGGATCAGCTACAGCAAATTCATACGCATTCAATATTCCTTCAACAACTTGGGTGCCACCTAATAAATCTTTATCAAAAGTTGCTTTACTTTTAGCAATTCGATGGGTAGCTAGATTCGATAAAATACGTAGATAAATTTTTCCTGCAGTGACTTCTTCAATATAAGGGCTTACTGCTTCTGCCATTGTGTTAACTATGTTGGCGCCCATGGCATCTAGAACATTAACCAACAAATGTATTATTAGCATCTTACCCCTTCTTGTATCTAATTCTCGAATTTCTAGATCTAGTGCACCACCACCTAATTCATTCAATAAAGGATCTTGTTCATTGGCGATTTTTAAAATTTGATCTTTATTATCTAAAATTTGTTTTCTTACATTTTCGATATCTTGTATTTGTGTTATTTGAATCTGTGAAATCATAACTGATTTTACATTTTCTGAAAAAAAGCCTCCATGTTTTCTAGCAAATTTAGCTGCATTTGAAGCTGCTGCAACAACGGAAGGCTCTTCAATAACCATAGGTATTATATAATCTTTACTATTTATTTTAAAATTGAAAGCTAAACCAAATGGTAGTTGATAACTCCCAATGACATTCTCGATTAAGGTATCAATCTGTTTAGGAACAAAGTATCCTATATTTTGTAACAACTTAATCTCTTCTTCATTTAAGTTAACAATTTTCGATATTTTTTGCTGACGCTCTTCAAATGATAATTTATAAAAACCAGAGATATCTGAACGCAATTCTTTCATATTATAATTCTCACATCTAAAAATTAATAAACTTTTCTATATTCTCTCTTATCTTTATTATTTATGGTGAAAAATGAAGATCTTAGATAAAATCATTTCACTTTGTAAAGAAATTTAAAATATTGTTATAATCTTGATGTAAAATAACAAGGAGGGCTTTAGAATTTAACTTATTAATCATCATTTAAAAGGAACAGGAAGATCTTGGACTAGAAAATCCCTATTTATTAAATATTTCTCGGGGATAGGAACATATATAGGACTCCAATTCAACAATCCTTTCGCATTGATGTTTTGCTCGTTTTCATTTTCAACTCTCCTTATTTCATATTCTAAAGATATACCTTTTGTTACATTGTCCGATACTCGTACTAAGTCTTTATGGAGATATGTTAGATCATTAGCGTCTGAATGAACGATTGGGTCGCTATCTAGCTTTGCAAAAAGAGGGAAAAATCGTTTAAGGTATCCTGAATGTCCCTTAGGACAATGATCCAATCCCTTAATATTAGGAATTATACACCCTTCATCACAGAAAGAAAGCGTAAAGCCTCTTTTGTTGTTTTGTGCATGTTCAACAATATGACCCAATACTACTTGTGGTTTAATATTCCCATTCTTAATTAATTCGTATTCTTGAATGCTTTTCTTCTTCTTTAAATTGATAAAATCATTTATGTATGGTCCAGTTTGGATAACTTCTTTAAATCTATCTTGGATTTTTAGAAGACCAGATATACACGTAGCACCTGAGCCATAAGACCCAAAATAAATTATATCATTAACCTTTGCATAATTTTCGATTAAATATGCGATCTGTGCCCAGATTGCGGCGTTATACATGTTTCCAAAATACATTGGAACTCTTAATTGAGGAAGAACCCTTTCTTTCACATTTGAAATTAACCATTGTGAAACTTGTTTCAATCTTTTTGGAGTAAAACCGTATTCCTTTAGTTTCAAGTAGATAAATTCAGGTAGAACAATTACGTCGTGTAAAAAACGATCGAGTTTCTTAATTATTGATGATTTAATCCCACTGTTTTCGATTTCGATTTTAGGTAATTCAGTAAGATGTTTCATCCAGCGTTTCAATATTATATGCTGCATTGATTTCAACGGGAGTTTGGAGTATGGCGCATGAAACGTATAATAATCAGCATTGAAATCCCCAATATTCCTAATCAGGTCATCGTAGGCTTGCAGTTGAAAGTTCAAATAAGTATCTTGAGAATAGCCCCCAAAAGCTCTAGCATTTTTGTCATTAGAAGGTCTAAAGAAATCATTTACGTTACCCGAAACTTTACCGAATTTTTTACTAAAAGTAGCAATTCTCGGATTTCGTGAAATTACGATACCAATAGCTCCCGAGCCTTGCGTTGGTTCGCCAGGAGAACCTAAATGATATGAAGAAATATCCGCACTTATTATAAGAGCTTTATTTATAATCTCTTTTTCAATTAAAGCAATAGCATTAACAATTGCTAATGTACCCCCCGCACACGCATTATAAATGTCTTGAGTCATCGAATTTGGAGAGATTTCTAACATTTCAGCAAATATATTCGAGATACTCTTAGCTGCATATACCTCTGTCTCCGTTCCAACAAATAGACCATCAATACTCTTAGGAGAGATACGTCCTCTTAGTAAAGCATTGTATCCTGCTTTTAATCCAAGTGAAATAATATCTTCATCTACGTCAGCGACTCGCATTTCTTTAGATAAAAGACCTTTAGCATATTTTGCAGGATCTACCTTCCTTTCAATTGCAAGTTCCTCTAATTTTACAAAATGCAGAGGAGCATGAAAACCGATTGAGTCAATTCCAATGTTAGTAAATAAATGATCGTCAGAAAGCATGATTTGTATCTC
>Ga0114930_10000744_pt1 | contig 33691 bp, 36 predicted proteins | sample AnhtaG_FD_87300 | JGI IMG/M metagenome (GOLD analysis project Ga0114930, IMG submission 87300) | Deep subsurface microbial communities from Anholt, Denmark to uncover new lineages of life (NeLLi) - Anholt_01485 metaG | ecosystem: Environmental > Aquatic > Marine > Oceanic > Sediment | place... | reverse complement strand
CTGAACGAATGTCATGCTCTTGCTCCCCGTTTTCTGCCACCGACCGAGGACAGGAGTGAATGGAAACGCACTAAGATGGGCGAATTAGTATACAGAGCCAAGTACCGGGGAAACCCAACGCTTGCTTCTGTAATTGCGAGCCATATCGTAAAATTCATCGTTGCTCACCCAAGATATCGAAGGGCAGAATTTGTCGTTGCAGCCCCTCGCTCACTCGCGGGTAGTACGTTCGATCTGCCCGCTGAAATGGTCAGGCGTATCTCTGCGAACTTGGGAAAATCTGTCGCTGTTGCGGAAAAGACGCGGCGGACTGATCCTCAGAAAGAGCTTTGGAAACAAGGAGACATTGAGCTCTTAAAGGCGAATGTCAATGACTCGATGATAGTAAAGACGTCCTTGGTTGGCGAGAGTGTAATCCTTGTAGACGAGACATGTGGGTCAGGAGCGACTTTAGAGGAGTTGGGTCGTGCCTGTCGAGCTGCTGGAGCCGTGCAAGTACTGGGCCTTCCAGCCGTTAAGAACGCAAAGTTTACTTTTGGAATCGATCTTTCTGAGGGGCCATGGCAATGAACACTGAGCATCTTTGGCTAGCTTTGCAGCTTGCACGTTTAACTCCAACCAAGATAAGGAGTATAGTGGATGCTTATGGCGGGGATATAGAGGGTCTTTTCTATTCCCCAAAGTCCCATCTTCGAGAAGTTCTTGCTGAACAAAGTGTAGAGTTGGTCAGCAAGGCTGCTGAAAAACTAGATGAAGCACTGGCCGAATGGGAAGAGCTAAGAGATAAAGGCGTGAAGCTGTTTCCTTTTACAGATCACCGCTATCCTAAAAGGTTGCTGTCCGTCCGTAATTCCCCTCCAATTTTATATGCGTGGGGGAATACAGCATTATTGAATACAACTGGCATAGGTATATGCGGTTCTAGGCATCTCTCCCCCGATGGAGCACGCCATGCTCGAAGGTTTGGCAGACTCGCCGCTCAGCTTCATCTCACAGTCGTAAGCGGGTATGCTGGAGGTACAGATACAGAAGCCCATCTAGGTGCTTTAGAAGGAAAAGGTGGTACGATAGTGGTCTTGGCAGATGGAATCGCAAACTTTCGAATAAAGGGTAGCTTCAAGGGTTTTGAGAATCTGTCAGATAGAATGCTTGTTCTCTCCCAGTTCCGTCCTATGCAGCCCTGGCTCGTTGGAACCGCAATGGAGCGAAACAAAGTGATATGTAGGCTTGCTGAGGGTCTAGTCATCGTCGAGGCTGGAGCCTCCGGTGGGGCGCTCCACGCAGGGCGTGAATGCTTACGTCAGAGGAAGTCTCTTTGGGTAATTCAGTACCAAATACCAAAGGAGACGGCTGCTGGAAATGATATCCTAATTCGGGAAGGGGCGATACCATTACATACAGAGAAGGATTTGCATGACGCTATGGCTGTGTTGACAGTTGACAAGCAAGAGACTTTTCATATCAGATCTCTTATTTCGCATGGCCGTGAGATTAAAGCGAAGAAATGACTAAACTAAGGTTTGAAATCGTAACCGCGGAGCGGGTGGTCTACTCCGACGATGTGGACGTAGTGATTGCCCCAGGCATCGAGGGGCAGCTAGGCATCCTGCCCAGCCACGCCCCGCTTTTAACCATGCTTCAACCCGGCGAGCTGGTGGTGAGAAAGGAGGGGGAGGAGACGGCCATGTTCGTCAGGGGGGGCTTCCTCGAGGTCATGCACAATCGGGTGACGGTTCTCGCCGATGTCGCCGAGCGGGCCGAGGAGATCGATATCGCTCGTGCCGAGGAGGCCAAGCGTCATGCAGAGGAAAGGCTTAGAGAGCGTCCCCCGGAAGTGGACCTAGCCGCTGCCGAGGCAGCATTGCGCCGCGCTCTGGTCCGTATTAAGATAGCGGAGCGGAGGAAAAAGAGACCTGGCTCAACAGCCCAGGGACTTTAGATGGTAGGTCATGGTTTGCAGGGCGAGCACAGGGTCGACCTCCTCGAGCAGCACATCTTTGGGCACCCGGGCAGAAACAGGAGCATAGTTTAGAATCGCTTTGATGCCGCACTCCACTAAGCAGTCAATGGCCTCTTGGGCTTGCGCCGGTGGCACGGCGACGATGCCGATGTCGACGCCTTGATTTTTCACTACGGCGGTGAGCTCGGCTATGTCCTTAATCATAAGCCCGCCAACCTTTTTGCCAATTTGCCCTGGATCCCTGTCAAAGGCGGCGATGATCCGGAATCCTCGTGGAGTGAGATCACCATAGTCTAAGATCGCCTTGCCCAATCTCCCCATCCCGATAATGGCCACAGACCAATCGCGGTCAAGCCCCAGGATTTGGTGCAGCTCCTTGAGTAGCTGGCTTACGTTGTAGCCTTTGCCCTGCTTGCCAAACTTACCAAAGTAGCTTAGGTCCTTTCGGATTTGAGCCGGGGTCATCCGTAACCTTTCCCCTAGCTCCCGGGAACTGACAATCTCAGCGTTCTCCTCCTCGAGAACGGATAGGACACGAAGGTATGATGGCAAGCGAAGAATAACCACATCTGGGATATGAACCGCCATTTTGTCCTCACACTGGAGTCAAGCCTTTTTCACAAGAAGACCATCGATTATTTCGATCACAATGCAGCCCTTCCTCAAGTCCACCGATTTCACCACATCATCGATAGCGGGGACAAGCAGTTCCCCGTCTTTTGTCGGCACGACATAGACATCGTTACTTCCAGTGGGCAGGATCTGGGCGATCTGCCCCAGAAGCTCCCCCTCGGGGGTGAGGACATCTAGCCCGACCAATTGAAATCGATAGTATTGGTCTTCTGGGAGCGGACGAAGCTTTGACTCGGGGACCTCGAGGAATCGTCCCCTGAGCTTCTCGGCAGCCTCAACGCTATCGATGATAGCCAGCTTAAGGATTACCCTCCCCTTATGCCATCTGCTCCTCTCGATAGTCATCGGGAGTCCATCTATGTGGACCACCTCTTGGGGAGAGAATCGATCGGGAAAGTCTGTCATTGCCTCCACCTTCATCTCACCCCTCAGTCCCCAGGGGGCAATGACCTGACCAACTACAATGAATTGGGAATCCATAGACCTCATTAAACTATCTCTAGGTCCACTCGGGTGCCTTCCTTAACTGCCATTACCCTGAGAAGGGTGCGCATCGCTTGAGCCACCCGCCCCTGTTTACCGATCACACGCCCCATATCTTCTTGGGCCACCTGTAGCTTTAGGTGTACCCCTTCGCTACCCCGCTCCTCGGTTACCACCACCTCATCCGGTTTAGTCGCGATCGACTTTGCGATATATTCGATAAGCTCTTTCATTTCCTCTCCTCTGTTTGCTTTTTCGAGGCCTTGAACTTCTCCATAATACCCAGCTTATCTAGGAAACGGGCCACTGTTTCCGTAGGTTGGGCCCCTTGGCCGAGCCACTTCAGCGCCTTCTCCTCGTCAATGACAACGGTTGGTGGATCGGTGAGGGGATTGTAATGCCCGATGATCTCGATAAAGGCACCATCGCGCGGAGCCCGAGCATCGGCGACCACCACTCGATAGCTGGGCTTCTTCTTTCTCCCCACACGACGCAATCGAATTTTTACCATCTATGCCCCCCTAATTCTGCTATTATGGGCGATAAATTTCCACGTGTCAATGGTGTAAGTTGCCAAGGGGTATTACAGGGGATATAATTGGCTAATGTGAGGGGGCGTAATCTTCATAGCTGGCAGGTAACCATCGATGAGGCCCGGGAGATTCAGCGTTCTCTTGCCTCTCAGGTTTTGAAGAGGAATGAGGTCAGTACCCCTCGTCTCATTGCCGGTGTGGACATCTCCGCTGAGGACAAGAGTGGGACGGCAAGGGGGGCGGTGGTTGTTCTACGCTTCCCCGAGTTGGCGCTGGTGGAGCGCAGCGTGGTGCAACAGAGGGTCAGCTTCCCCTATGTACCGGGGCTTTTATCCTTTCGGGAGACGCCTCTGATCCTGGCTGCCTGCGAAAGGCTTACCATGACCCCTGACCTCTTCATTGCTGATGCCCAGGGTATTGCTCACCCGAGGAGATTGGGGCTGGCGTCTCATCTAGGGCTTCTCTTGGATATGCCTACGATAGGGTGTGCCAAGTCTATCCTTTGTGGCCAGCATGGCAAGCTGGGAGAGGAGCCGGGTTGTTATGCCTCTCTCTTGGATGGTGATGAGGTTATCGGGGCGGCACTAAGGACCAAGCGAGGCACCAACCCGGTATATGTTTCCATCGGGCACAAGGTTGACCTTGAGGCCGCGCTCCAGTGGGTCATGGCCTGCTTGAGGGGCTATCGTCTCCCCGAGCCCACCCGCCTGGCCCACCTGGCTGCCGCGGGGCGACTGCCTGTGCCGGAGGTGGAGCAAGGGAGGTTGCTCTAGGTGCGGGTGTTAAAGGCGATATGAAGCTTGTGATAACTGAGCGTAAGCCAATCTGGCAGGAGCGCGATTAAAAAGACCGACAGGCGGGCGAAAAAGGAGGGCGAAAATGCTTGAACATAAGAAAAGGTTGGGGGAGCTAAGAGAGCGCATCACCCATGTCATGGTGCGTCTTTGACCTCGCTAAAAAGGAAACGGAGATCGCCGACCTGGAGAAGGAGTCCTCCCAGCCTGATTTCTGGCAGGATCAGGAGAGAGCCCAGGGCGTGATGCGCCACCTGGCGGAGTTGAAGAGCGAGGTGGAGAGGTGGCGCACCTTGGATAGAAGGGCCAGTGAGCTTTTGGAGCTAGCAGATTTGGCTATTGAGGAGGAGGAGCCTTCCCTGAAAGAGGAGATCAGCGCTGAGGCCGATAGGCTTGCCGCTCAATTTGAAGAGGTGGAGTTCGAGCTATTGCTCAGCGGTGATTACGAAAAGCGGAATGCCTTTCTCGCTGTTCACGCCGGCGCCGGAGGCACTGAGGCTCAGGACTGGGCTGAGATGCTTCTCAGGATGTATCTCAGGTGGGCCGAGCGCCGTAGCTATCAGGCGGAGGTGGTCGAGGTCTCTCCAGGGGAAGAAGCGGGCATAAAGAGCGCCCTCATCCAGGTCAGCGGCGAGTATGCCTACGGTTATCTCAAGTCGGAGCGGGGGGTGCACCGCCTGGTGCGCCTCTCCCCATTCGATTTCAGCCACGGTCGCCACACCTCCTTCGCCCTGGTGGAGGTGTTGCCAGAGGCGGAGAGGGATGTGGAAGTTACTGTAAACCCCGATGACCTAAAGATCGATTTCTTTAAAGCCAGCGGACCCGGGGGCCAGCATGTGCAGAAGACCAGCACCGCGGTTCGAATAACTCACCTGCCTACGGGACTGGCAGCCACCTGCCAAAACGAGCGCTCCCAGTACCAGAACAAGGAGATGGCGCTGAAGGTTCTGCGTTCCCGGCTGTTGGAACTTGAGCTAGCCAACAGAGCAGAGGAGCAGGTCAGGCTTAAGGGGGAGCATGTGGCCGCAGGGTGGGGCAATCAGATCAGAAGCTATGTCCTCCACCCTTATAAAATGGTGAAAGATCATCGCACTGGATATGAAACCAGCGACCCGAACTCAGTGCTCGATGGGGAGCTGGATGAACTTATCAAGGCATACCTTAAATCAACCATCGGGGAGCGGAAGGAATGAGGAAAAAGCTTGGCCTTCTGATTATCTCGGTTCTCATCCTCCTTGCCGCCCCTCCCGGCATAGGCCTGGCTCAAGGCGAGATCGCCGTAATATCCAGCACTGTGGTGGCGGCGTTTCCATATGCAATCACCTTTAACTTGGATGCGGAGAGCGCTACCGAGATCACTGACATCGATCTTGAATACAGGGTAAGTAGGTTGAGCCTGGTGCCGGTTAGCTGTCGGGTCGATGCCGATTTCACACCAGGTCAAAGGGTGAGTGCAAGCTGGACATGGAACATGCTGGAGACCGGTGGGTTGCCGCTGGGGACCGAGGTGGAATACCGGTGGCTGATCGAGGACGCCGCAGGGCACCAAACTGAAACCTCGCCGGCCACCATTGCATTCGATGACCTGAGCCATGATTGGCAGAGCCTCGCCAGCGATCAGGTGACCCTTTTCTGGTATCAAGGCGGCCAGTCTTTCGCCCAGGAGCTAATGGACGCTGCCCATGAGGCACTGGGGCGGCTAGCCAGTGACATCTGGGTTTCCTTGGAGCAGCCGGCCACATTCTATATTTATGCCAGCCAGCAGGATTTGCTTGGCGCTCTGGTATATCCTCAGGAGTGGACCGGTGGCCTCGCCTTCCCTGAGTACGGCACAATACTCATCGGGATCTCTCCAGGGAATCTGGAATGGGGTAAAAGGGCCATCGCTCACGAATTGGGGCATCTGGTTGTTCACCAGGCTACCCTCAGCCCTTATGCCGATCTCCCCGTCTGGCTCGGCGAGGGACTGGCCATGGACGCCGAGGGCGAGCTGAGGTCGGACCTGCAACAGCGTCTTGACCAGGCGATAGCCAGAGATATGCTTTTCTCGGTGCGCAGCATCGCCAGCGCCTTTCCCGCCGATTTCGAGGAGGCGGAACTGTGCTATGCCGAAAGCTACAGCGTGGTGCAGTTTCTCCTCGACAGCTATGGTAGCGAGAGGATGTTGGAGCTGCTGGATGTCTTCAAAGAGGGGAGCACCTACGATGATGCCCTGGATGCGGTTTATGAATTCGACATGGATGGCCTAAATGCTAGTTGGCGTGAGAGCCTGGGCCTGGGGCCCCAGACCATGCCAACCCCTGAGGGTGAGGTCTCAGCCATCCCTTCGTCCTACATCGCTCTCGTCGTTGTGGTGGCCATCTTGGGGGTGCTGTTTATCTATCTGACGCTCCGATTGCTGCGCCGCGGGCAAGGGTTGTAGTACCTTACTGTAGCTTGTCCTCAAGCCCTGGCTGCTCCTTTCTGGTATACCGCCACACGTAGAACAGCCGGTACGCCGCTGTCAGGTGGGTGAGAATGGCCAGGATCCATAGGATCACTAGGAGGGCAGGTTCGACGGGGCTCAACATAAGCCCCAGGGCGAGGATAAGGATCCGCATTGTCCTCCTCATGATCCCTACCTCGGCATTTAGCCCCAATCCTTCAGCCCTGGCCCTGACATAGCTCACTAGCAGCGAGCCTACGATGATGGCGAAGACGAGGAGCATCTCGGTTGTGGCCCCTCGCCAGGCATAGAACCATAAAAGCCCGAAAAGCAGCACCGCCTCGGAGTAGCGGTCGAGGGTCGAGTCGAGGAGGGCGCCAAATCTGGTGATCCTCCCGGTGACCCTGGCCAGGGCGCCATCGATGAAATCGAAGGAACTGGCAATAACCACGAGGAAGCCACCGAGGAGTAAATGCCCTTGGGATAGGACCCAGGCGACACCAACGATCAGCAGGAAGCCAATTATAGTTACGGCATTGGGTGTGATCCGCGTTTTGGCCACTACCCGGGCTACAGGTTCAGCAAGGTGGTGGGCCCAATCGCTAATTTCAGAAGGTCGCCACATTTTCATCCCCTCTAAATAGGTTAAACCCCTGGCAACACTTCGCCAGGGGATGTCAAGATGTTGCCACTTCTATAGGTGTGAGCCATCGAGCAAGCTGGTATAGTATTCTACCACCCTGCGCGCGATGTTCTGCCATTTGTATAGTTCTACTTTTTGCCTGCCCCTTGAGCCCATCTCCTGGCGTATGGATCTGTCGCCAAGGAGGTGAATAATTGCACTGGCAAGGGCTTGCTCATCCTTGGGGGGCACCAGTAGCCCCTCAACACCATGGCTCATTACGCTGGCATATCCATCGATATGCGAGGCGACGATGGGTTTTGCTGCGGCCATTGCCTCCAGTAGAACGATGCCAAAGCTCTCCCCGCCAGTGGCTGGGGCGCAGAAAAGGTCGGCCGTCTTATAATATCTGGGGAGCTCTTCATTAGATACGTAGCCTGTGAATACCACATCCTCGAGGCTTGCTTTGCTTATCAGATTTTCATATTCTTGGCGGGCTCCCGGTCCTACCACAATAAGCCGGGAGTTGGGAATTTCACGCCTGACCTCTTTGTAGGCACCCAAGAGATACCTCAGCCCTTTGCGCTTTTCCAGTCGGCCTACGAACAGGATATTCAGCTTCCCATCGCAGAGCCCTTCGATAGGGGAGACCTCAGCGGAGAAATGCTCCACATCGATGCCGTTGGGGATGATCCTGTAATCACCCGGGAAATGTTTGCTTATGAACTCCATTGCCGGCGTGGAAACGGCGATCTTGCCATCGAGCTTGTTGAACCACTTTATGACAAAGGGTTTCATCATTTGGTATCCCCTTGGCTCGCGGTGGCAGGCATGAAAGGTGCCCACATTAACAGACTGGGACACGCGGAGTATGGTAAGGGGTAGGGTGGAGCCTAATGGCTCGTGAATATGAATGATGTCAAACCTCTCCCTTTCCAAGATGGCCCTCACCGGGGAGGACAGCGCTGGCGATAGGGTGGCCCTGGCGATAGAGCCGCCGGATGGCACAGGGAAAGGTCGACCCAAAGTGATGATATCCTGGCTACCAAGGCAGGCTTTCTCATCGGAGCACGGGGTGATGATCTTGACAATATGCCCCATCATTATGAATTGGTCATAAAGGTGGCAGATATGATTGACCACACCACCTGGGTAGGCGTAGTCATAAGGGGAAACCAGGGCGATCTTCATGGAGGCTATCTCTCGAGAAAATTTCTCAGGGTGCGACGGACAGAGAATCCCCTGCTCTTGCGCTGCTGCCTGATGATCTCAATGATTCCGATGTCGCTAATCCGTACCCTAATGCCATTTCGGGCCTGGGTCGTCCGCTCCAGAAGGCTTCTCCTGAGTTCCTCGGCACTTCTACCGGGAAACAGAGTAAGGGCACTGCCCACTGCGATCAGGAAGTGGGCATCGCTGCCCCCGGTTTCGGCAAGCCTATATTTCTCATTCAATCTTGTTGCCAATCTATTGGAGATGCGCCCCACAATCGTGGAGTTAATCGTTTCGATTCCGTCAAGGTACAGGCCCTGTGTCCTGCTGGTGAGTATCGCCTCCAGACTCCGCTGATTGATGCTCTCTGTAAGCCAGCTCATGGGATGAGGTACGATACAAAGGCCACCCTGGGCGTGGATCGCCTCGATGGTGTTTACCAAGGGCTGATGGCCGGGAACCGGGCTTTCCAAGAAAAGGGCCAGGAGATGTCCTTCAAGAGTGGTGACCTCCATGCCGGTCACCACTTCAAAATGGCAGCTACGCTTTGCCGCTAGCTCCCTTGCCTGGTAACTGCCCTCAATTTTATCGTGATCGGTAATGGCAATGACATCTAAGCTATCCTTCTCCTCAACGAATTCGATGATTGCGGGGATGCTGGCCATACCGTCGCCCACGTCGGAGTGAATATGGATATCTGCCACCCCGTATTCGTTTTCCTTCAACGCTTGCCCCTTTTTGGCTGTTCTCCTGTAATGAACTCCTCCACCATTCTTCGGGCTTCATCGTCCTTGTATTGAACAGGGGGCGATTTCATGAAATAGGCCGAGGGGGCGATGAGCGCCCCGCTGATGCCTCGGTCCATGGCCAGCTTGCAGCACCTGATGGCGTCCACCACCACCCCCGCTGAGTTTGGGCTGTCCCATACCTCAAGCTTTACTTCGACATTCAGGGGGACATCGCCGAAGGTGCGCCCCTCCATGCGGATGTAGCACCATTTTCGGTCGCCAAGCCATGGAACGTGGTCGCTGGGGCCGATGTGAATATTATCCGGTTCGATCTTGTAGTCCAGCTGCGAGGTTACCGCCTGCGTTTTTGATATCCTCTTTGATTCTAGCCTCTCGCGCTCAAGCATATTGAGGAAGTCGGTGTTGCCACCGAAATTGAGTTGATAGGTTCGCTCCAGTTTGACACCCCGGTCTTGAAAAAGGCTGGTGAGTACGCGGTGGACGATAGTGGCCCCAACCTGGCTCTTTATATCATCGCCTATTATCGGCAGACCCTTCTCAGCGAACCTTTTCTGCCAGTATTTCTCTTGAGCGATGAAAACGGGGATGCAATTGACAAAGCCGCAACCTGCGGTAAGCACCTGCTCGATATACCATTTTGTGGCCTCCTCGCTCCCCACCGGCAGGTAATTGACCACCACATCGGTCTGGGTTTCTTTGAGGATACTAACGATGTCGTCGGTAGCGCCTGGCGCTTTGGTGATCACCTCGGAGAGGTATTTGCCCAACCCATCATGGGTCATGCCCCGGGCTACTTTGACCCCGGTGGCTGGGACCTGGCAGAAATTGATGGTATTATTGGGCGGGGTATAGATCGCCTCGGCAAGGTCCTTGCCCACCTTATTTCGGTCGATATCGAAGGCAGCAACGAAGTTGATGTCGCTAATGTGATAGCCCCCGAGGTTGACATGCATTAGCCCGGGGACAGAGTCATTCTCGGCTGCTTCGCGATAGTAATAGATGCCCTGCACCAGCGAGGAGGCGCAATTCCCGACACCGATTATGGCCACATTTATCTTGCCCAAATCTAACTCCTTCTCTATAATAGCATTTTAGTGAGGAGGTGAGTTTTGGTCTACGATTTTCATAGTCATACCTCTCTCAGCGATGGCTCCCTCTCGCCGATAGAATTGATAAGGCGCGCGCAGGTGATGGATCATAAGGCTATCGCCCTCACCGACCACGCCGGCATTGGCTATCTTGAGCGGATAATCAGGGAAGTTGCTGAAGACTGCGCTCTGGCAAGAGCGCACTGGGACATTCTCGCTATCCCTGGGGTAGAGCTTACCCATATCCCTTCGCACGCCATCGCCGATGCTGCAAGGCGTGCCAAGGAGCTGGGCGCCTGGTTGGTCGTTGTTCATGGCGAGTCGATCATCGAACCTGTTGAAAACGGGACCAATATTGCGGCGCTTCAGTGCCCCTATGTTGATATTCTGGCACATCCCGGGCTCATCACCATTGAGGAGGCTAAATTGGCCGCTACAACCGGGGTCTTTCTGGAAATCAGCGCTAGGAAAGGACATTCGCTGTCCAATGGACACATCTTTCAGACGGCACGGCTTGCCGGGGCCAAGCTCCTCCTCAACTCGGATGCCCATGATGAACAAGATTTACTCTCCCCTCACTTAGCCCGTCAAATTGCCCTAGGCGCTGGCCTAAGTGAGGAGGAGGTCTATGAAATTCTAGAAAACAATCCACATGCTTTGTTGAGACGCCTACCGATACCGAAGCAAGGCTAAACCTTACTGGCATCTTGCTTTATTGTGGTAACTCAGCTATTCCAATTAGCCCTTGCCGATTCGGAACACCTTTGTCCCGCATGCAGGGCAGACTCCTCTGGTCGCCGGCCTACCGTTCTTTAGAGTAACCTTCTGGGGATTCTTAATCTCCCTTTTGGCTCTACATTTGAAGCAATATGCCTCCATTCGTATCACCTCCTTTCAAGCCTGTTGCACTATAACCGCTATCCAGCTAAGATGTCAAGCCTTTTTGAAGCTAGGTTACCTCAGTGCCGACTGAGAAGACCTTTTCCGGCTGCCACAAGCCATTCTCAGGTATGAAGCGTAGCACAGCTAGGAAGCGTCCGTCAAGAGAGTAGGCGCGGCAATAAGCATTATCCTCACCATCGCCTAGAGCCAAAGGCCGACCGTTTCTAATGGCCTGCTCCTTTTCTTTGCTCACGATAGCGGCGACCCAATGCTCCAGCACCACATCCATAGGGTAAAGCAGATCCTGCCAGTAGTTATGGTGGAAGGAATCCTCAAGCTGATGTAGGGTGAGGCTATCGTTAATATCAAAGGGCCCGCTCTTTAAGCGAACCAGTTTTTTGAGGTGGGCGCCACAGCCGAGAGATTGGCCCAAGTCGTGAGCCAGAGAACGGATGTAGGTACCCTTGCCACACTCCACCTCGATAGTGAAAAGGGGGGGCTGCCACGCTACCAACTCGAGGCGAAAGACCTCAGCCCTTCTCTCCTGTCTTTCCACCTCAATACCAGCGCGGGCCAGCTCATAGAGACGTTTCCCTTGGTGCTTTAAGGCGCTATACATTGGCGGCTTCTGAAGGATGGAGCCACTGAGGGATTTGAGCACCTCTTCTACCTCATCCCTGGTGATGTGAGAGGGGTCAACCATTTGGGTCACCTTCCCCTCTGCATCGTAGGTATCGGTGGACACGCCAAGCTCGATCTGGCCCTGATAAATTTTGTGGGCATCCACTATAAAGGAGATCACCCTTGCTGCCTGCCCGAGGCAAATGGGTAATACCCCTGTTGCCCCTGGATCCAGTGTGCCGGCATGCCCGATACGCCTCTGGCCAGTGAAGCGCCTGACCAGATCGACAACCTCCAGAGAGGTTTTCCCGGCAGGCTTGTTGATGTTGAGTATCCCGTTAGTGCTCAACTTCTTCAGCGCTACTCACGGTCTCTTTGATCAGGTGGAGGACCTGAGCCCCGTGCTCGATGGAGTCGTCCCTATGGAAGCTTAGTTGGGGCATGCGGCGTAGTGAGAGGCGCCCCCTGAGCTCTCTATAAAGAAAGCCCGAGGCTGAGGCCAAACCCTCCATCGCCCCCTGCTTCTCCTCCTCGCTGCCCATGATGCTTATAAAAACCTTGGCGTAGCTGAGGTCCGGCGAGGTGTCCACACGGGTCACGGTTAGAAAGCAGCCAAGCCTTGGGTCTTTAGCCTGGCGGCGAATTATCTCGCTTATCTCTTCCCGGATTAGGTCGTTAAGCCGCTCGGTGCGTCTGGTCATAATCATCACCTCTCCTCACTAGGGATGGCTCATGGGCACGCCATCACGGAGGTGATCAACCCCCTAAACAGGCTCCCATAACATAACCGCACCGGTACTGTGCTCCAGGCCATCCCTAAGCCCTTTCCTTCCGATAAAACTCGATAATATCACCGATCTCAAAGCCGCTATATCCCTCGATACCCACGCCGCACTCAAAGCCAGTAGATACCTCTCTAACATCGTCCTTAAACCGCCTCAGGCTAGAGATGCTGGATTCAAAGATCGATTCGCCATGGCGCATGATCCTGGCCAGCGCCCCGCGGGTAATCTTTCCATCGGTAACATATAACCCGGCCGCCGTGCCTCCTCGGACGGGGAAGATAGCACGTACCTCGCCATGCCCTTCCACCACCTCGACATAGGTGGGCTCAAGCATCCCCTTCATTGCCTTCTCTACATCCTCCACCAGATTGTAGATAACCTCATAGCAGCGGATCTCCACCCCCTCGCTTTCGGCAAGCTGTTTGGCGCCCGGCTCAGGGCGGGTATTGAACCCAAGAATGATCCCTTGAGAGGCGAGTGCCAGGAGCACATCGCCTTCGGTGACATTGCCACTGCCTGAGTGGAGGATACTCACCTTGACCTTGTCGATGTTCAGCTGCTCCAGCGATATTTTTATTGGTTCGATGCTCCCCTGGACATCGGTCTTTAGTATGATATTTAGCTCCTTCACCTGTCCATCGCGAATTTGGGAGAAGAGCTCGCTTAGGCTGAGAGCCCTAGTCGGTTTTAGGACAGCAATCCTGTTTTCATCCTGGCGCTTTTGAGCCAAGCTGCGTGCCTCCTTTTCATTGGCGGTCACAGTAAGGGTGTCGCCAGCCTGGGCGACGCTGTCAAGCCCCAGGATCTCGACCGGCGTCGCTGGCTCCGCCTTTCTCAGGTGCTTGCCCTTGTCATTAAACATTGCTTTCACCTTGCCCCAGGTATCGCCCACAATAAAGGAATCGCCCACCCTTAAGGTGCCGGTCTGGACGAGCACCGTGGCCAGCGGCCCCCTGTTCTTGTCTAGCTTGGCCTCGATGACCACTCCTATAGCTCGCCGATCCGGGTTTGCTTTGAGGTCCTCAAGCTCGGCAACGATGAGCAGGTTCTCCAGGAGATCGGAGATGCCCTCCTTCTTTTTTGCTGAGACCTCGACGCAGACCACATCGCCACCCCACTCCTCACAAACTAGGCCCTGGTCGGTAAGCTGTTGCTTCACCCGCTGTGGGTTAGCCTCTGGCTTGTCCATCTTGTTGATGGCAACCACTACGGGCACCTCGGCGGCGCGGGCGTGGTCGATGGCCTCCATTGTCTGGGGCATGACCCCATCGTCGGCAGCGACCACCAGGATGGCAATGTCCGTCACTTGGGCACCGCGCGCCCGCATTGCAGTAAAGGCTTCATGCCCAGGGGTATCGAGGAAGGTTATTTTCTGACCGTGGATATCTACTTGATAGGCGCCGATGTGCTGAGTGATCTCGCCGACCTCGGTGGCGGCTACGTTGGTCTCGCGGATGGCATCGAGAAGTTTGGTTTTGCCGTGGTCCACATGCCCCATGATGGTTACTACCGAGGGGCGAGGCTTTTGCACGCTGGTATCGTCCTCCTTAAACCGCTTATACCTCTTCTGTCTCTGGGCAGAGACCGCATCTGCTCGTTTCTCCTCCACCTGGTAGCCAAAATCTGAGGCCACAATTGCTGCCGTGTCATGGTCGATGACCTGGTTAATACTGGCCATGATGCCGCTTCTCATCAATTGCTTGATCACATCCACAGCGCTCACTTCGATGAGATCGGCGAATTGCCTTACGGTGATGGAAGGGGGGATCTCGACGCGGCGCTCGGGCTCCGATTTCGCGGGCAGAGGCTCAGCGGTCTCCTGAAGCCCTGGCTCCGGCTTGTCGATTTTTTGCTTTTTTGCACTCATTTGGCTCTTAACCCCTAATCAAGGGAGCATCTCCCCATAGTGGGCCAGCTTCCTTCGGTCCTCAGCGGCGATCTTTGTCCTCAAGGCACGATCCAGGCGCTCCTTTTTCAGCCCTGCCTGCCAGCAGCTTTCTGCATTACATAAATAAGTCCCTCGACCCGATCTCTTGCCCGTGGGGTCGAGCTCCACGGCGCCGCTCTGGGTGCGCACAATGCGAATAAGCTCTCTTTTCGGTTTCGCCTCACGGCAACCGATACAGGTGCGCTGCGTTATATGTTTCAGCCGAATATTCTTCTTTCCCTTAGATATCGTGGTCATCTTTTTATTAGAGCAGCTCCTCGAAATCCTCTTCTTCAATACGGGCCTTTGGGGCGGAGCGAGCCTTCTTTGGCTTGGCCACGCTTTCTGTCTCTGCCGCCTTTGCCTTGCCCTTCTTTGCCTTCTTAGGGGGCTTAGTCTCTTTAGCTTGGAAGATGTCCTCGGCAAAGCGAAGTTGGGGGGCTGCCTTGATTGTCTCTTCCTCTGGAGCCACTTGCTCTATGGGAAGCTCGGCAACCTCCTCCTCTCCCTCTGCAGCGAGTAATTCAATGTATTCTTCAGGGGCCTTGGCAAGAGGTTCCTCAAGCTCGACCAACACTGGCTCTTCTGCTTCTTGTCCCTCTACTAAGGCCTCCTCCAAGGGGGGCGAAATCTGTTCCGCTATAGCAGCCTTCTCTGCTTCAGCGATGGAGGAACTCTTGATATCGATTCGCCACCCAGTAAGCTTGGCAACGAGCCTGGCATTCTGTCCCTCTTTGCCGATAGCAAGGGATAATAGACGGTCAGGAACCACAACGGCGGCCGTCTTCGCTTCATAATCAACCTCAACGCCCACCACCTGAGCCGGGCTGAGCGCATTGGCGATGAAGGTAGCTGGGTCCGGGTGCCACCCCACAATATCGATCTTCTCTCCGTTTAGTTCGTTAACAATGTTTTGGATTCTGATGCCGCGCTGCCCGACACAGGAACCAATAGGATCGACACCTGGTTGCCGGGCCGAGACAGCTATCTTGCTTCGATATCCTGCTTCGCGGGCAATGGACTTCAATTCCACAGCACCGCTATGGATCTCAGGGACCTCCAGCTCGAGCAGGCGACGCAGCAGATTGCGATGGGTGCGCGAGACTAAAACCTGAGGCCCTCTACTGGTGCGGTGCACCTCCATTAGGTATACCTTGAGTCTCTGTCCCACTCTATAGTGCTCGTTACGCACCTGCTCCACGCTGGGTAGTACCCCCTCAGTCCTTCCCAGGTCGAGAATGATCTGTCTGGGCTCGATTCGCTGTACAATTCCAGTGGCGATCTCACCCTCTCGATCGGAGAACTCCTCGAAGACCATCTCCCGCTCTGCCTCGCGCAGACGCTGGAACACCACTTGCTTTGCCGTCTGTGCGGCGATCCGACCTGCATTTTTGGGAGTGGCCTCGACTTCAATGAACTCACCAAGCTGGGTGTCCTTGCTTATTCTTTGCGCCTCGTCCAGTGATAGCTCGCGGCGGGCATCTTCGACATTCTCCACCACCATCTTCTGCGCGAAAACGGCTATCTCCCCTGTGGTGGGGTTAACCTTCACGGAGATATTCTGGTTGGCTGCGAAGTTGTCTTTTCTAAAGGCGGAAACCAAGGCAGCCTCCACCGCCTCCAGCACTACTTCCCGAGGCAGGTTCTTCTCAGCAGCAAGCTGGGTGATTGCAAGCATGAATTCGCTCTTCACCTTGCCCAAGGCCCCCTCCTATATCCAATACAATAAAAAAGTGGGGAGTGACACCCACTTCATTTTTGCTCTTCTTATTGTCGGAGTATATCACAAGTGAGACGATGATGCAACCCCTGTGCCTGCTTAGTTTACTAGTGACACTTCGTCCCCTTTTGTTTTTTGCCACCAGGCCTCCTTGCCGAAAGCTAAATTGGCAGTGAGTATCTTGGCGAGGCCCCTGGATCTCCCCCTCTATGTACCCCCGGCTATGGCGACCTGGGCGGCTCTGAAATACCAATGGAGAGAAGATAAGGGGCCTCGCCGTCAGGTTAGCCGGAGCAGGGTATTTGCGCTACGCCAAAGCATCTTGCTATTCTTGGGCCAGAATGATAGGATTGCTGTACGGTCGGCAACCTTTGCACTACGAAAGGGGAGGTGCAGGATGATCAAAGAGGAGATAAAACTGGAAAAGCTCTTCAGTCCTTTCAGGATCAAGTCAATGGAGCTCAGGAATCGCATTATCATGCCCCCAATGGGCACCCTCTTTTGCAGCGCCGATGGCGGGCCCTCGGACAAGTTTATCGATTACCACGAGGCTCGGGCCCGGGGAGGTGCTGCCATGGTGACAGTAGAGGTCACCAATGTCCACCCTTACACCCACGTCGGCATCCTGGACATGGGTCTGCCCGCCATGTTTGATGACAATCTCGTACCCCGCTGGCGGCAGTTCACCGAACGCATTCACGCTGCCGGGGCTAAGGCCTCCATCCAGCTATATCATCCCGGCCGCCAGTCTCCCACCCTGGACCCCAGCAAACCTCCGGTGGCGCCATCGGCGGTGGCCTGCCCGTGCCCTCTTTGCCATGATGTGCCTCGGCCGCTGACCATAGCCGAGATCGAGGAGCTGGTTCAGGCCTGGGGCCAGGGGGCACGCCGGGCCAAGGAGGCCGGCTTCGATGCCGTGGATATCCACGGTGCTCATGGCTACCTTATCGCCCAGTTCATGTCGGCCCACTCCAACCGGCGCACCGACCGCTACGGGGGAGACTTGAGGAGCCGGCTCCGCTTCCCGTTAGAGATATTGAGGGCCGTCCGGGAACAGGTGGGACCAGACTTCCCGGTGATCTTCCGCTATAGCGCCGATGAGAGAGCGCCCGGGGGACGCACCGTGGAGGAGTCGGTGGCCATTGCCCCGCTGCTGGTGGAGGCCGGCGCCGACTGCCTCAGCGTGTCCACTGGCACCTACCTCACCCTGATGACCTATCTCATCCCGGCGACAGGGGTGGTCCCAGGGCTCAATGTGAACGCAGCGGCAGCAATAAAGGCAGTGGTAGATGTGCCGGTGATAGCAGTAGGCAAGCTCAACGATCCCATAATGGCTGAGCAGGTGCTGCGCGATGGCAAAGCCGACTTGGTGGCAATCGGCCGGGGGCTGTTCGCCGACCCTGAGCTGCCCAACAAGGCAGCCGCCGGTCAGTTCGAGGACATCCGCTGGTGCATCGCCTGCAACGAATGCATATTTCGGCTATTAACCACCTTTAGCCTTGTCTGCACGGTAAACCCGGAGCTAGGGCGTGAGCGGGAGATGGAGCTCAAACCCGCAGTGAAGGCCAAGCGGGTTCTGGTGGCCGGGGGCGGGCCAGCGGGGATGGAGGCCGCCCATATAGCTGCCAAGAGGGGCCACCAGGTCACCCTTTACGAGGCCGAAGAGCACCTGGGCGGGCAATTCCGCATTGCTACCCTTCCCCCGTGGAAACAGGAGATTTCACCCTATCTGAAGTACCTCAGCCGTCGGCTGGAGGGGACAGGGGTCAAGGTGGTGCTGGGCCAGCCGCTAACCCCCTCTCTGGTAGACGAAGCGAAGCCCGATGCGGTGGTGGTGGCCACCGGGGGCAAGCCCCTCCTCCCGGATATCCCAGGGAGCAATGCTGAGAACGTGGTCACCGCCCATGATGTGCTCCTGGGCAAGGCTGCGACTGGCCAGCGGGTGCTGGTGATGGGAGGGGGGCTGGTTGGCTGTGAAACCGCCGACTTCCTTTCCTTCTATGGCAAGGATGTTACCATTGTGGAGATGCTGCCAGAGCTGGCCAGCGATATGGCCATGGGGCCTCGTGACCTGCTGTTGGAGAGGCTGCGCCAGGGCCAGGTGGTGGCCCTGACCTCGGCCACAATAGTGGAGATAATTGCCGATGGCGTTGTGGTAGAGCATGAGGGGCATCGGGACACTATAGGGGGCATGGATACCATCGTCCTGGCCCTGGGTGTGACTTCAGTAAATGAGCTGGCCGACGCCATTAGGGATAAGGTCCCTGAGGTCCATGTCATTGGCGATGCCAAGACCCCGGGCAAGGCGCTGGACGCCATAGCCGCCGGTGCCGAGGTGGGCAGGAATATCTAAGGCATTGCTTGCGATCCACGGTGAAGGAGAACCAGCGGCTATCCGGCCAGAGTCTCTTCACCTCCTGTCACTTTGCCTAGGTCGCGAAGTTGCCGATGAAAGCTTTCTGTTCCATCGAAGCTCTGTTGACAGTTTATCGAAGTGATTAAACTGCCAGTTACGCTCGTATCTCAGAAACATCCGTAGCCACCCTGTCATAAGAGGCGGTCTTTTATGGTGGAACGGAGAACTATCCCTGCAACAGGGCGCCACCAATACTTCAAAATGCCACCGGTTAGTTCATATTAGGGGTGCGATTGTAGCACAGCAGCGGGATTCCTGCTTGGCCGGTTATCGGGTCTGGACTTTACCGACCAAAATGGGCTTCGTTTGGACAAGGTCTTTGTCGATTCTGTAGTAACAGGGATAGCGTACCGCGCCTTTTTCAGTGACAAAGCGGTCGTGCCTCCCTATATACTGGATTGACATAACACTATTTATGGCCGGTTGTGGGGATTGATTATCGCGGCTATGGGGTTATATAATGCGGTCATCTACAGACAGGCAAGTTCGGTTAGGGGGGAAAGAGAATGTTTGAGAGAGAGCTTCTTGCGGAGCTGGAGGAGGCCAGGAAAAGATATGAGGAGGAGGTGGGCCGGATCCTGGATAGGAGGCCAGAAGCGAGGAAGGAGCACACTACCATCTCCGGCCTCTCGGTAAAACCCCTTTGCACCCCCCTGGATGTCGCAGGAACCGATTTTATCTCCGATATAGCGTTTCCCGGCCAGTATCCGTACACACGCGGTGTCTTTACTGCTGGATACCGCTCCCGCACCGTAAATATAAGGCAGGTCACTGGGATCGGGACCGCTGAGGAGACCAATGAGAGATGGAAGTTCCTTCTCTCCCTGGGGGCCACTGCCCTGGCAGTCGTCGGGCTGAGGGGCTGGGGTCCGGATGCCGATGATGAGAGGATGGAGGGGTTTGTGGGCAAGGACGAGGTTGTCTGCGATACCCTCTATGATTACGAAACCCTCTTCGATGGCATCGACCTGAGGAAATATCCGGTTCACATGATCACTGCCTCCGCCTTTTCCCTGGCCAATTATATTGTCGTTGCTGAAAAGCAGGGCATCGAGCCCAGTGAACTCAGGGGCAGCATGTCCAACATGCTCAGGCCGGACAAGGAGTGTTTGGACATCATCGAATACTGTGCTCGGAACATGCCTCTGTATAATGCCGGGTATCTTGATATGCGCAACACCAGGGAAGGAGGCTGTACTGCCGTCCAGGAGATAGCCTTCGGTGTCGCGCTGGCCATGGCTGCCACCGACGAGTTGATAGCCCGTGGGCTGGATGTCGATGATTTTGCTCATCGAATAACCTGGTTTGTCAATTCCGGCCCCGAGCTCTTCGAGGAGGTGGCCAAGTTCCGCGCTATGAGGAGGATCTGGGCCCGAACCTTCCACGAGCGCTATGGTGCCAAAGACCCCCGCTCGTGGCAATGCCGGATGCATTGCCAGACCTATGCCCCCACACTTACCAAGGCACAGCCCTTCAATAACCTCATCAGGAGCACGATCTATGCCCTGGCCGCCATTATGGGCGGTGTCCAGTCGCTGCATGTCAACTCCTTCGATGAGGCCTTTGCCACCCCAACCGAGTTCTCAGCCTCCCTCTCGGTAAGGACGCAGCAGATCATCGACCTTGAAACCGGAATCACCTCAGTGATCGACCCCTGGGTGGCTCGTATTACGTCGAGTGGCTGACCAACAAGATAGAGGAGGAGGCTCAGCATATCATCGATACCATTCAGTCAAAGGGTGGAGCCTTCAGCGCCTTCGGCTGGATGCAGGATGAACTGAGGAGAGCGGCCATCAGGTGGCAGGAGGAGTTCGATAGCGGCAAGAGGCTTCTGGTGGGGGTCAACACCCTTGTCGATGAGGACGATATCCAGATGAAGGCCTTCAAGGTGCTACAGCAGCACGCCGACTTTGAGGCCCTCTATGAGTATGACCCATCCATCAGAGCCAAGCAGATCGAGCGGCTAAATAAGGTGCGCCGCGAGCGGGACAACCAGAAGCTGGAGAGGGCCAAGACAAGGCTCATCGAAGCCTATAAGGGCAGTGAGAATCTCATCCCTCCTATGATCGAGGCGGTGAAGTGCTACATAACCCAAGGGGAAGTGGGTCAGGTCATGGCTAGCGCCGCCGGCAGCTCTTCGATGGCCGAGGTTTTCAATAGCACCATCTCATCAAAACTCCTTGCCTAGGGGTTGTTATGGAAAGGCCGATAAGATTTCTGCTGAGTAGGGACGATTTCTACCACCAGCGCGGATATTGGGTGGTGGCACACGCTATGAGAGAGGCCGGTGTCGAGGTGATCCTGGGCGGGATCCAGATACCCCGGGAGATAGTGGAAACAGCCATCCAGGAGGATGTGGATATTATTGGCTACCGTATCATGCAGGCGGCACCCAAAGTTATAGTCCCTATTCTCCTTGAGAAGATGGGGGAGAGGGGGATAGGAGATATTCCGGTCATAATCGGTGGCATTGTTCCGGAGAAGGATGAGGTGTTGCTCAGGGAATTGGGGGTGAAGGATGTCTTTCATCCTCTGACGCCCCTTGAGACCATCGTCGAACGTGTAAAGAGCATTGGCCGGAGTCGGGCCCCTTAGTAAGGTGCGGAGGTCCGAGACGGTAAATAGGATGGTGCAAATAGGTTTTGTCAAGGACGTAGCACGTAGATAGTGAGCACCATCGGGCAGAATAAGTTAGAGGCCAAGCGCTCCCTTTGTCTGCTATTGTCGGCTACCGATATCGGTCTGGTCCATGTGTACTCAGGTGACGATGTTGCTATGGCCCTGTTCCATCGGCACCAGCCATGCCCCGCCTGGCTTCCCTGGCTAAGCGATGGCAATCACGGCAGTCACCAAGCGGCACCCAGCGGGGGTCAATGGCGGGGTATATGCCCATCTTGTGAATAAGACGCAGCAGAGTACAGGGGGGAAGACCGACCACGTTCAGGTAGCAGCCCATCACGTGGGCTACAGGATGGAACTGAGCATCTTGGATGCCGTAGGCCCCGGCCTTGTCCCAGGCGTCACCAGAGGCAATGTAGGCTATAATCTCTTGGTCGCTGTATTCTCGCATGCGCACCCGGCTAATGCGGTTGCCGGTAATCCGTTCTTCGGTGGCGGCACCTACCAGGGCCAGCCCGGTGATGACCAGATGTTCCTTACCCCGTAGCCTAAGCAGCAGAGCATAAGCCTCCTCTTCGGAGGCGGGTTTCCCCATGATATCATCCCCATCGGCAACCACAGTGTCGGCGCCGATAACTGTTCCTTGGCTCAGGGTGGATGCCACCGCCTGTGCCTTGTAGAGCGCCCGTTCCTGGGCAATAGATACAGGGTCCCCGGAGGAAGGTGGAGGCTCCTCCACTTCTGACGGAATCACGCGGAAGGTGAGTCCCATGGCGGCCATGATCTCCTGTCGCCTGGGTGACTCCGATGCCAGAACAAGCTGCTGGCGTGACTGGAAGGCCCGCTCCCTCTCCGGGTTGTGGGATAGAGTAGCAATGCACTCGATGTGGTGGGTCTGAGGGAACAGGTCAATAGGTAGCACCTCTTCTAGGATGAAGGGGCCGCGGCACAGCACTCGCAGGTCGCGGGCCAAGGCCTGCGGGTCGCAGGAGATATACACTATCCGCCGTGGCGGGCGAAGGAGAATGGCCCTGAGGGCTGCAGGGTGACATCCGGTGCGGGGTGGGTCCAGCACCAGGACATCGGGCGCTTGAGGAAGGGACTCCAGTAGCTCCTCTGTCTTGGCCTGGGCCAGCTCTACATTGTGCAACCCCTGGATATTGACCACGGCGTCCTGGATAGCGGAGGCCGACTCCTCGATGGCGATGACCTTGCCAGCGAAGGGGGCCACAAGCACGGCGAAGGTGCCAACGCCAGCATAAGCATCTACCACCAGTTCCTGGCCGGCCAGGGCGAGACGCTCCCGCACCAGCTCCGCCAGTTGCTCCGCCTGGGCGGTGTTCACCTGGAAGAACGAGGAGGCCGAGATGCGGAAGCATTTACCGTAAAGGGCCTCTTCGTAGTGCTTCTGGCCCGATGCCAGCGGTGCCTGGGATGCCTGTAGGGCAGGTTGGAGCAGCCATTGACCTGTATTTATTCCATAGCGAATGGAGAGCTGCGTCGTCTCTCCGCAGCAGCCCTGGAGCTGGGAAAGCGCTTGATTGATCCAGGGGTGCATGAGCAGACACCGGTCGATAGGGACAAAGCGTCGGCTTTCGCGGTTGACGAAGCCCAGGGTGCCCTCCGGCCCCACAGTGAAGCGGGCGTGATTGCGGTAGCCCAGGGGTTCGGGCGCAGGCACAACGGGAGCCACCGGAGCATCGGCCATCCCCCCCACCCTCTCCATGGCCTCCCGGACCATCCTCCGCTTAAGCTCCAACTGGTACTCGTAGCGAATGTGCTGCCACTGGCAGCCGGTGCACGGCCCAAAATAGGGACAGGGCGCTTCCACTCGCTGGGAAGAGGGAACTACCACCTCGACCACTCGAGCGGTAGCATAGTTACGATGCAGTCGCACTACTTCAGCCAGCACCTCTTCGCCAGGGATACCCCCGAAGACGAATACCCTGTTGTCGTTGTGCCGGGCCAGGGCCTCTCCTAGGCGTCCCATGCCGTCCAGTTTCAAGTTGAGCAGCGCCGACCTCTCAATATCCTGGCTCATAGGCTGACATCCCTTGGCCTAATATTACCATAGCCCGGGCTGGAACAACCACTCTCACTTTCAGGCAATGCCCCGGCCGAAGTGGGCGATAACTCCGTTCCACAAGCGTTTCAAGAGGGGATACCGGGTTTATTGACTTGCCGAGACCTTTCGCCTATAATGCGTTGAGCTACGTTTTATCCCACGCTAAGCGAAGGCCAAAATCACCCTGAAAGTCCTATCATGATTCGGGGAGCCGCTTAGTTCGTCTTACGTAGAGGCCGGGATGATGGGTTGAAAAACCGCAAAAAAACCTATAGGAGAGGCAGATGGCAGAGTTAAGAGAAGCCGTTGTTGTAGATGCAGTTCGTGCCCCAACCGGCAAAGCAGGATGGGGAGGTGCCAAGAAGGGCTATTTCCATGATGTTTCGGCACAATATCTTTTGGGTACCGTAATAGAAGAGTTGATAAATCGGGTCAAGGCAAGGTCGCCCAAGTTCGACATACTAGATATTGAGGATATAGCTGTGGGGTGTACCAATCAGATCGGCGATCAATCGAGAATTGGCTGGCTGATCCGGATTGCAATGGGTCTGCCCGATGAAATCGCTGGCTGGACGATGGAAAGGGCATGCCCGGCCAGTTTGCAGGCGATCAATGCTCAAGCCCAGGCGATTATGTGTGACTGTGGCGATGTAATGATCGCTGGTGGTGTGGAGATGCTGTCTCGCTTCGAGATACTTACTTCCCTCAGTGTAGCGGAGAAAGCCGGGCTGCGTGTAATAACCGCTCCCAGAATAGCGGAAAGAGGACTGGTGATGCAGGGTGTTGCCGCCGAGATGATCGCTGAGAAATATGACCTCTCACGAGAGGAGATGGACAGGTTCGGCTTGTGGAGCCATCAGAAGGCGGTAAAGGCAATAAGAGATGAGGAGTGGTATAAAAAGAGGGTTATCCCTATCAAAATCGAGGGGGACGGGGAGACAAGGGTAGTGGACAAAGACGAGCATCCCAGGGCTGAACCATTGGATAACCCGGAGGCGGCATGGGAGAGTATGAAGAAACTTGAGCCCAGGTTTAAGGAGAATGGTAAGATCACTGCTGGCAGCTCCTCAGGTATCGTTGATGGCGCTGCCGCCGTGATGCTGATGTCCAGGGAGAAGGCTGATGAGCTTGGACTGGAGCCAATGGTGAAGATAAGATCAATAGCGGTTGGCAGCTCCGATCCCGTGCTGGCATTGCTTGGTCCGATCCCGGCAATGAGAAAGGCGTTAGCTCGTGCCCGGCTCACTATGGATGATATGGATGTAATCGAGACCAATGAGGCTTTTGCCGCCCCAGTCCTTGCTCAATTTCTGGAATTCGGACTCGCCTTCGATGACCGCAGGATAAATCCTACGGGTGGGGCAATAGCGATCGGGCATCCGGTAGGTGCAAGCGGTGCGTTGTACTTTACAGAGATGGTTCACTGGATGATGCGCAATAACCTGAAATACGGTATTGAAACCCTATGCGGCGGCGGAGGTCAGGCTGTGGCAACCATCGTGGAGAGGGTGGAATAGGAGCAGACGGGAGAAAGCTGGATCGCGATCGACTATAATCTCGATGGGGTCGTCCTGTCTTATACCCCGACCTGCCGCGCCCTTTATATCAACCAGTTAGAACTCAAGAACACCCTGGAGCAGGAACTGGACGTGCCTGCGCTCCTTCTCGAGAGCGATGTGGTTGACCCCTCCAGCTACAATGAAGCCGAGATCATGATGAGGATCGATGCCTTCATTGAGCAGGTTGCCGAGAAGGCCAAGCACCGCGATTGGTTAAAAGAGGACAGATTAAAGCGCCGCTAGCTCCAGTTCTTTGAGCTTCTGCAGGGTAGGAGCGCCGGTCTGTCTATCCCAACCGCATTCATCGTAGTAATCATCCAGCGCTCTCTCCGTGTCTTCCCTGGTAATGACGGCGTGCCCGAAGTAGTCCCTCATAGGTATTTCTTTATCCCCCACCTTGATCGGCTCAAGCCAGGCTTGTGGTGCCCGGTCATCCTGGCGGTTGAATCCGGCCCTGACATTCAACATTTTATACACATTCCAGGCACGCTCTCCCGTCTTCAATATCTCGGCAGGGGTGGTCTCGATCCCGGTAATGGCTGAGTAGAACTCGGTGAAGCTTTCTATTCCGTGAAATCGGTGAATGTAGAGCCGATGACACAGGCCAGCGCAATTGAACAGGGAGTACCAATCGAGGGCATGCTTGGTAAGTCTTCCTACATTGTAGGAGTCAGCGCCGAAGATACGCCCTATTGTTTCATCTGGGATCCCTATCCTCCGAGCATGCATGATGTGCATATCGATAGAGCGCCTTGGCATATAAATACCTATACCCCCGGGAGCATAGTGAGGCCGCCCTGGGTGCACCATCTGGCAAAAGCTCATGCTGTTGAAGCTGTCCACACGGGGCTCGATAAACGGGGCACAGCCTTTGATATGGATCAGATGCTTCTCCGCCCCGCTGCCGATCCTCTGGGCTAACCTGAGGCCACCTTCTGCCAGAAGGTCGCCGAAGCCCTCTCTGTGGGAGATCATGTGTATCAGCCTGAGGGTGGTAGCATAGTCCGGCCCCCCCTCTAGTTCGATGCCACCGGTATCCCTCTTGTTTATAATCCCATGGTTGTAGAGGGAAACCACCATATCCATTAGATTGGCGTAGTTAATGCGGCAAATCCCTTCTCTATTAAACATGTCCCGCCGGTAGACTGCCCTATTGTAGTTATCTAAAGTTGTCTTGGCGCTGGATTCCCACTCCCCCATGAAATCCGTCATGTACGCCATCCTTGGGGCGTATTCCCCCTTTGTGAGGCGAATGCGCTCCTTATCGCCCATAGGGCAGCTGGGGCAGGCGAGGGTTTTCCGGCTCTTTTTATGGATCTCAGCCCAGCTCTCGGTATCCACGCCCATCCCGCCGATCCACCCTGAGGTCATGGCATAGGTGCCACCCTCGAGCAGTGTGGGGCGCAGGCGATAACTCATGACCCGTTCCATCATCTGGTCCACCGCCCGCTGTAGCCTGAGGCGGTCAGCGATCCTTATCTCCCGTGTGCCCTGGACCGCAACGATTGCCTTCAGGTTTTTCGAGCCCATCACCGCGGGAAGACCGCCATAGCCCACCGTGCCCCCCTTATCTATAAAGGTCATCGAGATCCTGATTAGGTTCTCACCTGCCGGGCCTATAGGGATGATGCTACACGGCTCATGTCTTCGCCTGAGCTCATCTACGGTATCCCAGCCATTCATGCCCCAGAGGTCGGCGGCATCGCATAGCTCTACATCGTCATCGTGGATCTTGAGGTATGCCGGCTTTGGGGCTCGCCCGGTGATGACCACATGGTCATATCCTGAGAATTTGAGCATGAGAGGGAAGTGCCCACCGCCGGAGCTGGTGGCGAAACCGCCGCTAAGTGGAAGCTTAAAGGTGACCGCTAGCTCAGATGAGCCGGGGACGATAGTGCCTGAGAAGGGACCGGCCCCGATGATAATCGCATTCTCAGGGGAAAGGGGGTCTACATCGGGAGGGACGAGGTCATAGGCTAGCTTGCAGTTGATACCCTGACCACCGAGGAAGAACCGCGCCATATCAGGGTCGAGGGGTTCTTTCCATATCTTGTCATCGGTTAGGTCTACGAAGAGGATGCTTCCAGCGTATCCCGGGATATCCATTTCAGGCGGTAACCTTCTTCTTTTTCTGGATCAAGGCACCATAGGGGCAATAGCGGACGCAGATGCCACAGTTGTCGCATCTATCGGTAAAGGTGATCTGATATTCATTGTCGGCCCCAACGAGCCTGCGGATTACGATCTGGGCCTTTGATGGGTTGAAGGCCTTTTCGAACCTGAGGGAGCAGCGCAGCTCGCAGATGAGACAACCGGTGCATTTGGCGGCATCGACCTTAATCGGGGGTCCCTTTCGCTTGGTTGTTGCCAACGTGCACCTCCATTAGTGATATCGCCCGTATCGGCGGCCAATTTCCAGGAAATGATTAACATTTTCCAGAGGAGCATTATCGGGGACCTGACACCCCGAGCACAGTATATACTTATATCTGCTTGGCTCGGCGGCGGTGCTTATGCACTCTTTCACCATATCCTCTATCTCCTGTTTCGTCCCTTCAGCATAAAGCTCCGTTGGGAAATTGCCTTCGATAACCACCCTCCCCTGGGAGACCTCAACCATCTTTTTCAACGAGGCAGGGCCATCCATGCTTATGGCGTCCACCCCCAAGGAGACCAGGTCTTCCATAATCGGGTCAGTGTAGCCACAGATATGAAGGCAGATCGGCTTGTTGCTGTATCCTTTGAGATAGTCGATGGTCTCCTGAAGGTAGGGTTTGGCCCATTCTCTAAACATCTTGGGGGATATAACACTATTGCCTGCATTTGGGTCGGCAATGGTCAACATTCCGATCTCATTATCCATTAGTCCGGCCGCTACCATCTTGGCGAACTCCGTGGTAAAGCGAAGCAGCTCATGGACAAACTGGGGGTCATCCTTAGTATCAAAGATTAAGTTTTCTGTGCCTCTCATCACCATCGCTGTCGACCACGGGGAGATGCTCATCGCATCCACCGTAACCTCGGGGAGCGCGGCATCGGCCAGGCGGCAGATCTCCTGATAGTAAAGGAGACGCTCAAACTGCTTTGGATCTGGGAGCTTAGCCTTCTTAAAGCCTAATTTATTGCCGAACAACTCCAGGCCACGGGTTTTGAACTCTTCGAAGGAAAGCCCGAAAAGCTCAGCGAACATTGCCGGGTCTCCTACCAACATCGAGATCCCATCTTGGGGAACAATTTCATAAAGCGTAGCCATGGCTTTTACAAATTTCTCCGGTTGGGTGCGCACTTCCTTAGCGGTGACGCCAGCGCGGTCTAGGATGGGTATAAAGCTTTGCAGTGTCCTCACCGGGATTCTATCGGTGCGCTCCCCGCCGAAGACCGAAGCTATATGGTCTCTTCCGGTATACTTCGTTTCCATGATGCCCCCTTTAGCTTAGTCCCAAAAGCTCCTTGACCTTGTCCACGGCAGAGGCGGCATCCGGGGCATAGCCATCGGCGCCGATCTTATCGGCAAAGCTCTGGGTTACTATTGCCCCGCCGATCATCGTCTTTATCTGACCCTTCAGCCCCGCTTCCTCCAGGGCCTCGATGGTTGTTTGCATATTCTGCATGGTGGTGCCCAGTAGGGCGGACATCCCGATTAGCCTGGCCCCTTGTTCCCTGGCGGCTTCGATAAACCGCTCCGCGGGGGTGTCCACCCCGATGTCGATGACCTCAAAGCCGGCCCCCTTTAGCATTACCGCCACCAGATTCTTCCCGATGTCATGCACATCGCCCTTCACCGTTCCCAGAACCACCTTTCCCTTCGATTCCACCCCGCTACTTAAGAGCAGTGGCTCTAATAGGTCCATCCCGGCCTTCATCGCCCGGGCGGCAAAAAGCACCTCGGGAAGAAATATCTCCTCCTTCTTGAACTGATCCCCGACCACCATCATGCCGACAATCAGCCCATCATTCAGTATCTTGTCTGCACCTATACCCTTGTCGATGGCCGCCTGGGTCAGTTCTGCTACCTTATCAGCCTCCCCCTCAATTAGGTTCTCCGCTATCTCTTTCAGTTCGCCCATTCTCTACCTCCCGCTGAAATTCGGCTTCCTCTTCTCTATGAATGCGCTTATACCCTCCATGGGTTCCGGCGATAGAGCCAATCGCTCCACGAGCTCCGGCTCACAGATGTACACGTCGCCGAAGTTCGCCGCCGTGGCTGCATTGACCAGCTTCTTCGTCATTCTAGTGGCCAAGGGACCCTTGCTGGCGATCTTATCGATGAACTCGTGGACGGCATCCATTAGCTGCTCTGGGGGGATAACCCTGTTCGCCAGGCCTATCCTCAGCGCTTCCTGGGCGTCGATTTGGTCGCAGGTCATAATCATTTCCTTGGCCTTGGCCGGCCCGATGAGACTGGTGAGGCGGGGGGTAGATCCCCAGGTGAAGAACATCCCTATGTTGGTCTCTGGGACTCCAAATCTGGCGTTCTCGGAGGCTATTCTGAAATCGCACCCCATAGCAAGGACTAGCCCGGCACCCAGACAATAGCCGTTAACCGCGGCAATGGTGATCTGCTCCAGGTTTTCCAGGTTGCGTATGAAATCATGCCCCGATAGCTGTTGTAGCCTCATCATATCTTGAGGCGGTGCCGTGCTCTCCCCAGCCATCGTCTGGGTAAGGTCGGCTCCGGCTGAGAAGGCCGTCCCGCCGCCGGTAAATATCACAAACCTGGTGTCAAGGTCGGTCCTCAGCTCAGCGAAAAGCTGGAGAAAGTCGGCCAGCATCTGACCACTAATCGCGTTGCGTTTCGCCGGGCGATTCAGGGTCACTGTTGCAACCGCCTCCGATTTCTCTACAAGTAAAGTTTCATATGCCATTTTGCCCCTCCTTTGAGCGAATTAGAGCACAGACCTGCGATATTTGCAATCCTCCATATCGCAGTGTCGACAGAGATTAACCGCCGTCTCACCGACCAACCCCTTGCCCATGCCGATACAAAATGAGATCGACTTGCGGGGCACCATCATAGAATTCTCGTTGAGGCTAACCCCCAATCCTTTCGCCCGGTAGCAGGGCAAAGAGCACCCTCTGCTCGGCGAGCTCCCATTTTCCATAGCCAGGGCTCAACCTGGGGCCCGTCTTGATACCCAGCCTGCAAGCTCTCTCCCCTTTGTAGCCGACCAGCCTCCTGACCTCTTGTTCGCCTATCCGTACTTCTATCCCTTGTATGAGTTCCATGTGCAATCCCTTAATTTTGCCGTGGGCTCGTCCCTTTACTGGGTGGAATGTGCTTGCACCCATTTTAAGATTCCATGATTCTTCTAAAGCTTTGATTTAGAGGCATAGTCAAGAGCCCCCTAATGGTCTCGGCGAGAAATCGCTAGCACAATTCCAGTGTATGAGGCTCGGCAAAGACCAGGTCTATAAATCTTTCTCGATCCTCATCGCTAACCCGTGCCCCGATACGAGCCATTAGCATATTGGCGCTATCCATGATGACATTTGGCTCCGTGGTATAGAATTGGCGAAAACCGAAGGGTTCGAAGATATGCATCAACATATTACGGTAGTTCGACTTGGTTAGCCCGGTTTCCTGTAAATCCCAATGCCAGCTAAAGCCAGTGAGGAACAATATTTTATCCTCCCAGTCTTCGTCTTCCAGACCAAGCGCCACCATCTTCTTGGCCAGACCGAGACGACGCCACCCCCGGCTCACCTCGATGGAGCCCAGCTCATAAAGCAGGCCTCGGCCGTTCTTGCCCCACCTTTCCTGAGAGCTGGGATGGCAAAAAGCTACATAACCAACAATCTTTCTCTCTTCAGTGTAGGCGATTACCAGGTTAGCATCCTCATGGCCGGCAATTTTCTTGAGTGTATCCTTGTTCCGAATGATAGAGCGGTATTGAGGAAATACGCCGAGCCCCTCGTCCATCTCAAGGCTGTCGACAAAATGAGGGGAACAGCGGGTGCTAATATAGACTACCCCTTTGGGGGTAGCAAGATCGGCCGTCTTGCTCGCTTTCCTCGCCCCAGATTCAGCGCTTCGGGACATACGTTACCCCTCTAGCCGTATTTCTAAGAAGGGACCTAGAAGGTGCCCCATTCCGGGTAGAAGGCCTTGACCATGATGACCAGATTGTGGCTTTCTCCTTGGGGGTCCTTTGCGTAGTCGGGAATCACTGCCTCTTGAACAAAGCCAAGCTGTCGCACCCCATCAATCGCTACCTGCTGCTTGTCCGCTACCATCTCAGTTGCCAATTTCTCTAGCCCGCTATGCATAGCCATGTTAACTATGTCCAGTGTTATCCAGGTGCCCAGACCTTTGCTCCGATACTCTGGGGCGACAACAATCCGAAGCTTGCCGACATGTTTGCTCCCCCCGAAGGTGCGCCGATGGAGCGTGGCGTCGGCGACGATCCTATCGCCAACCTCAGCGACGATGGGAAGAACTCGATCATAATTGAGGTCCCGTACCCAGGACTCGATCACCTTGGGATCAGCAACATCCTCTTTAAGATACCAGCGGTCTTCTTCGGGGATGCTGGCGAAAAACTCCTTCAATTTCTCCTCGTCTTCCTTGACCATCGGTCGCAGTGTCACCCTGGTACCATCCTTCACTACAACAATTTTGGGATAGGCGTCAAGCATCCTCCCTCCTTTGCCAGGTCCATGTGTACCTTAGTATACCCTGCAACTACTCCATGTCAAGGCTTATCCAGAGGGATACTTCATAAACAGTGACAATAAGAATTCCTGGGCCTCTCTAACGATGACATCGCCTCTCTCTTTGCCGAGAGGGTGTTCACCGCCGAGGAGGATGTGGTAAGCCCCTTTGCTCTGTAGCAGGCTAGCGTCCTTTGAAAGCAGCCTCCCTCTTTTCCAGGAAGGCTTTAACGCCCTCGGCGAAGTCCTCTGTGCGGATGCAGACGCCGGCGGCATAGGTTTCATATCCTAGCTGCGTCGCCAGATTATTGCTTTGAAGCCCGGCGTATACCGTGCGCTTGATCAGCTCGATCGCTATGGACGGCCCTTTTGCAAACGTAGCGGCCAGTGTTCTGGCTTCATTCATCAGATCATCCGCGGGCACCACCTTGCTCACCAGGCCGATTTGCTCCGCCTCGTGGGCATCGACAGCCCGCCCGGTCCACAAGATATCCAGGGCCTTGGCAGTTCCCACCGCCCGGGGGAGAAAGTAGGACAGCCCCCACTCAACAGGGAGTCCCCTTCTCACAAATACTGAGATGAATCTGGCGTTCTCCGACGCTATCCTGATATCGCAGGCCATAGCAAGGCCAAATCCGCCCCCGGCGGCCACGCCATTTACCGCGGCGATCACCGGTTTATCCAGCTGTGAAAGCCTGAGCACAGGCAGGCTCAGGGGACCCATTATGCCCTTGCGCCCCGCTTCCCCTGCGCGGATCTCCACTTGCCCGGCCAAACCACGAACATCGGCACCGGAGCAGAAGGCACGCCCGGTCCCGGTGATGATAAGCACCTTGGTATCGTCGTCCTGCGCCACATCCTCCGCTGCCCTAAGCAATGCCTCCCTGATCCCCGGGCTCAGGGCGTTAAGCCTCTCCGGCAGATTAAGCGTCAGGGTGGCAATCCCCTCCTCCTTTTTAAAGGTGGCGTCCTCATAGGTATAGGTCATTTTTTATCCCCCTTTTCAAGCACTATTCGCTTTTTCGAGCTATGCGCTGTATACTAGGGGTTGCCCCTTCGCTGTCGGATCGACACTGTTACGGCAATCCCTCATAGGGCGTGCTCGAGCACTACGATCTCAGTCGTGGAGGGGAGCTTCTCCTTCTTGAACTCCACCTCGGAGGCCTCCAACCTCTTCGCATTTGTCTTTCCGGCAAGGAACGGCTCGATATCGGTTACCGGGAAGGTAGGGCACTTGTCCGTTTGATAGTGCATCGGGATGACGACGCGTGGCTTGATCTGGTCCACAACCTTATTGGCTGCCGCAGCGTCCAGGGTGAAGGTTCCCGCCATCGGTGTCAGAAGGACATCGACCTCGCCGATCTCGGCGAGTTGCTGTTCGCTTAGCGCATGACCCAGGTCTCCCAGATGGCAGAGCCTAACCCCGTTCACGATGAAACAGAATATGTTGTTTGGACCTCGCTGGCTGCCGCCGCTGTCGTCATGGAAGCTCGCTACCCCCTTGAACTCGATCCCTTTAGCCTGGCGTGTGCCAGCACCCCTTATAACCTCGGGGCTGCCGGGAACACCCTCAACATTGTTATGGTCCGGGTGTTCATGGCTGACCACCGCGATGTCGGCTGCCTCCTTTATTTCATCGTAATTGACCCCGAACATGCCCAGCTGGTAGGGGTCGGTGAGGATCTTGATTCCTTCATCCGAGGTGATCATGAAAGCAGCGTGACCCAGCCATTTGACCTTCATTGTAACCTCCTTTTTCGAACTATTCGCTGTGTTATGGAAGGTTGCCCTTTGGCTGTCGAATCGACGTTGTTATAGCAACCTTACTAAGAAGGGGGCTGAGTAGACCATTAATCTCTATTCTTGGGCTAGAGCCAGGTTGACCAGGGTTCTCACCGTAACCCCGGTTGCTCCCTTTATCAGGTAGGTGCGGTCCTTTTCGACGCG
>Ga0114930_10000743_pt1 | contig 33711 bp, 27 predicted proteins | sample AnhtaG_FD_87300 | JGI IMG/M metagenome (GOLD analysis project Ga0114930, IMG submission 87300) | Deep subsurface microbial communities from Anholt, Denmark to uncover new lineages of life (NeLLi) - Anholt_01485 metaG | ecosystem: Environmental > Aquatic > Marine > Oceanic > Sediment | place... | reverse complement strand
GATGATGAAGGTACTCAGAATATTGCGGAGAAAAAGATACAACACGATAATAGCGAGCATTCCGCCCATAATTGCTGTATTGCGGACTTCATCGATCGAGCTTTTGATAAATAGTGACCGGTCGGTCAGGGATTGGATATGAACTCCTTCGGGAAGGGAATACGCCAAAAAGTCGGTCATATTCTGTCTGGTTTCCATGTCGACATCAGGCACATTGCCGGATTGCAGTTGTTTGACAAATTGCTGCTGTACCGGGCTTCCGAAGATGCGCGCTTTAACCAGTTCCGCAACAGTAACGATATTTGCGTCAGCTTCTTTGTGTATTTCTATGTCTACACTTTCAACGGCATTGACGCGGGTTATGACTTCCCGGTCTTTATTGGTTTTAAATATTCTGCCGATGTCTTTGATCCGTATATGGGCGCTGTTTCGTGAACCGATTATCAACTCCCTGATTTCGTCGAGCGTCCGAAATTCGTTTAATGTCCGGACAAGGTACTCGGTATCACCTTCCTTCAGGTTGCCGCCCGCAAGGTTTATGTTTTCCTGTGCAATCCTCTGGTTAATCTCAGCGATGCTGATATTCAGCACCGTCAACTGGTCTTCGCTGATTTCCACACGGATTTCTTCCTCGAGTCCGCCTTTGACCTTAACCGCTGCGATACCCGGGAGGGTCTCAAGTTCACGCCGGACATCCTCGTCGGCGATACGCCTGAGTGTAAAAAGGTCTAAGTCGCCATACAATCCAAAGCGCATTATGGGGTCGAGCGTAGGATCATACCTGAGTATCATAGGTCGTTTTACGTCTTGAGGAAGGAAGACCTGGTCGAGTTTTTCCCGGACATCCTGGGTGGCAAGGTTCATATCCGTGTCCCAGGTAAATTCGAGGATTACGTCGGAAAATCCGGCTTTTGATATTGAGCTTATATTAACGAGATGATTCACTATGCCGAGCGCCTGTTCGATGGGGCGTGAGATGACCGTCTCAATCTCTTCCGGAGCCGTGCCGGGATACTCCGTGCGAACAGTAATTGATGGATAAGTTATTTCCGGCATTAGATTCAATGAAAGCCGGTAATACGATATAACGCCGAAAACAAAAACCGCCACGACTATCATAAGGATCGCAACGGGGCGGGTTGTAGTAATACGAAATGTTTCCTTATATCGCTGCTTCATATATATGCTTTTGTGGTTTGAGGTTTACGTGTTTAATATCAGTATGAATAATTTGTTACAGGACTTTTACAGGATGAAAGCGCACACTAAAGTGTGCGGCTACCATGTTGAAGTAAAGAAAGAACATCATCGGTAGCCGCAGGCTTTAGCCTGCGCATCATCCTCAACAAAGAGAAGCTATATACATTTTTTTGGCGTATTCGAACATGTAACCTTACTTCTTGATAGCTTTGAGAGGCGGCATCACTTTAACTCTTGTCCTGTCTTTTAAACCGCTCTGACCAACGATTATAATTTCGTCACCCTCAGACAAATCATCGAGCGCCTCTACGTACTGCTCATCAGAGACCCCTTCTTGTAGTAATATTTTATGCGCAATGGAATTTTTTACCACATACACGAACGGCAGACCGCCGTCGTATACTATGGCGTTTTTAGGAACAGCTATGACATTTTCATGGACAGAAGTGATAATTCGAATCGACACAAACATGCCGGGACGCAGCACATCGTTCGGATCGGAAATCCCCACCGTTACTTTAAATGTGCCGCTGTTCGGGTCGACAACGGGGCTTATCCGCTTTATTGTTCCCTGAAATTCACGATTACTTAAAAACTCGGCTATGATAATGGTTTTTTGCCCGGTTTTAACCATGCTAATTTCCTTTTCGGGGATGAATACCCTGGCTATTTTTTCGGATGTACCGACAATTTGGAACAATTTTGTTCCATTCTGCACGCGGTTGCCGGTATGCACCCACCGCTCGGCAACGACGCCGTCGATGGGAGAAGTCACACGCGTATAGCTCAGATTCTGCTGCGCCTGTTTCCAGTTCAGCTCCGCCTCCTGCATTGTGTATTTGGCGGTTTCATACTCAACTTCACTAACAATATTTTTTTCAAATGATTCCTTGACACGGTTAAACTCGGCTTCACTTTTTCTGAAACTTACTTCCGCTTTCTGTTCAGCCAATTTGTGTTCTGTGTCATCCAATTGAAGCAAAAGGCTGTTTTTCGTTACTCGGTCACCCTCTTCCACCAGCAGTTCTTCTATGATTCCGTCAACCTGAGGATATACATCTACCATGGTTTCGGTTTCAACCGTAGAACTGAGTAATATATAGGAACGCATGGTTTTCGGGGTAAGGGCAACTGTTTCGACTAAAACTTCATTAACACCGGTAGCGGGAGGAGTGTCTGCCGTAGACTCAGAAAGTCCACTCTTTGTTTCCTGAGGCGAATCTCCATCGGCATTTTCTGTGCTGCACTGCAATGAAAACAAATAGAGCAAAAAAACCAGTCCTAAAATAATATTCCATCTCGATATCGACATTTGCATCTCCGTTAAAAATATATTCGTGTTATTTTATATTATAGGGCTGAACTCTTAGTAAAAATTGCTTTTGTTGGTATATATGATATTAGTGCATTCCGCTTAGCGGGATCAATTAGAGATTGCCACTCCCCCGAGTACTCGGGGGAGTGGCAATCTCGTCGTTAAAAGCTTGATGCTATCTATTTAAAGCTAAATTCATTAAATTTATCAAAGTTCTGTCAAATAATCAATCTTAATCTTTTATTGCTCCAACACCTTTTCCGATACTTAGCAATAATTTAATATCATCCATTGTAATTTTTGCATCAATCTCAAAGTATTTTTCTTCTTTATTCAATTCGATTTTATCCAAAACTTCTTTTAGTTCGGGAACCTCTGCCAGACTTAACATTCCTAAGGCTTTTAAACCATTAAATAGATCGTATGTAAGCGTCAATTGTTCCTCATTTGGATTATATATCTGTACGTTAAATTTTAAATCAGAAGATAAATTTATTCCACACAACAGGTTCCTGAATTCAAAATTATTCTTTAAAATGTCAGGTCTTTTTGTATTTACTTTTCCAAGTATATCTTCAATGATCTTATCCGTAGGTAAATGGACCCATAAACTTTTATTATATTTTAGATTATTCATTCTGTTAACAAAATCGCTATCATCGGCAAGACTTGGTCCCTTTCCACGTTTAAGATCAAGTGATTTCTCCATAATATCTTTGTTTGTTGTAATTACTATTTCCTTGTCATCGTGATAGAGATAAACTTCTTGCGATGAACGGCTTTTGTCCTCCCTGAACATTTGCACGTTGTATCCGCTTAACCAGAACGAGCTGTGAGTTCCTTTAAATTCAGATAATATTAGATCATAATGAAAGTTTTTAGCATCCACCTGTATAATTGTCCCCAATTCATCATCGATTTTTCTTGGGTCACCACAAAATACCGTAATTCTTTCAATATCCATGGGATTGACACCAATCAAATCTTCAACTTCACCGCTCTTGGTTTTCAATTCTTCAAGTTCAGAATCCAAACCAAGTAATAATTGCACAAATTCTGAGCCACAAAAATCTTTTGGAGCCGCGGAGAACAACAAAAAATTTCCGGCAGGTATCCTTTTGAGGATATCATATTGTATAGGGTATCGATTACTATTGACCATTCCAGCAAAAGCAAATAGTAATAAAACCACAAAAAGCAATAATACCGGACCATAAATCCTTTTACTTGTTTTCATGGCATACCTCTCTATGCTAATTATTGTTTTAACTATCTTTCTTTGAAAAAAGATATAAACTTAAATTCATTACCGCTGCGGCAATTAGTAAACTGCTGATTACCGGTGTCCAGCTCGGGATTGCATTGCCTAATACAAGGTCTTTAGTGATTATAGAAATTTCATAATATTTTGGCGTTATCCAGTATAATAAATCAGTAATATGTTCAAGCAATTTGTTATTACTGAAAAGAAATATTACATCTTTTTGGGCTAAGATCAGGCTCGAAAATACAATAGTACAAACGGCAATTATATTGACCGCTGTATTTTTTGTAAATATTCCTATCAGCATGACAAAGGTATACAAAACCGAAAACATAAAAATGATATTCAAACCGGTATATAAGAAATTTACATTCCATACGCCTGTTTTAATACCTATTACCAGCCATAAACCTACTATTGCATACAAAATATTTATTGCTGCTACCGCTACGGCGCCGCAATATTTTCCAAATAATAACTGTGTTCTGGAAATCGGTCTCGCAAGATAAAGATCCAGCCTGCCTTTTGTCATCATACTTGGCGTGAGGTCTGCTGTAGCAAATAGAGATATAAATAATCCCAAGGTGAACAACGCCATTGCAAAAATAGCTTCCACTTTGATAATAATATCTTCAAATTGCCCTAATGATGTCAAACCTTCGCCGCCAAAAAACAGAGATGATATTGCTACGTTATTGCCGATAATATCTATATTAAATATAACCAATATACCTAAAATGCCGATAGTGCTTGCGATGAAAAAACTCAGTAATATCTTCTTTACGAGACACTCTCTGAAGGTATCATAAACTATTGCTGCTATCTTCATACTTATTTTCCCTCTTCCCGAATGTCTTTTATTAGATCAACAAAATAGGACTCGAGGCTCTGCTTTGCCGGGGTAACGGATTCAATTAACAGGTCATTATTTCGTAAAACATCTAAGACCCTGTTCAAACTTTCGAGATTGTCAACGAATGCTTCAAATGCACTGTCATGAATGCTTTTAATAGAAGCAAATTCTTTGAGCTTTTCAAAAATATCAGAAGTTAAATTTTTACATTTAATGCTGTATTTATTGGAAGTTGTTGTTAATTCTTGCATACTGCCTTCTGCCACAATTTTACCTTTATCCATTATACCGATGCGGTCACAAATCATTTCGGTCTCGCTTAATAAATGTGAATTCAGAAAAATAGTCTTGCCCCTGTTTTTTAGCTCCAGCAAAATCTGTCTGATTTCTTTTCTGCCTATCGGGTCTACACCGTCTGTCGGCTCGTCTAAAAAGATTATATCGGGGTCGCTTATTAGAGCCTGAGCCAGACCAAGCCGTTGAATCATTCCTTTTGAATACGTTGAAGTTTTTTTATTAGCCCATTGGTCCATCTTGACTTTTTTGAGTAATTCTTTTGTTCGTGTTTTAATTGCTTCCCGGGATAAGCCGGAGAGCTTACCAAATAACTCCATAATCTGGCTACCGGTTAAATAAGGCGGGAGATTAGGGTTTTCAGGCAAATATCCCACTTTCTCCCTGACTTTATAATCTCGTACATCAGTCCCAAACACTTTCACAGTTCCTTCATCAGGGAAAACCAAGCCTAATAAGATTTTTACAAGAGTAGTTTTGCCGGCACCGTTAGGCCCCAAGATACCGAATATCGTCTCCTGTTTTACTTCCAGATCAACTCCGTCAATAGCAGTAAATTTTCCCGTCCAGCCCGTTCTAAATTTTTTCACTACGTCTTTGCATTCGATAATCGTCATAATAATCTCATATTATTTATTGAGAACTGTTACGCTTTGAATTCAGTGATATTGTATGTTGTTCATCAGAATAATGCGTACCTGCTATCAATCCCGAAGAGGTGGCATACGCTATTAGAAATATACATAAATTGTCAGAACCACCCCGAGTACTCGGGGATGAAATGATGGGTTTGATATGGATTATATCATGGTAATCATTTAATCATAGTTATCAGCGGTTCAGACATTTTCTTTAATTTTTTTTCAGGTTCTCATTTTCAGGAAGATTTTTTTATTTAATTTCACCGAATCTCAATTACAATATCTGCCACAAAGGTTGTAAAAGACTCATAGGCGTCACTGCGTTTCTCAGGGTCTAATACTTCTTTCCAATTAATCGGAACCGCATTGGATGAATCTCTATCGGATTTAAATAGTTTCGGCAAAGTTAATCTTTCATCACCTTTATCAAATGGGAAAGATAGATTTAATTGTGCTGATAATGCTGATGAGAATCTTTCTGCTAACGAAAAATTAGTATGAGATTCTTTATCCTGTTCGATCGAATAAAAAAGCAGTATCCCAAGAATCAGTAAAACCGGAATGCTTGCCAACTGGTAAGCCTTCAGCTTGAAGGGCGCAGTCAGGAATCTCAAGAAATTATGTTTATAAGTTTTTGTCTTGTTCAGCCCTTCGTATTGAATTCTTTGGTATAAGTTCTGCCAGAATTCGCTAAAAAACCCCTCAGGAGCTTCTTCATATTTTGTTGTATTTGCCTCGGCGAAATTCAAGAGATTTCCAATTTCCTTGAATTCGTTTTTACAGTTCTCGCATTTATTCAGATGCTCCTGAACCGACCTCTTTTCTTTGTCATTCAACCTGTTTGTTAAAAATTCAGGCAGAAGTAAAACAATATCCATGCAGTCCATGCTTCACTCCTTTATTAATTCATAATAATCTTTGAGATAAATTCTTAACTTTTTAATTGCCCGGAATATATAAGACCTTATAGTAGACTCGGGACAATTTAAATGTTCCGAAATATGTTTTACGGGCATCTGCTGGTAATGAAAAAGTATAAATGCTTCCCGGTGTTTAATAGGCAGCTTTGCAAGAGCCAAATCTATCTGGCTTTTGATTTCATTTTCGTATAAACCGTTATTACCATTTTCACTTTTGTCGACTAAATTTTCCGAGATAGCTTCCGGCGGAATATCACCCGGAAGAGAAACCTTTTCGTTATTGTTATTCTTTCTTTTAAAATCCATTACAAGATTTACAGCTATTTTGTTAATCCATGCACCAAATTTAGCGGGATCTCTAAGCTGGTCTATATTTTTTAAAGATTTAATAAATGTTTCCTGTAACAGGTCTTGAGTGTCCTCGTGGCTGCTTAGCATCCGCCTGATTAGAAAATAAGTCTTTTCCTGGTATGCCGCTACTAAACGTTGGAACGAAACCATGTCCCGGTGCGTTTTAACTTTTGCAACAAGCTCAAGTTCGTTTGAATTCATAATTTAATCCGGATAAAATATCATGAACCGTTATTATATAGACGTATTTACAAATCAATACGTTGCACTTTTAATCCCGCTAAGCGGGACGCATCTAAAAAATGTGCTTGTTTTTATTCAAAGAAATGATAATATTGTTCACTTTATATTTGTGTTATAATTTGCCGAATGAAAAAGTAATGTAAAAATATTCTACTGGCGATATTAATACAGGGATTTTTCCACAATAAATTGGAAATATTATGTGGAAAATGTGCAAAAAATTACTACATTAAAGGCTAAATTTTAAATGATTTGAGAATTTTTTTAGATTAAGCAGAACAATTTCTTAATATAATCGTAAAATAATTAAATTACAAGAGACCATTATAAGTTCCATAAAAATTTACAATACCGGAGATATTATGAGTTTAAAGCCGTTTTACAATGTTTTATTAAAGTCTTGCATATGCAGCTTATTATTCCTCATTTTGGGAGCAATTGTATCGAATGCGCAGATTTCCAATGTTAATGATGAAACATATCTTCTACTGGCTCTCAAAAAAGAGAAAGCACGGTTTGAAGAAGTTCAGAGCCGCTGGGAACTGCGCCAGCTGGAATTCAAAGACGGTTTGACATCCAAAGAGCAGTATAACCGTACCCAGCAGGAATATGAAATTGCACTGGTAAATTATCAACAGGCAATGCTTCGGGTGGTTTTTGACCAGCCGTATATCATTGTTGAGGAAGCGGTTAAATATCAGGCAAAGAATGGAGATAAGAAGCATGTTAGATTGAAACTTACTAATACGACCGGAGGCGTACTGGATTATCAAAAACTGCTGGAATCCGAGGGCGACATCTTTACTGAAGATTTGATGCCTGATAGAATAAATAATGTGTTTGTTTCACTGATAAACATTGCGGATAATACCATAATCAGCAAGCCGTATGAGAAGAAAATTCCTTCTCTCGAGTTTGGAAAATCCGTCAGGATTGATTTTGAGCTGCTACGGGATGTTGAAAGTGTGCGTGTCAGCATGGTATATGCGAATAAAACATCGACCAAGGATGTTTATCTTGAAAAGGATGCAACAGCAAATGCCGTGGAAATTGTCTCCGCTCAGTTCTCACAGGAAGCAGAACTCGGTGCAAATACGGCGTATAATTTGCAATTGGAACGTTTTTCAAGTGATGATAATATATATTATTTAGAGGTTTTGAATCTACCGCGCCAGATAACGCATACGCTTGTAGAACAGGGCTCTTCGGCACGGCTTTCGAGCATTAAATTCACCAAAGGCATCACGAATAAAAATCTTACCCTGACACTGTATATGCCGGAAAGAGATGATGACGAGATCGTTATAGACAAGCCATTAAATTTCTACATTGTGGCAGTGTCCAGGGACAAACGGGAGAGTTTGGGAAGCCTGGCGGATCGAAAACTTTCACCGGAAGAAATTTTAAACCAGAGCGACGGTATGGAAAAATTGGAACTGATACCGAGGGGAGTCGGAAAGATGGAGGTTGTGCTTAGTACGTTGTACTTTCCGGTTAAAGCAGGGGAGAGTATTCCTATTAAGGCGATGATCAAAAATACCGGTACCCGCCGTCTTGACAATATTTCTGTTCGCACGGAGGCGCCGCTCTATTGGGATGTGCTTGTGCAGCCTGACCTTATTCGAACACTGGATGTGGGGAAAGAACAAGCTGTAGAACTTACTGTTCAAACGGCTGAAGATGCCGGGGTGGGAGAAATGACCGTGAAAATAAAAGCGGATGCAATGGCAGACAACAGAAAGGTTGAAAGTGATGATAAAGAGATTACGATTCGCATCGAGGCTGGTACCAACATTTTCGGTACGCTTATCCTCATTTTCCTGTTTCTTGTAGTTACTGTCGGAATGGTTGTATTCGGGATAAAATTGAGCAGAAGATAATTTTATAAATTTTTTGGGAACAATTTTCAACTTTTATAGGTTTAAAAATTAGAAAAGCTCTCTCGCTACCTATCTAAAAATTAAAAATTATGGTGGGTTTAAAGCTGAGAGGGCTTTTTTTGTTTGACAATACTTTGGCAAAAATTACTTTTCCGCCATGGGCGGATCTGCCTATGGCTGATATGGCAAAATTAAGCTTTAAATTAGATTTTGGAGGCGAGATTGCCACGTCTCCCCCGAGTACTCGGGGGATCCTCGCAATGACTATTTGAGTTTGGGGGTGCCACCCCTACTGTCGTCCTGAACTTGGTTTCCCAAAGGGATCACTACGTGGCAGGATCTGGATTTTTTAAATTAGATTCTGAGCTTACAAAGCAGGGCATAATGTTAGAAGGAAAATTTATGAATTAATCAGGCTATATATTGCCACATATAATGCTTGATTAAATTTTTATTTTTTTATAAACATCATCAATCTTTTTTTGTAATGTAATGGTTAATCGAATTGCTTTTGCCATTTTCATATAATGGTTAATCTCATCGAGAGAAAGTTTTCTCTTTTTTCTATCTTTAAGATATTTCTCCATCACCTTATAGGCTCCGATTCGGTATTCCCACACTTCTTTTGAAACACCTTCAAAATACTGTTCTTTGTTTATATAAACGCTCCTATTTTTTACATCATAGGAAACTTTATCAACATTATTTGATCCTCCCTTTGGAAAACCTATTTCGGTCTCAACAAGTGCCGAAGACTTGAGCAAATGAAGATCAATAAGTTCTTGCCCAAGACTACTTAATTTTTTGAATATTTCATAATCAGAAGGCAAAGGTACCCTCGGGAAATCTATCTTAAGAAATTCTTCATAACGCTTGCGGTAGTTATGAGAGTTAAGGACAGCGTAGATGTAATGAAATATTTGCTCTGAAGACAGTTCTTTGTTACAGCAGGTGGTTAATGCCTTTCTAAACTCAGGAGACAAATTTGATTCTTTTGTTTCATACTCCGCACCTGGTTCAAAAAGCATCATAACTCCACCTACGGACCTTTGTCTCTCAGATTCCTTTTTTTTGTAAAGGTAAAGGGGAAAGAAGTAAGTTTGATCTGCTACAAAGTGAATGTCACCTACATAACATCCAACCAATGCTCCAAAATCCTTGGTGGATAGATACTTCCGACTTGTGGCTAATGCTATATTTTCTTTCAAGAAATGTCTCATTAACCGCCATCTATCGCAACCTCTATCAATCAGACTTGATTCATAGCAAATTAACCTGTTATCGAAGGCTCTGTACGCATAAGGATAGATTTTATCCTCCAAATCCTCTTGTTTTACTTTTTCCCTCGCCTCTTTTAAATTCCAGTCTCTGGTATTGGGGAGTTTAAGGCTTTCCCCGACTAAATCATCAGGTAGGTTTCCGGTAAATATTCTAAGTCTTTGGATTATTTCTTCTTTTGTAAATCCAACTACAAAATGATCTCTATGCGTTTTTACACCACTTGACCATTTCTTAAAGATATCCGTAACCTTCCAGAACTTATCATATTCGGATTGCAATGCAAAATCCTTTGGTACAAAGAAATAATATGGAACAGAAGGATTAAGTTCATGCCATTTGGTAGATTTAATATCATTATTTTGTAAATACGGATATTTATCTTCTTTCCTAAGACCCCAAAGGTCAGCATAATAAACTTTTTTATCTTTCGATGACTTTTCCAACTTTACATATAAAACAATGGCAACGCCTTGCTGAATATCAAAAACATTTTCGTCTTTACCGCCATCGGGTGTTTTTTCGCCGATTCTTGAAGAACCATGCAAATTCAGGATGTAAATCTCATCAAAGGTTTCCAAAAGTTTTTTCCGCATCCCCCGATGGATTATTCCCGAAAGATATGAGTTATTGGAAATGTATCCAAAAATTCCTTTTCCCGCCTGCTCTATCTTCCAATGAGCGAATCTAATGAATTTAATGTAATCATCAGAAAGAGGCTGGATATTTCGTTCATTTTTTACATCTTCTTTATAATCATCCATTAAACCGGGTATATGTTTATATTTTATTATTTTATTATTTTTGCTTTTTTTATAAGGGACTCTTCCCCCCTCTATAAAAATAGATTTATTTTCAGAGCTTACCGAATAAGGAGGATTGCCAAGGACAACAAGAATTGGGACTTTTTTCTTTATTCTCTTTGCTTCCTGTCCTTCTTTGGTAAGATCAATAAGAACACTTGTCTGTTTGGGTTCCTTCATTTCTAAGGTGTTTGTCAGGTAAAATTGAAAACGTTCTCCTTCTTTGAAATGGTAACCCATATCTTCTAAGACCATAGAAACCTTGAAATGTCCCACAGTATATGGCGCAATAAGAATTTCAAATGCGTGGAAATGGGGCAGGATATGTTCTTCTATGTAAGAGGTAATAAGTCCTTCTTTTTTTCTTTCTTCCAGCTCCTTTTGAACCTGCTTGATTGCCTGTACTACAAATGTGAGTGTACCTGCAGCCGGATCAAGAAGCGTAACATCACTTGTTGCAAGTCCTTCACTTTTCCCAAATTTTTCTTTTAAAAGCTTATGAATAGACTTAACAATGTACGAAACCACAGGCAGGGGGGTATAGTATACCCCTAACCGTTCTCTTTCCAGTGGATTATAAGTCGCAAGAAAGGTCTCATAAAAATGGATAACCGGGTCTTCATCCCATCGTGTCGTTTTGAACTCTTTAAGTATCGATGAAGTGTTTGCCTTCTCAAGCACTTGATTTATGTCATCTACAATCCATATCAGGGATTCGGGAAAATGAGGTCCAGTCATTGAATAGAATATTTCTTTAAGCAATGGAATACTTTCAGGAATAAATTTCCATGCGGTTTCTCTTGTAAATCCATCTTGTACTTTCATTCTCGCTGCAAAGAGACCATAGGTAATAGTCTGTGCATATAGGTCGGCGAACCTCTCCTTTGTCAACGTTTCTATAAGCTCTTCCTGAAAAGCTTTGTAAAACCTTGTTACTTCCTCATTTTCCCGTAAAAGCTCTTCTTGTAGGATTTGCTCAAAAAACCGAGTGCGTTTTGCCAGTTCAACAGAAAGGTCTGATGATTTTTGAATTTCAGGCGTGGAAAAAGAGAAGAATTTTTCTAAGAATTCATAGAATAAATCTATCTTCTCAGGAATAGGAGGTAACCTTAAACTCTGTAATGTATTTTGGCGTCCTACTTCTACTTTATCTATATGTCTGCCGTTTCTAAACAATTTGAACTCTAAAAAATTGGTTAAAATAAGGTTTGGCAAAGAATTTATATATCTTTTAAGCTGCTCGGTGTCTTCTATTTCCCTGAGATTAGTATCCGGTGTCTTTGCTTCAATATAACCGATAATTTCGCCATTTTTACCAACGCGAAAATCAGGAATACCTGCTTCCGTTTTCTTTGGTAGAACTAAGACGTTTGCTCCTGATTTCATTTGGAAAAGTTTGAAGCAATTTTCAATAAGTGTTTTAAAAGTGGGATAGAAACTTTCTTCTCTGAAGCTGCTACTAATATAAATTTTATGTATTTCTTTGAAATAAATACTAAGAAATTTCTCTAATTTATCTTTCTGTACTTTTTTCATCTTTTAACCTTATGTAATTCTAATTTTCACGTAACTTATTTTTCAAAACTTCTATGAAAAAGAAAAGTTCCCCCGAGTACTCGGGGGAGCGAGATATATTCCCTCACCCTTGATGGGTTAGGGTTAGGGTTAGGGTTAGGGTGAAGAAACTATAAAAAATTGTAAGATAATATCACCCTCCCTTTTATTCCCTCCTATCAAGGGAGGGAAATTTTAGTTGGCGAATTCTTCCCGTTCCGCTCAGATGGATAAAAATTACCGAAGTATAGTCATTTATATCGGAATTATTTCTCTTCTGTTTTATTGTAAAATATATACAAGTTTTATCATATATGCAAAATAATTAATTTTTCATACCCCCGGACAGACGGCGGCTAAATCGAGGGATACTTCGCTCTCGAACTGCTTGAAATTTTCGCGGAATCTGTTCGCTAAATCTTTTGCCTTTTCGTCGTATGCACCGGGATCTGACCAGGTGTTTTTTGGCTGCAGTACTTCCGAAGGCACATTCGGGCAGGATTCGGGAATCGTAAATTTGAAAACCGGGTCGGCTTTTGCAGGTACATCCGCCAGTGAACCGTCAAGCGCCGCCTTCACCATCGCACGGGTGTAGGCAATCTTCATTCGTTTTCCCGTTCCGTATGGACCCCCGGTCCAGCCGGTGTTCACCATCCAGCAGGTGACTTTGTGCCGTTCGATTTTCTCTCTTAAAAGCTTTGCATATACCGTTGGCGGCAGCGCCATGAACGGTGCACCGAAGCATGCGCTGAATGTCGCCTGCGGCTCACTTACACCTTTTTCCGTTCCTGCAACCTTGGCGGTATACCCGGAGAGAAAATGAAACATTGCCTGTTCGGGAGTGAGTTTTGCGATCGGCGGCATCACGCCGAATGCATCGGCAGTAAGAAAAATGATATTCTTCGGGTGTCCGCCGCGCCCGTCACGAACGGCATTTTCGATATGCGTAATAGGATAACTTGCTCTGGTATTTTCGGTTAATGAATCGTCAAAAAGGTTACTCCTGCGAGTCTTGTAATTAATGCCGACATTTTCAAGGATTGTGCCGAATTTTCGTGTACATTCATATATTTCCGGTTCATCTTCTTTCGATAAATCTATAACCTTAGCATAACATCCGCCCTCGAAGTTGAATATACCGTTTTCGCTCCATCCATGCTCGTCATCACCAATCAGTTTCCGCTCCGGGTCTGCTGAAAGTGTGGTCTTGCCGGTACCCGAGAGTCCGAAAAAGAGCGCCGTATCGCCATCCCGACCTATATTGGCAGAGCAGTGCATTGAAAGCACGTCTTTTATCGGTAAAAGATAATTCATGACAGAGAAAACAGACTTTTTTATCTCCCCGGCATAACTTGACCCGCCGATAAGAATCAGCTTTTTTGCAAAATTAACGATGACAAATACTTCCGAATTAGTATCATCCGCAGACGGTAATGCATAGAACCGCGGAGCATTTAATACAACAAATTCGGGAACGTGCCGCTGTAATTCTTCCGGGTCTATTATCCGGATAAACATGTTCCTTGCAAATAAATTATGCCAGGCATCTTCATTAATAACCCTGATCGGAACCCTGTATTCGGCGTCCGCTCCTGCATAGCTGTCCTGCACAAAGATGTCTTTCCCTTCAAAATATGACAGCATTCGTTTATGCAGCGAATCGAATTTTTCAGGATCAAACGGGCGGTTTACCTTGCCCCACCATATTTTATCTTCACTGCCCGGTTCTTTTACTATGAATTTGTCATCAGGGGAACGCCCGGTATGATGCCCGGTTCTTACAATAATCGGGCCAAGATGTGCAACATGTCCTTCCCTGCGGCGTACAATCTCCTCGTATAACGCTGGTGTGGATAAATTCCAGTACACATTTCCAACATTGGTCAATCCGTGATTTTCTAGACCATATTGTGACGCAAAAGATCCAAAATTTGTCATTTTGATTTCTCCTCATTTGAAAAGGTTCTATTCAATATTTAGTAATATATTATCGAAAATTGTATTTTTGAAATAAAGTCCCAATAAATTTTAGTAAAAAGTAAAAAAACCGTAGTCTATTGTCAAGTAATATATACTGGCTTATTATTGTTGAATGAAAACGACCCTGTTTACTGCGTAACTATTTTGTTCTAATTCTCATATAGCACAATAGTAATTGAATTTATTTAAACTTTTTCTTGCATTAAAAGCGATAACTTATTATATTGCAAATGGTTTACTTTTTGTTAATGAGATTTTTAGCGCTATTATTTATAATAATGAAATCTTCATCTTCTCTTTTTATTCATAAAAATTCAAAACTGGTTTAATTTATGAAAGATCAATCAATATTATGCGTCGATGACGACGTAAATCTTGTAAATGCATTAAAGATCATACTCAATAATTCGAATTACAAGGTGTTTACCGCAACGGACGGCTTTGAAGCGCTTGATATTCTCAAAGAAAAGCCGATTGACATTGCTATTGTAGATTATAAAATGCCCCGTATGGATGGTGTAGAATTATTGAAGAAAATTAAAGAACTCAACCGGGAGATCGAGGTTTTAATATTGACAGGATACGGTACTATTTCTAATGCCGTTGAGTGCATAAAAATCGGTGCATTTGATTATATTATTAAGCCTTTTCGGAAGGATGATATTATTAAGCGTATCGAAAAGTTGTCTAAGGCACGAGCTGAAACACCAAAAAAAGTAGTTTCCCGCTCTCATCAATATGAATTCACCAACCTTATCGGCAAAACGCCTAAAATGGTTGAAATATACAACACAATAGCGAAGATTGCCGACAGTGACTCGACAGTGCTTCTCCTCGGAGAAACCGGAACCGGAAAAGATGAAGTTGCCAGGGCTATACATAATAGCGGTAGTCGCGCTAATAAAAAATTTAGCGTTATTGACTGCGCTTCAATAAACCCCAACTTATTTGAGAGCGAGCTCTTCGGACATATAAGGGGCGCTTTCACGGGGGCATCAAAAGATAAGACCGGATTACTCAACACAACAGGCGAGGGAACGCTCTTTTTAGATGAGATCGCAGATATTCCGATATACATTCAAGTTAAGCTTTTACGGGCAATCGAGGAGAAAGAGCTCAGACCTGTGGGTGCAATTCAACCTCAAAAATTCAGCGCCCGCATTATTGCCGCAACCAATAAGAACCTGTATGAAGCGATGAAAAAAGAGGAATTTCGAAAGGACCTATATTACCGCTTGAGTGTCGTATCCATTGAAATCCCGCCTTTACGAGAAAGAAAAGATGATATCCCGTTATTAGTTGACCATTTCATAAAAAAATATGATAAAAATCGTAACCTCATAACGGGTATTACTGATGAGGCATTGCATGTTATTATGGAATACAACTGGCAAGGTAACGTCAGGGAGCTGGAGAATTGTATTGAGCGGGCATTTTCCCTGGGTGCGGAAGGGAAGATTGATGTGAATGACCTGCCTCACACAATTCACAAACCGGCAAGCAGCGATAATACTGTATTCAACAGCAACAAAAGCACAATGTCCGACTACGAAAAAGAGATAATCCTCAAGGCGCTTAGTGCCTCCAATGGAAATAAAAGACAGGCTGCCAGAGATTTGAAAATCGGAATCGCAACCCTGTACAGAAAACTAAAAAAATATAATCTGAATTAGAAGTGTTCCATTATGATAATACTATTATCATTTTTGAACGCTTTTTTCCCGCCTTTGTTTTCGTTTTCACCCTCAGTCATAAATGTAACTCCTAAAAATACAAGGGCTTATGTTTTATCATTGGGCAAAGTATATGCGTTTCTTATAAATGGCACAAAGATTGCCCATAATATATTTGCCTTCTCAAACTCACACATCGGGATAATAGAGGTTTTGCAGTATGAAAACTATTTTATTCATTGACGATGAACCCAATTTATTAGATGCTTTCAGCCTGATGCTGAAAAGAAAAGGTTACCGGGTATTAACGGCTGCAGACGGTTTTGAAGGAATTGAGCTCATTTTAACCGAAGATATCGATCTAATTATTACAGACATCTATATGCCCAAAAAAAATGGGCTCGTAATGATAAAACAGGTCAAGCGAATATTAAAATGCCGTAATATTCCCATAATTGTCCTCTCCGCCGTCGGCACAAAAGAAAATGTATGTCGAGGTATCGAGATGGGTGTTTGCTCGTTCTTAACGAAACCGTGCAATTTCGATAAGCTGTATCAAGCGGTAAAAGATGCTTTGAAAACAAGTAACGACACCTCAAGAAAGAAATTACGTACCAAAATAGATAATAATATTAATAGCGACATTACTGTCCTGTTAGCCTCTGAGAAAGTAAGTGTGTTAGACCATTTCTACGAATTTTTAACAGAGAAATTCAATAAAGTATATGTAGAGAACAATTTTATAAATCTTGAAAAAGTTCTAATTAAAAAGAACGTTGATGCATTAATTGTAGAGGTGGATTCACCATCAGATGACAGCTTTAAATTTCTTTTTCAACTGTGCGATAAAAACAAATGTGTCGGCATACCGGTAATCGTGATTTCTAATGATGCTCAAGAAATAAAATATCTCTTTGAAAGTCTGTGTATCAAAATCGATAAGGTTTTTTCAAAGCCATTTGTCTATGAGAGACTCGCTAATGATATTCACTATATGATGAGCAAGAAAAACATCCGGGAAAAGCTTGATAACTCTATCAATAAAATCAGGCAAGAAATGTTAGACAGTCAGGATCATAAAGTGCAATTAATAAATAGCTTAAAACAAAAACTAACCAAAATCAAAAAAGAAAACTTAAATTTAATACAAGAATGGAATGAAACAAGTAACTTTCAAGACAGAGATGTGGTTTTTAGCAATCAAAAGAAAATACGCGAGATGACAAAAAAGATTGCCGAGCTCACAAGAAATTACTTAGAAGAAAAAGCAGAATTAGTGGAGGCCGAACGTACTGCACAGCTTAGGATGGCTGCCTTAAATGAAATATATAAAGAGTACGTGTCTTAAATAAATCTTGTTACAACTTCTTTCAATTCTTTTCAAACACAACTAAAACCTTAGGTGGGATGCCGTATGAAAAAACATCATTTTTTAATGTTAATATTATATTTAATATTAATATCATTTTTAGTACAATTGCTCTTTGCAAATGAATGCATTGCGCAAAAGTTGACGCTCTCAACCGAAGAGATTCTGTTTGAACCAATCGGATCGATCATCTCAGCATCAAAGAGGGAACAGCGTATTCAGGATTCCCCTTCGACTATCAGCGTTATCAGTGAAGAAGATATACGAGAGTCAGGTGCAATGAGTATTCCGGATTTACTCAAATATATTCCCGGAATAGACGTCATGGAAATCACCTCATCGCACTGGGAAGTTAATGCACGCGGGCTCAATCAAATCCGCTCTAATAAGATGTTAGTGCTGATTGATGGTCGCTCTGTCTACTTCGATTACTTCGGTGGGGTAATCTGGGATTCTCTACCGGTGCAATTGGACGATATAAAGAGAATTGAGATAATTCGGGGTCCGGTCTCGGCACTATACGGCGCTAATGCGTTTAGCGGTATCGTTAACATTATTACGAAGTCGCCGCGCGAATCCGAAGGTGCGCATTTTTCAGCTAACGGCGGGAATTTAGGCAACCGGCGCTCTACAATTATTTATGGTGGCAGAAACGGGAAATTCGGGTATAAGTTTTCCGGTCATCTGAGAAATGTTGACAGTTGGAGAAACAGCAGTATTAATTCGGAAAAAAGAGGCAGCGGAACGGTAAAATTTGATTACCTGATAAATGCGAAATCGTCATTATCTTTCGATGCCGGTGTCGAGGGCGGCACTATTGAACAGATTATCCTCTCAGATATACTAAAATTTGAAGGGTCTACTAATTACATGAAATTTAATTACAACTACATGGATGCAAAGTTTCAGGCATTCTGGAATCGTGGTCGTGTAGAGTCGCCTTCGTACGTTAATTATGGAGATGATGTATATCAAAAATATAATACATTTGACGGCGAATTACAGCACACTTTCGATATAGGCTCTAAAAACACCGTTACTCTCCTAACAAATTACCGCTTCAACACTATCGAGTCCAACAGCAATAACAAGAAACAGCACCAGCATTTAGTTGCGGGTATTTTTCAGGATGAGTACAGACCTGCTAACAACCTTACGTTACTCTTCGGTGCACGTGTGGACCATCATCCGCTGGTAGATTACAACCTCAGCCCGAGAGGGAGTGTGATATTTGAACCAAAGGCAAACCACACTTTCCGGTTATCAGCCGGCAGGGCATTCCGGAATCCCACTTTTTCAGATTCGTATGTATTAGTACCGCTTGAGCCGGTACCGCTGCCCTCACCCCCGCTTCCACCCGGCTCACAGACCGAAATCACCGTACTCGGCAATGAAAATCTGAACCCGGAAAAAATTCAAACGTATGAACTCGGCTACCAGACCCTTATTAAGCGTAAAGCAAGAATAAAGATAGATTTGTTTTACAATAAAATTACTGATTTTATCGGCACAGGGGATTATGTTCCAATATCCTTCATTAAAAACCCTATTACCCAGGATATAATATTAGACCCAGCCACCGAATTGCCTATTCCATCCGTAATAACCCAATCATTTGTTAACTTGGGAAATGCCGAGGCTCACGGTGGGGAAATTGAAATTGACCTGTTGGTAAATTCCTTGATGAGAGTGAGGAGTAATTATTCTTATTTAAAAATGCGCAACCGTTATACGTTAAATCAATACCAGGCTCCCCCCAAAAACAAATTAAACGTAATATGTGATTTTACATTCAACAATGGGCTTTCCTTTAATACATTAGGACATTTTGTTGACAGAGCTCAGTGGGATATCGATACGGACAATGACAATATACCTGAGAAACATACTACAAAAGCCTATGTAACGCTTGATATACGATTAGCTTATTCGATACCGAACACCAATCTCAACTTAGTATTGAGCAGTCAAAATGTTTTCAATAATCAACACAAGGAATATCCCATTGGAGAAAGCATCGGGCGCAGGATCAATTTCCGCCTAGATTATAAGTTGAAATAAAGATAACCTTTTTACTGCAGAGACGCAGAGAATAAGCAGAGTGCGCAAAGAATAAAATAATTAAATGAAAAAATAATATTTAGAAATAATGTCTCTGCGAACTCTGTTTATCCTCTGTGCACTTTGCGGTTAATCTTTTAATTACTATATTTATGAAGAATAAATTTTTAATATATATACATACATTAATATCTTTTCTTTTGATATTATTATTCTTTGACCACCTTCCGACCTATGCGCAGGAAAAAGAACCCGGCGCAGAGGTCACGATAGTAATACTAATGACCGGAAATTACAAGGAATATCAGGAAGTGCTTTATGGTTTCGAGAAAATGTTGCAAGAGTCGGATATTAAACCCAATATTATTGAAATTGTAAAAGGTTTAAATGATGAGATATCCAATAAAGACTTAATAGATGAAATTAAGCGAAATAATCCTCACCTAATTTTCATCATTGGATCACGAGCATCCACTATAATACAAGACATTAAGGATATTCCAATTGTATTTTCAACGTTTCGCAAGCCGGATATTAATTATTCAGAAGATCAAGGAACAATAAATAATAATGCAACAGGTGTAACATTTTCAATACCGGTAATTAAACAGTTTTCAATTTATAAAAAGATTATTCCGAAACTAAATAATTTGTTAGTAATATACAGTTCAGATGAAAACGAGCATCTCATAGAGGAAGCACAAATTGCGGCAAGCGATTTGGGCTTTGAATTAATTTCACCCAAGGTTTCAAGTGAAAAAGCTGCACTACGCTCAGTAAATAATTTAATTAGTTTTATTGATGCTATTTGGCTGATTGTTGATCACGAAATCAATAGCAAGGATGCAATAAGACGTATATCATTAGAAGGATTCAAGAATAATATACCGGTAATGGCCCCTTCCACATATTTTGCCGAATTAGCGGCATTTGTTGTGAGCGCTGATTATGAAGACATCGGAAGACAGTCGGGGGATATAGCGGTTAAAATTTTGCAGGACGGGATTCATCCATCATCGATACCGGTTGAAAGCCCGCAAAAACTCAATATATGTATCAATAAAAATACTATGGATGCCATAGGGCTTGCAATTCCTGATTCTATAGGAATTCATAATATCATTATTAAATAGGTAAATTCATCCCGAGTACTCGGGATTAAATAGGTAAATGTAATCATGGAAAAAAATCAGAAAATCAATTTTTTTAAGGGTTTAGTAGGAAGATCAACAATTATTATTTCGGCGCTTATTACCGTTATATCTTTAATACTCAGTTTATTTTTTACTAATAGTTTCAAAAGTTCAGTTGAAAATGAGTTAATAAAACGGGCTACAGCGCTTGCGAATAACCTGGCATATAATGCGCAATATGGAGTAGCAGCCAATTTAGAAGAAGAAGTTTCGAAATTAATCAATGGTGTCATTAATGAAGAGGAAATTGTCTACGCTTATATTGTTGATACATCGGGAACGATTATCGCGCATAATGATACGACGTATGTTGGAAACCCTGCGAATGTTATTGGGAATTATAAAGAACATAACGCACAGACCAACCCGGATAAATCAAACCTCGTTCAAAAAGAAGGTAACATATTTGAAGTGTTTAGTACAATAGAATTAGCGCCCGATAGGAACAGCTCGGACGAAGCAATTCTCTTTCCACCTGAAACTTTAGGGAATACGAACGAATCTGACAATACGGCAGATGTAAAGCGACTGGGTTATGTACATCTGGGCGTTTCATTATACAAATTAAATGATGAGATTGCCGCCAATCGAAAAAAGGCTTTTTACATTACATTTGGGATTGTACTGGTGGGGATCTTTATAACCGTTATAACGACAAAATTTGTTACCAGACCGCTCAGGGAACTGATGAATGCGACACAGATTGTTGCACAGGGTAATCTTGATTACTCGGTAGATATAAACAGAGACGATGAGATCGGTATACTGGCACAGTCGTTCAACCGGATGACAAGCGAGCTGAAAAAGTCCCGGGTGAAAATTGAAAACTGGAACAGGATACTCGAATCACGAGTAATTGAGAGAACAAAAGCGTTAAGCAGAAAAAATCTGGAATTAAGAAAATACAGCGAGGAACTGCAGAAAGCGCTTGAAGAATTGAAAACGCTGGATAAATCGAAGGATGATTTTCTGTCGCTGGTTTCACATGAACTGAGAACACCGCTCTCATCCATCGTTGCATATACTGAAGTGCTTCTGGACGGAATGCCGGAAACAGAGGAAGAAGAGAAAAAGTACCTGGGAATTATCAAAGATGAAAGCGACCGGCTTACGCGTCTTATCAACAATGTACTTGACTTATCAAAAATGGAAGCGGGGAGAATGCCGTTTAACTTTCAATTAGTCAAACTTAACGGGTTAATCGATGCAAGTGTCGCCGGATTAACCGGATTAGCAAATAAACACCAGCACACTATCGTGAATGATTTGAAAAATTCTTCGCTAACCGTCAATGTAGACCCGGATAAGATAATCCAGGTGATGTCAAACATTATCAGCAACGCAATAAAATATACTCATGCTGGAGGTACTATTTCCATTTCCGGTGAAGTGAAAGACAGTATGGTTGAAATATCAATTGCTGACAACGGAATAGGAATAAAAAAGAAGGACAAGGATAAAGTGTTTGATAAATTTCACCAAATTGAAGATGTTAAACATCATTCTGAAGGAACCGGTCTCGGTATGCCGATTTCTAAGCTTATTATCGAAAATCACAACGGAAAAATAGGGTTAAAGAGCGTATTTGGGAAAGGTACAACATTTTATTTCGCCCTGCCTTTGCAATAAGTTAAAAGTCAAAAGTCAAAAGTCAAAAGTCAAAAGTCAAAAGTCAAAAGTTAAGAGTTAAATGCCTATTCAATAAGTTAAATGCAGTGTTGTTTTGTTCTAATAATTTTGGAATGTGTATGTCTGAAAATATTTCACAGGCACTTGAAAATATTGAGCGGCTTCTTGGAGCCGAAAATGTAAAGGTCGACCTTGAAACATTAAAGAAGGAAACGGTAAATACACTTGGTTTAGAAAGACAAATTTACGGCATAGTTTATCCTGCCAGTACGAAAGAAGTACTGGAGATTGTGAAAATAGCGAATGAGAACCATATTCCTCTCTATCCCATTAGTAAAGGTAAAAATATTGGTTACGGAGATAAGATTCCGGTCTTAGACGGGCAGTTGATTGTGGATTTACACAGAATGAACAATATCAGGAGTTTTGATAAAACACTTGGGCATGTTGTTTTGGAACCAGGCGTTACTCAGAAACAATTATTTGACTTTTTGAGAACACATGAAGCGCAATTCTGGATGGATGCCACCGGAGCAGGGTTGGAATCCAGTATTATCGGCAATTCCTTAGAGGGCGGTTTTGGACATACCCCTAAAGGTAATCGCAGAAATACCGTTTCGGATTATGAAGTTGTACTTGGAAACGGAACCATATTACAAACAGGCACTTTTCCGGGTTTAGGACCGGATCTGGGCGGGTTGTTTGTTCAATCGAATTTTGGCATTGTAACATCCGCTAAAATTGAACTTTTACCGATTCCCGGACGGTTTGAATCGTTTGTTATATCGGTTCACAAAAATGCCGGGCTTGAACCTCTCATCGATACACTTCGTTCATTACGCCAAGCCGGTACAATAACGAGCCTCGTTCATGTTGGGAACGCAACCCGGTATTTAATCACTGTTGAAAGCTGTCCCGAAGAGTATTCAAATACATTGATTTCATGTGAAATGGCGCAGCAAATTATGAGTTCTCCAATGCTCAAAGTAGGATATTGGAACTGCGCAGGCGGAGTATACGGTTCATCAGGAGAAGTGAAAGCAAAAAAAAATGAAATTCGAAAAGCCTTTAGTGGGATTGGGAAAGTATCGTTTTTCAATGATTCAAGAATTAATCTTGTCGAGCGCTTGACCAATAGCTGGTTTCTTAAAAGAACCCGGTTTGGTGCTAAAATAAATAAAAGTATCGAATCATACAAACATGTATATGGTTTGATGAAAGGGATACCTTCGGATGAACCGTTAAAAAATATTCGCTGGAGGGTTAATCCCGCTGAGCCCCGAGCACTCGGGGACCAAATAGGGCTTATATGGTTTTCACCGACAGTTCAGGCTGCGGGTACGGCAGTAAGAAAAGTCGTGACTATAGCTGAACGACTATATAAAAAGCAGAAATTTGAGATGCCGGTAACAATTACATTTGTAAAACCAGACCAGGTAATAGGTGTGTTAAGTATCAGTTTTAACAAATTTAATCCGGAAGAGAAAAACAGGGCATATCAATTATATGATGAACTTAAAAGAGAATGTTCTGAAGCAGGTATAGAGCAATACAGGCACGGAATATTAGGAATGCAAAATATTACATACAAACATGAAGGTAAATATAAAACCTTTCAACAATTAAAAAAAGTATTCGATCCGAATAATATTATTGCACCGGGAAGATACGGAATATGAATCTTTCCGGCAGCATAAACGCGGTTAATTGATTAAATAATTTGTTATATAATTATTCTAATCCTGGATTATTCATAAATTTTTAAAAAGTAAGCAGTATGTTAAGTAAAAACAATTTATTATACCGCTTAGCGTGACTATTTCTTTGCGTTCTTTGCCCCGAGTACTCGGGGCGAGAGAATTTCTGAGATAATGAATTATAGACAAGAATGTAATGCGGAAATATAATGATTATTGCACCTAATAAACAAGAGATTCAGGAAGCTTCAGAAAAATTTAATTCAGTTGCTCATATAGAGAAGATTTCAAAAAACGGTAATGAACTGGAATACGAGAAGAAGTTCATATTTAAGGAACTTGATGAGGGAACTGAATTATTGCAGATGTTTACATTGCGGTATCTTGTCTATAGATATGTGAATTTTATAGAGCCAAACAAACATCAACTTGATATAGATTGTTATGATTTTTATTCAACATTTTTGGGTGCATTTGAAGCGACCGGTCAAAGGAAACGTCTTGTTGGAACAGTTCGAATAATAAGCGGGGATAATATATCACCTCATGCAGAGTTAATAAAAAGTATAATTTATAATTTAAATGGGCATAAGATTTCAAAATTATCGAATAAAACAACACTTTTCCCTATTATGCAGACATATAATATTCCGAATGAGTATTTAAGAGCTTTCTATGCTGATAAAAATGGCTCGCAAACACAAAATTCTAAACCATTCGAAATATCAAGGTTAGCTATAATGCCTGAATATTGGTGTATAAAAGAAAGAATAGAGGCTGGGATACATGAACTTGTTCTTTTGGACGCATGGAAATCAAATCCTAATAAGAATATTTATTTCATAGCTACTCATCCACGAACAAAAAGAAAATATGAAAAATTAGGTTTTAAAATTATACCGGGAACTAATGTGCGCCTCTATAAACATATTAAACAGTTGGCTATAGCAATGGTTTTGAATCTTGATAATTATCTTAAAAATCCAAATCCTTATAGTCAACAATGCAAATCTAGATTTAAATCGTATTTAGAAAAAGGATATTTTGAAAGAAACTAATATTTCGTGAAATGTTAACTATCACAGATTCATGGAACTTAATGAGCAAAAATAATGATAATTTTATTCAGTCTGGATTATATATAATTGATTGACGGAGCCTGAATCCCGCTTAGCGGGACAGGATGACAGAAAGAGTTACTCTCATTCCGAGTATATTTAGTTGCATGCTGTCATCCTTTGCTTATCTAGTTGTCATAGTTGCTCGCCGCCGTTGTAATAAAGGGGATAAGAAGCTGCATGCTGTCATCCTGAACCGACCGCCCTGTCATCCTGTCTTGAAGGTTTTAGCAATGTCACCACTTCGTGGAAAAAATAATCACTTTTCAATGAAACAGCAAGAAAAATCAGGATTTATACATAAATCAAATCAGGAGATTTTACTACATGTTTGACAACAATAAGATCCTTGTTGTAGAAGATGAATTAAAGATTAGAAGCGTCATTACCATGTATCTAAAGAAAGAAGGATTTACCGTGCTCGAAACCGGTGATGGAAAAGAGGCTTTAGCGCTGACCGAAAAAGAAAAACCGGCGCTCATTATTCTGGATATTATGCTGCCCGGTCTATCGGGTTTAGACGTATGTAAACAGATAAAAACAAATGAAGAAACCAAAAATATCTATGTTATCATTCTTTCCGCCAAAGGGCAGGAATGGGAGAAGGTAGAAGGCTACCAGGTAGGCGCAGACCTGTACGAAACAAAACCATTCAGTCCAAAACAATTAACACAAAAGGTAAAAGAGATTTTACGCCTCCTATAATGCCTAATCCCCGAGGGCTCGGGGCTCAACGCATATTTGCCTTCCTTAATCCATTGCTCAACTGTACCCCGCCCATTGTAGAAAAGTACAATTCCGTAGTAATAAATTCCTTGCAGATAAATAATAAAATATATAACTTTGAATATTATGTTGAAACTTTATAATACTAAGGAGAGCAGTTAATTGTTTGCATTAAAATTACTCTCACTTCGCTGTCGAAGGTGTTCTTCACCTTCGACTTCTTCAAATTATTGATACAGGTTATATGGTAAAACGTAAACTATTTTATGCTCTCCGTAGTAACTTGTTAAGTGCTCTATAGAAATGTAATATTAACCATGTTAGAAAATTGTTTGAATTAAAGTGATAGCATGGCGGTTTGCCGTTTTGTCGGGCTAAAAATATAAAACATCAGTTTTGCTTGTGGCAATATGCAAGTAAAGGAATGAATAGTGTTACTGTTTGAGTGGGATTAAAATAAAGCAAAAAGAAATGTGGAAATCCATGGTATCACTTTTGATGAAGCCGGCACGGTATTTAATGACCGGCTTTCACTAACCATTTATGATCCGTTACATTCTGACGAAGAAGACCGCTTTGTTCTTATTGGCAGTTCGTATAAAAACCGTCCCTTAGTTGTTGTACATACGGAAAGAGGTGATAATATTCGTATCATCAGTGCAAGAAAAGCAAATAAAAATGAAAGGAAATATTATGAAAAAAATGCATAAAGATCCTGACATGTTAGAAGAATATGATTTTAGCAAAGGCGTTAGAGGCAAATATGCAAAAAGATATGCCGAAGGGACAAATGTAGTGGTAATAGAACCGGATGTGGCAAAATATTTTCCTGACCATGATGCCGTGAATGAAGCTTTACGAGCATTAGCTGAAATTATTCAAAAACAGGAACAGAAACACAACAAAACAGATATTAAGGTTAAAAGTTAAGACCTTTGTGACCTTTGTGCCTGACTACTTTGGCGCCGATCTTAATAAATCTCGTCAATTCCGCCAGAGGCCATGCCGGAGGCAGGCATGCGGATCTGCCTTTGGCTGACGCTATTTGAAAGGCAACATATCTGCTGTGCCCTGCCCTTTGTAGAAATGCACCACTCCTTTTGCGTTAGCACTCATATTGGTTACAATAAAAGCGGCATTGGTAAAAAGTTCGCCCAGATGCCACTCCACACTGGCAACAACGCGTCTCGGCTTATTCTAACTGTATTTATCCTGTTGACTTTTGTAAATTATAACTGTAAATTGTTGATTGGTTATCAATCATTATCTATGTTATGATAACCGGAAGATATTTTGGTTAATTAATAGTTATGCGACTATTTTAGGAGGGAATAAGAATGGTAAAAAAGAAGACTACTACGAAAGAAAAGACAGAAGACTACAAACGTTCGTATATGAGTCAGAATGAATTTCCTCGTATACCTTTTGCAAAAGCATTAACTATTGCAGAAGAACTTTGGGATAATTTCGCAGGCAAATCTGCCGCACCTCATGATATCGCTTTAGCGCTAGACTATAGCCCGATGAGTAGTAATTGGAGAAATCTTTGCGGATCGTCAATCGCGTATGGACTTACGGATGGCGGTTATAACGCGTCAGAAATAAATCTTACTGATTTGGGGAAACGAATAGTTGCTCCAACGAGGCAGGGTGATGTGCTCACAGCTAAAGTAGAAGCGCTATTACGCCCTAGAATAATGCAAAAATTTTATGAAAAGTATGATAAAGCTAAATTCCCTAAAGAAAACATTGCCGAAAATGTTCTGATTGGTCTTGGCGTTCCCAAAAATAGAGCAGAGCAAAGTGTTGAAATTATTCGTGAAAACGGGATCTACACTGGAATACTGAGAGAAACAAAAACAGGATTATTCCTGGCAATAGGTTCACCTGACTCCGCCCCGATAGTCGAAGAAGAGACGGAAGCAGAGGAAGAAGAATTGTCCTCTGAAGGAGAAATAGCGCGAAAGGTAGCAGAGGGTACTTCAAAAAAACCTAAAGAAGAGAAAGAAAAAAGCAATAAAGTATTTATAAGTCACGGTGAAAACAAAAAGATTGTGGCCCAATTAAAGGAGCTATTGACCTTCGGGAAATTTGATCCTGTCGTCTCTGTTGAACAGGAAACGACGTCTATCCCTGTCCCAGACAAAGTATTTGATGATATGAGAAAGTGCTCTGCTGCTGTTATCCATGTAAGTAGTGAAGGTGAATTACTTGATCCTGAAGGGAATAAGCATGCAAAGATCAACGAAAATGTACTAATAGAGATTGGCGCTGCCATTGCTCTTTATGGCAAGAACTTTGTGTTGCTCGTGCAAAAAGGGGTGAATCTACCTTCTAATCTACAAGGGCTTTATAGATCTGAATATGATGGCGAAAATCTTGACTATGAAGCTACCATGAAGCTTCTAAAGACATTTAACCAATTCAGATGAAAGTCGCCTAACACGACGCTTCACCGGACGCGGAAAAAGCACCACGCCGGTGAGCTTGGTCGTTATACCGTACAGTTCATACGAGTTGCAGTCGGTAGAGAAATATATTTGTTGATATTCTTAAAATTTCGTTAAATTTAGAATATATATGATAAGATACATTGAATTATTTTGTGGGATTGGTGGATTTCGAATCGCCGCAAATATAGCATTCCAGAAATTTGACCTGCATTCAAGCTGCGTTTTTTCCTGCGACATTGACCCATTCTGTCAAGAAGCTTATTATGAAAATTTTGGCGAAAAACCCATGGGAGATATTAAAAAAGTTGACGCAAATTCAATTCCAGATCATGATCTCCTCTTTGCTGGTTTTCCATGCCAGCCATTTAGTATAATCGGAAACGGAAAAGGGTTCGAAGACACAAGAGGTACTCTCTTTTTTGATATCGCTAGAATTATCGAGGCTAAGAGGCCGAAAGCATTTGTGTTAGAAAATGTAAAGAGACTTGTCAGCCATAATCGAGGTTATACATTTCGTCGAATTTTGGAAACGCTAAAAGAACTCGGTTACTATGTTGACTGCAAAATCTTAAATGCTTTGGATTACGGACTTCCACAAAAGCGAGAAAGGGTATTTATTGTTGGATTTGATAAGCAACTACTATTTCAATGGCCTAACAAAACGCATAGAAGAATTCCATTGTCTGAAATTCTAGAAAAAAATGTTGATGAGAAATACTTTGCCTCAGAATATATTCAAAAGAAACGAAAGAGGAAACATACTCCTAAAGAGCATCCCGCAATTTGGCATGAAAACAAAGCTGGTAATATAAGTTCCTATCCTTTTTCCTGTGCCCTTCGTGCGAATGCATCACACAATTATCTTCTTGTTAATGGTGAAAGAAGATTGACTCCGAGAGAAATGTTGAGATTACAAGGATTCCCAGACTGGTTTAAAATAGTTATGCCAGATGTGCAGGTGCGAAAGCAGACAGGTAATGCTGTACCCGTAACAGTAGTTCAAGCCATCTTGGAATCGTTCGTTCCAATTCTCTTGAACAACTACGAAATTGACACGAATGAAAAACAATATAAAATTAGGATTTATTCGAAAACAAATGCCACAGAAGAAATCACCACGCTTACGGACGGTTGAAAAAGTTAAGCCTCCTTATTCATTAAATAACTTCCCCAAAGATTTCGGTTATAATCTCGGACGTGAAATCGTCTATATTCTAGCGACTAAAGGAAAGCCTGTTCTCGAAGGACAAGAATGGGAAGAAATTTTTTCCAAGTGTATTGGTGCCAAATGGAAACCCTCAAACGTTGGATTAGACGACGTTGTAATGGGCATTTGTGCTTGGGGCGCAAAAACGGTTAAATCAAAGAGTCCTTCAAATCAAAAAACTGTTCGATTGATTTCAGGTAGGAATTCTCCCGTCTATTCATTTGGGGAGACTAAAATCTCCGAAGTAGAGCCAGACCATTTGGGAGAACAGATTTTAGAGATATGGAATGACCGAGTTACAGGGATTCGTAAATACTACAAACATATGCGAACAATCGTTCTTATCAAATCTAACGACCTTTCAGAGGTTGCTGTTTTTGAATTTGATACAATTAGATATGACACAGAATTATACTCTTGGCAGTGGAATAAAAATGGCAATTTAGAAGGCTTCCAAAAATCAGATATCCGCCACGCATTCACTTGGCAACCTCACGGTTCGCAATTTACAATTATCGAACCAGTCCCAAATGACTGTCTAATTGTTAAGATTAAGTTACCCAAAAAACTAGACAAAGATATCGTTCTCGAACAAATAGGTTTTGACAAGAGTTGGGTTACTGTTACTAAGAAAAATGGCGAATAGCTTCACAAAGGAAGAACGTTCTTCCATTATGAGAGCCGTAAAATCACACGGCAATAAATCAACCGAATTTAATCTCATCAAGATATTCAAAGAATATAACATAACGGGATGGAGACGAAAATATAAGTTTTTTGGAAATCCAGATTTCGTCTTTCCCAAAAAAAGAATAATTGTTTTTACCGATGGCTGTTTTTGGCATGGCCATAATTGTAGAAATACAAAACCAAAAGACAATGCCGATTATTGGCAAAATAAAATAAAGAAAAACCGAGCAAGAGATAGATTGGTAACTAATACTTTAGAGGAGAAAGGATGGACAGTCTTTCGGATCTGGGAATGTCGGATTAATAAGAAAAAGTTGCCCACTAAGTTTCTACGCGTGTTTGAATAACATAATCTTTCTGTCCATCCTCGTCACTTATTTCCTTTGAAAACTCATCTTAAGTTTTGGTATAACAATCGTTTCCACCCGACAAAGGGCACGGACGATCTGAGCTGGTTTTGGGGGTTCGGCAACGTTCATTTTCACTAATCGAGTTAGGTGCGGATTCATCCTTTGCGGGTGAAACGTGTCGTTATATTATTTTCCCGCTGAGTCAGGATATCCGTTTCAAATCGTCCTATCGTATTTGAACTTGCTGTCTGCCTCCGGCACGGCTTGCTTGTTATTGCGCTTCAAAGCAGCAGGTGAGCTTTGTCGTTATGCCGTAGGAAGTATCATGATGGAGCTTAACAAGTAATAATAGCGTAAGTTTAATATGTCCCTGATAGAAGATACGTAAGAAGATTAAAAGGGATGAGTTTGAGTTTTCCAAACATGCCGTTGACCAAATCATCATTCGAAGAATCACCGTGCAGGAAGTGCGGGAGGCGATTCTGCGGGATAGTGAGTTAATCGAAGACTACCCGGACGATAAATACGGCCCAAGCTGTTTGATTCCAGGATTCAGCAAAGGAAAAACACCACTACATATTCAATGCAGCTATCCGTCACGTCCGATTATAAAAATCATAACACTGTATGAACCAAATCCAGCAAATTGGATTGATTTGAAAAAAAGGAAAAAGAAATGAATTACCCAGACGAGAAACTAACGGAGCGCCGAGTCAGATACACTCTGGAGCTCGAAGGCAAATTCTACATCGTGGAAAATGTACCAGCCCGAGTGAATGAAGAAACCGGCGAACAGTTCTTTTCCCCTGCTACAGTAGAGCATTTGCAGAAAACTATTGTGGGTAATTCAAAACCCAGTAAAGTGATTGAGACTCCAGTCTATTACTACTCAGCTTAGATGGGAAGTCGAAGTCACAGTTGTCAAGCTGGGCATAACAAGCGCATTAACACGGACGCTGCCGCTCCGGCGTGATTTCTAAGTTTTGAGCACTGTCGCAAGTTTTATCTTTTCAGCAAGTTAAGTGCCATGAATGGCAACGCGTTATATTATTTTCCCGTTGAGTCAGAATATCCGTTTCAAAACGTCCTATCGTATTTGAACTTGCTGACCGCGGACGGGAAATCGCTGCCGTGCTTTCCCGCCGGTGAGCTCCTCGTTATACATTCAAATAAAATTATCCCGAGTACTCGGGATTGTTATCTATACTGATTGGAAAGGATTTTCGGTAGCTTTACAACGCAGCTCATTGAAATAAAAAACCCCAGCCGAAAACAGCCGGGGTTATATCGCGACAAGTCTAAGAATTATATTCTAGAGACCTTGGTTGCCTGCAATCCTTTAGGTCCTTGTCCTATTTCAAACTGAACTTGATCGCCTTCGTCCAACGATTTGTAACCATCGCCTTCAATAGAGTTGTAATGGACAAATACATCTTCACCTTCTTCTCTGGCGATAAAACCATAGCCCTTGGAGCCGTTGAACCATTTTACTGTTCCTTTTTCCATTGAACCAATCCTTATGTAAATTTATCAGTTGCGTACCTCTTTTTTTCAGCTTAATTCAAAAAAAAATCGTGTTGAATAATCTTACATTATTCTCCACGATATATTTTGATGTTAATATTGTAGTTTCGAGTATTTAACAACTAAAATAAAACAAAAAAGCTAGAAAAACAGTGTACAATTATTTAGCATATAAATATACGATATAGAATTTTAAAAAGCAACATAAATTTTATATTTTTATGGATTATAAGAATTTAGCTTAAAAAATGAAATTTTTAAACGTAGACTTTTAAAAATTAAATTTAATAATTATAGCTGCTTTGTTCCCCAATAATTCTCAAGAGTGTACTCTATGTTGAATATTTCGACCGGTGCGGTTGTCATGAAAATTAGTAGATACGGAGTCGAATAATCCCACTTCATTTCGATTTTATGCTGTCCTGCAGTTGCTGAAGCTTTTTTTGTGCATTGCTGTCACCCGGATGCATCTGAAGCCATTGTTCCATATTACCAACCGCCTTTTGATATTGTCTGGTTAACTCAAGAACGTTGATTAACAAAATGAATGCTTTATTATCAGTGGGGTCTGATTCCCAGAGCCGTCTATAAACTTTTTCTGCGTTTTCTGCATCTCTAAATAAAGAATAGAGCAATCCGGCATAATAAAGCTGTTTATCACGTGGTATTTCCGGTTTCCATTCGAGCATTTTCAGAATACGCGATTTGAATTCTTCCGGACGCCCGGCATTAAAATACATCCCTCCGATCCACTCTTCAAAATCTGGTTCATGTGACATGCGAAAATCAGGCATGTTCTCGCTCATCAGGTCAAGTACTTCCAGGGTCTTGTCATTCTGTTTGTTTTGCTGATAATGACGTGATAGTTGTAAATATCCATTAAGGTAATTGTTCAATAATCGTTTTGTGCCCCAATTTAAGTACACACCGGGATCATTTAGTCCGCGGTAGCGAAATTCCTTTAACAGGTTACGGCTCAGAATTTCGGGTGCTATAGGCGGGTTTTTTACCGGTGTTACCTTCCATGCCAGACCATCCAGACGCTTATATTCGCTAAATCCCAGGAGAGATGGTGTGGGTATCGTTATAGCAAAATATACCGGCTGTTTCCACTGGTTATCGTTGATTATACGGATAATCATACCGTCCTGAGTCCTGAGATATGTACGACCACCCGATGTAAGAGTCGGATTGATTTGCACGTCGATCGATTTTATATCCTGATATGACGGAGGGACCGGCTGCCCGTAATCCCGGAAATACGATTCAAACGCTTCACGGGTCACATCAATACTCAATGGCTGAGCCTCCCATAGAGAATATCCAATCTCCTGTATTTTATCATCCGGAAGTGAAATGGGCACTCTCGGCTCGTAATATTTCAGCTGATGTATATACCAATCCGTATTCAACAAGCTCAGGTTTACAATTCTGATATCTTTCCT
>Ga0114930_10000741_pt1 | contig 33726 bp, 30 predicted proteins | sample AnhtaG_FD_87300 | JGI IMG/M metagenome (GOLD analysis project Ga0114930, IMG submission 87300) | Deep subsurface microbial communities from Anholt, Denmark to uncover new lineages of life (NeLLi) - Anholt_01485 metaG | ecosystem: Environmental > Aquatic > Marine > Oceanic > Sediment | place... | reverse complement strand
TCAAGATCCAATTGCGACGTCATAGTGAGTTGAATATACCACAAGCGTGTTAGATTTGCAACTTGATTTTCGTCAGAGTTTCATCAATACTCCGTCAGGCGGCTATGCCTGAGTAGTAACCAAATTTGACTCTGAAGGAGAGGGTGAGAAGAATGCTTAAGAGGTTCCTAGCATTGACAGGAGCTTCTGCTGTAGGGTTTTTTGCCAGCGTCATTTTGCACAATATCGTGTATGGTCTGTTCATTCGCCTGTTTGGCTCAGACTTTTGGGACAGAATTGGCGTAGGGGACGAGCCTTTCTTCTTCATCATGGCAGTCTTTGTATGCCCAATAGGTTTTCTGGTTGGTGCCGCAGGCAGCATAGTGCTGTTTATCAGAGAAAGAAAGAGAAGGAAAGAAGAGAAGAAACAGAGTTCATGTTCAGACTAAGTGAACGCCCAAGGCCCTCCACATAAGAATCACGATGGGAGGTGACGAATATGGCATTCAAAGTAGTCTTCCTTGCCCACGCCCCCGATGCAGAGCCAGAGAAGCATGGGTGCGTGATTGAAACGTCCCAGTACAAACTGTTCGTAGTGCTGGTCAAGGATCAAGATCAAGCAGTTGAAGTGTGCAAGAAGCTTGTCAAACAGGAGAGCATTCACTCAATCCTCCTCTGCCCAGGATTTCCTCATAGAGATGTGGCGGAGATAGCGGAAGCGGTTGGGGAGAACGTTGCTGTTACCGTAGCTAGCGAAGACGGTCCGAGCAACAGGGTTTCAATGAAGCAAGCAATTCAAGCACCATAGAAGGTTCTCTCCCTTACAGAAGAGACGGTTAGAAGGATGGCATCAGGTCATTCTCTCAAAGGATGGGCACTAAACCGGTCAAGGGTGTAATGCAAACGGTGACCAAGAGTGTCCCTATCGTTATCAATGGCACCATCTCAGGCAGCAGAACCAACGCCACGATCTCTTGTTAAGCTTCCATGTCTACACTTCCTCCTCCCTCCACTCACCAGCCTCCCAGACATAGTACTCGCACTCGTCCAGGTCAATGCTAACAGACTTGGCCCTTCCCAGAACGTGTGGGAACTTGTGAAGGTATTTGATAAGCGCTTCCAGCGGCTCACCCTCCAGCCAGACAGCGGAAGTCGTCATGTGACGCCAGGATGCCAGAAGGCCTGGCGCAAGGCCCTCCCAGTCATCAGTGACCACGATTCAGATCCCCCCCCAGCATAGAATCGAGATCCCATGATGCTATGTAGTTTCTTTCCTAAGGTGATCTAGATCCCCCCCGAGGACTATCCTTCACACTGGTCTGTCACGTACTTGGCTGTGCGCGGAGCAGTTGCTACTAGCGAGCCAAGCAGTTTGATGAAACAGAACCCAGGGCCGCCATTGAAGCGGTGGCCGTCGAGTGGCCCGCCTACGGCTGTCGCCGCGTCACGGCCCAGTTGCTCCGCCAGGGATGGGTGCTCAACCGCAAACGCCTGCGCGGTCTAATGCGGAAGATGGGCTTGCAGGCACAGGCCAAGCACAAAAAGCGCAAGACAACAGATACCAAGCACAACTGTCCACACTACCGCAACCTAGTGCAAGACCTGCAGATGGTGCGTGCCGACCAGGTGTGGGTGTGGGACATCACCTACATCCGGCTCCGCATCGAATTTGTCTACCTGGCGGTGATTATGGACGTGTTCACCCGCTGCATCGGAGGGTGGCATCTGGGGCGTAGTTTGGATCCGCCGTTGACTTTGCTCGCTCCGCAAGAGGCGTTGGCCTATCACCAAGCCCCGGGAATCCGTCACTCTGACCAGGGAGTCCACTACGCGGGCACGGCTTACACTCAGATGCTTCGGGAGGCCAAGATGCAAATCAGTATGCCCGAGATAGGTGAAGCCTGGCAGAATGGCCATGCAGAGCGTCTCCTGCGAACCATCAAGGAGGAAGAGGTTGACTTATCGCACTATGAGGACTACAATGATGCTCCCCGTCAGTTGGGGCAGTTTCCCTGGCCAGGGCAGGCTCGACGAGGTCTACCGAGGGGGTTGTTCAATAAGAGACACCCAAATGTGTCCAACTTTAGGGGTGCAGTACACAGGCCGAGCGCTGCTATCCTCCGCTCTACACCATGCACAAGTGGTGGGCCCGTCGGCTGGGGAGCGTCTTCTGCACCATCGGCCTCTATGCCTCACCGACGGTGTCCATCCTCCACGCCGTCTGCGGAATCAGAGAGACTTAGCATGAACACACTCAACACGGATTCATCGGGCACGACCGCACGCGTGCAAAAGCTGCGAGAGAGATTGCTGGATACGACTCCACAGGTGTGCGTGGAGCGGGCGCGGCTGGTCACGGAGGCCTATCAGGCGCATGAGGCAGATCCACCGGTGCTGCGGCGGGCCAAAGCCCTGGCCCACGTCCTGGATCACATGACCGTCTTCATTGCCCCAGGGGAGCTCATCGTGGGCAACCAGGCCAGCAGCCCCCGCGCGGTGCCCATTTTCCCCGAGTACTCCATCCACTGGATTGGGGAGGAGATTGACCACTTCGCCAACCGCCCGGCCGACGTGTTTCTGATCCGCCGCGAGGTCAAGAAAGAATTGCTGGAGGAGATCCTCCCCTACTGGCGGGGAAGGACCCTCTACGACCGGGTGATGGCCACCCTCCCCGACTATGTCAAGCAGGCCCAGGAGATCGGGGCCATCTCCGGGCGGGGCAACATCACCTCCGGCGACGGCCACATCATCGTGGATTTTCAAAAGGTGCTGAGTCGAGGGTTGGAGGGGGTGATCGAGGAGGCGGAGAAGGCGCTGGGGGCAGTTTCCTTCTATCATGCTAGTGCCCTTCGGAAACGCCCCTTTCTGGAGGCGGCGATCATTGCCTGTCGCGCTGCGGTGCGCTTTGCCGCCCGCTACGCGGAGGAGGCGGAGCGCCAGGCCAATAAGAAGAAAGGGGCGAAAGGAAGGGAGGCTGATCCCGTCAGACGGGCCGAGCTGGAGCGCATCGCCCAGGCCTGCCGCCGGGTGCCGGCGAAGCCGCCACGCACCTTCCACGAGGTGGTGCAATCGGCCTGGTTCGTGCACCTCATCACCCAGATCGAAAGCAACGGTCACTCCTTCTCCCTGGGCCGCTTCGACCAGTACACCTACCCCTTCTACCAGGCCGACATCGAGGCCGGCCGGCTGACCGAGGAGAAGGCGCTGGAGATTCTGCAATGCCTGTGGCTCAAGCTCTTCTCGGTGGTCAAGATCCGCCCCTGGGCCCACACCCGCTTCGGCATCGGCTACCCCACCTACCAGAATGTCACTGTCGGTGGCCAGACGCGCGAGGGGCAGGATGCGACCAATGAGCTCTCCTACATGGTGTTGCACACTATCCGCGAGACCCGCCTGACCCAGCCCAATGTCTCGGCCCGCTACCACAGTCGCACCCCGGAGCGGTTTCTGATGGAGTGTGCCCGCACCATCCGTCTGGGCTTCGGCATGCCGGCCATGAAGAATGACGAGATCATCATCCCCGCGCTGCTGGAGAAGGGGGTCCGGCCGGAGGATGCCTGCGACTACGCCATCGTGGGCTGCGTGGAGGCCGCCGTACCCGGGAAGTGGGGCTATCGTAACACCGGCATGGCCTTCCTTAACTTGCTGAAGGTGTTGGAACTGGCCTACAACGACGGACGTGACCCTAGCACCGGCGTCGTGTTGCACCCGGGCCGAGGGGACCTGGCCGACCTCCGATCCTTCGATGAGTTGTACCGGGCCTTCCGCGAGCAGCTCAACTTCTACACCCGTTGCCATGTGGTCATGGACACTGTGGGGGATCTAGCCCTGGAGGAACTGGTGCCCGATGGGTTCTGCTCCGCGCTGGTGGCCGACTGCATCGTCCGGGGCAAGACCATCAAGGAGGGTGGTGCGATCTACGACGTCGTCAGCGGGCTGGAGTCCGGCGTGGCCAATGTGGCTAACGCGCTGATGGCCCTGAAGAAGTTGGTGTATGAGGAGGGCGCACTGACTGCCGGCGAGGTAAAGCGGGCACTGGAGACGGATTTCGGGGGCACGGAGGGCGAAAGGGTGCGCCAGCGCCTTCTCTCCGCTCCCAAGTACGGCAACGACGTGGACGAGGTGGATGAATTGGCCGCCCGTGTGCTGAGGGACTACCTGGCTGAGGCCAGCAAGTACCGCACCACACGCTACGGGCGGGGGCCCATCGGCGGCACATACGCCGGTTCCACCTCCAACATCTCGGCCAACGTTCCGCTGGGGCAGCCGGTGTGCGCTACCCCCGATGGACGCAGGGCGGGCGAGCCCATCGCAGAAGGTGTTTCGCCATTCCACGGCACCGATGTGAAGGGGCCCACGGCGGTCATGCGCTCGGTGACCAAACTGCCCACTATCAAGATGATCGCTCAACTGCTGAACCTGCGCCTCTCGCCGGGCGTCCTGGAGAGGGAGGAGGGCCTGCGCCGCCTGGTGCAATTGCTGCGTGGATTCCAGGCCCTCAAGGGCTGGCACCTGCAGTTCAACATCGTCTCCACCGAGACCCTGATGGAGGCCCAGAAACATCCGGAGAAGTACCGCGATCTGGTCGTGCGGGTGGCCGGTTATTCGGCCCTCTTCGTCACCCTGGACAAGGCCAGCCAGGACGACATCATCGCCCGCACGGTGCATCAGTTGTGAGGTAAGCGTGTAGGAGTTCCCCATTTCTCGGCCAGGCGGCGACACAGTTGCCAAATGCTCTTAGGAGGTGCTTTATTGAGCAGCACTGCCAGATCCCTGGCAGTGCTGAACTCTGTCGGGTAAGGAGTGATCTGTAAGTGGATACCGACCCTCATTATCGCCGCAATTTCATCGCCCTCGTCGTGGACTTCGCGGGCTTTGGGCTGGGATTTGCCTTCTACAGTCCCTCCACTGTCCTGCCAGCCTTCGTGAGCGAGCTGACTTCCTCCGCTCCCCTCATCGGCCTGATCTCCACCCTGATGATGGGCTCCTGGCTGCTCCCCCAACTCATCGCCGCCAACTACCTGAGCGGCCAGAAGCGCTTGAAGCCCTATCTGCTGATCTCCGGGGCCATTGGGCGCTCTACCCTTTTCCTGCTGGCAGGGATGGTCTACCTCTGCGCTGGCCGATGGCCCACCCTGACGCTCATCGCCTTCTACCTGTGCCTCACCACCTTCATGTCTTGCGACGCGGTGACCTCCGTGGCCTGGTTCGACATGTGGGCCAAGATGATACCCTCGGAACGGCGAGGGCGGATGGTGGGCCTGGGGCAGGTGCTTTCGGGCCTGATGACCATTGGCGCTGCGGAGCTGGTGCGTCGGATCCTCAGCCCCATGGGGCCTCCCTTTCCGGCCAACTACGCTCTGCTCTTCCTGCTGGCTGGCGTGGCCCTAATGATCTCGCTGGGCGCTCTGCTGTGCCTGCGCGAGCCTCCGGGCGGGGCGGAGAGGCAGCGTACACCCTGGCGGGAGTTCGTCCCCCGACTGGGGCAGTTGCTGCGCGAGGATGGGAATTTCCGCCTGCTGACCATCGTGCGGCTGCTGGCCGGACTGGGCGGGCTGGCTGGCCCATTCTACATCGTTTACACCGCCGTGGGACTGGGCATGGCCAGGGAGACGATTGGTCTGTTCATCACCGCCCAGACTGGGGGCAGCATCGCCGCTGGTTTTGTGCTGGGGTATCTGAATGAGCGCTGGGGCAGTGGGATCGTGATCCGACTGTCGCGCCTGCTGGGTCTGGCACAGCCGCTGCTGGCCCTGGCCTTCACCGGGCTGCACAGCTCTGGGGGCGATGTATCGCCGCTGGCCTACGCCACTATCTTCCTGCTGATGGGCATCATCAACAGCTCCATGATGCCCGGCTTCTTCTCCTATCTGGTGGACCTAGCTCCAGAGAAGGAGCGCCCACTGTACATCGGCCTGTCCAACACCTTGAGCGGGATGCTGATGGTAGTGCCACTGGTGGGTGGGTGGCTGCTGGAGGCTACCTCCTATCCTGTGCTCTTCGCCGCGACCGCTGCCGGATCGGGTTTGAGCCTGCTGTTCGCGTTGCGCCTGGCTGAGGTGCGCCAGCATTCCTCGCCTCCTGTATCGTAGCGCCAAGCCACTCTCGCACCGCCGGCACACCGTGTAGCCCCTTCGCCTTCCGCACGGCTCGCACCACTGCCTCGGCCAGCACCCGCGCTGCCACAGCGCCCACCTGCCCCACATCTCCCGCTCGCTCACCCAGCGAGAGGGCAAAGACGGTGTCGCCGTCAAAGGGGGTGTGGACGGGGCGGAGGGCTCGGGCCAGTCCGTCCTGGGCCATCTGCGCCACTTTTGTGGCCTGAGCTTTGGTCAGCGCGACGTCGGTGGCCACAACCCCCAGGGTGGTATGGGCGAAGGGCTGCTGCGCAGGAGGCAGTCCCGCGAGCAGCGCTGCCTCCATGTCCACGAACCCCTCACCGACGATTCGGCGCGCGCCAGCCACGATCTTCCCGGTCCGTGGATCCACCACGTCACCGAAACTGTTCACCACGGCCAGCGCACCCACCACCGCGCCTCCTGCGGTACGGCAACTGGCGGTGCCGACACCCCCTTTCATCGCCCCTGCCAGGCCATGTAGTTTCCCCACCGTGGCGCCGGTCCCCGCCCCCACCGAGCCCTCGGCCACCGGCCCATCGGTTGCAGCCTCACAGGCAGCATACCCCGCCGAGGCATCGGGGCGCACGCTCGCATCGCCCAACGCCAGGTCGAAGAGGATGGCCGCCGGGACAATGGGTACCTGGGCTATGCCTGTCTCGAAGCCGATGCCGCGCTCCTCCAGATAGCGCATCACCCCCTCGGCGGCGGCTAAGCCGAAGGCGCTCCCCCCGCTCAGGCAGATGGCGTGCACCCGTTCCACCAGACAGGTGGGGTCCAGCAGAGCAAGCTCGCGTGTGCCTGGGGCTCCGCCCCGCACGTCAACGCCGGCTACAGCGCCGCCCTCTCCACACAGCACCACGGTGCAGCCTGTGGCCGCCCTCTCATCCGTCCAGTGCCCCACACGGATGCCCTTGACATCGGTGATCGCATTGTGCATCGCTGCCTCCCTCATGGTCTACCACTAGGAACACAAAGAGTCCTTTGTCATCTTGGTGCTCATCGTGGTTCAGAGTTGAGATCCGCCGCCTGTCTCGACCCGCTTCCAGGCCAGCACCACAGAGGTGGTGATCAGAACCGCGACGACGATCTCCGGGATGCCGTTAGCCATCCCCACACCCAGCACCACGCCCCAGGGCACCGGCGGCTGGATGAGCCTTAACTGGCTCAGCAGGCCGATGGCGCTCAACACCAGCACGGTGTTGGTCAGCGTGCCCACGATGGCTGCTACTGCCAGCGCCAGCACCTCCGTCTCTCGCTGGAAGGTCTGGTGGATGAAGGCTGCGATGAGGCCCAACACGATCCCCCCGACGAGCAGCGCCAGCGGCACACTCGCCTGGGCGATCTGGTAGCCGAAGGCACCGGCCAGCCCCAGCATCGTCCCGGCGAGGATGAGCCCCCAGGGGACGCTGGCCCGACGAAAGGCGGCGTAGCTGGCCCAGGCGGTCAGGCCGATGAAGAGCCGGGGCAGGATGGAGATGAGGGGGTTCTGAAAGTAGAGGTCACCCGGCCCGGTGGGGGCTACGAAGGCCCACACCAGGCTGAAGATGCCAAACAGGGCCCCGATGATGGTGCCCACCAAGGGCCCCTCCAGCACGGCGCCGATGATCACCGGCACGTGCATGATGGTGATGGCCACCCCCAGCACGAAGGGGATGAACCCCAGCCGGGTCGCCCCCAGAAAGATGGCGATAGCGCTCATCACCCCCGCGACGACGATTTGACGGACTGAGAGTTTCATGGAAAATTACCTCCTTTTCACCAGAAGTTGGTTGCCAACAGAAACGCGGCAAAGATGACGACGGACCCCAGGGCGACGAAGTCGGCCCTCTGGGCGCGTAACTGGATCGGGTGGGTTCGCCCTCTCCCACCCATATAGCAGCGCGCCTCCATGGCCTCGATCAACTCCTCGGCCCGGCGCAGGCTGATGAGGAAGAGGGGGATCAGCAGGGGGAACATGCGCCGGGTGCGCTGCAGGAAGTTCCAACTGTGCGCGCCGAAGTCCGCTCCCCGCGCGGCCTGAGCCTTCATAATGCGCTCCATCTCCCTGGCCAACAAAGGCAGGAAACGCAGGGCCAGAGTGAGCACCAGGGCCAGCTCGTGGGCCGGCAGGCCCACCCGCTGCAGGGGGCTCAGCAGGTGCTCGGTGCCGTGCGCCAGCTCGGTGATGGTGGTGCAGAAGGTCAAAAGGCTCACCAGGAGGATCAGCGAGGCCAGGCGAGTCAGCAGCAGGATCAGCAGACGCAGGCTGACAGTGCTGATCAGAAGCGGCCCCCAAAGACAGAGCGCAGCGCTCCCCTGGGCCACAGCCCGATGATGGGGGAAGAGGAGCAGTTGCAACACTGCTACCATGAGAAAGAAGGCCCAGGCCGAGCGCAATCCCCGCAGGGCATGGCGCAGCGGGATACGTGCCAGGCCCAGTGCAGCCAGCATCGCGATGAAGGCCAGGGCCACCCCCGTCAGGCTGGAAGTGGCCATCACCGCCGCCATCAGTACCACGCCAAGAGTGAGCTTCACCCGGGGGTCCAGCCGATGCACGATGGACCCCGTGGGCAGGTATTGGCCGATGGTGATGTTGCGCAGCAGTTCAAATTCAGGCATGAGACGACTTCACCTGAGCTTTTCGCCTTTCACATAAGCTAGAAGTGCCATCGCTGGCGTCATCTGTGCGCCACGGCTATGAGCCGGTCGCTGAACTCTTTATCATAGGGGTCGAAGTGAGTCGGGTCGTGTTCGCCGAACCTGCTATCAAACATATCATACCGCTCGGCAAAACCTGCATACAGATCACCTGCCACGTTCTGCATCTCCTCGAGATCCCATCCTCAGCACGTCGAGTATCCCCCTCAGATCTGCGGATACATGATCTGGTCGTTCGTGATCAGGGGGAAGACTTCTGTTCTTGCGATTTATCCACAGGACCGGAATCCCCTGCGCTTTCGCCCCTCGGACGTCGCTGCCCAGTGAATCGCCTACGTGCAGGACCTCTCCATCGGATAGACCCAGCAATGAAAGCGCCTTCACAAAAGGCTCCGGACGCGGCTTGTATGCTTTACAGCCGTCACTCGTGACCACGTAGTCAAAGGAGAGTCCGGTATGCCTGAGCGCGGATCTCAGGTCTGCGTCGTCAATATTGGATACCAGACATATGGGCAGGTTACACTGCGCGATGACGTCCTTACTCTCTGGGAATAGCGCTGGGTACGCCCAATACTCATAGAGGACTTGGCTCAACCTCTCGCCATCCAGGTCCGCATCGAAATGCCGTAGAAGCTCCTGTAGAGATATCCGCTCCAGCTCCTTTTGAGGTCGAAAGGCACTTGCGTGGCTGTTGGAACACATTTCACGGAACACAGGGCCCCAGTAAGAGCCCACCTCCCTGGGGGTCACGCTCTGTGAAGAGGCTCTCGCGATCTGGTCACATATAGTTGCTATTGGTACGTCGTCCTCCTCGGCCACCGTCCCATAGAAGTCGAGAAGGATGGCCCGGGGCCAGGTCGTCTCACTGCCCATGTTGCTGTTCAATCATCAAAGAGTGCCTTGATCTCCGCCGCTGCCTCCTCCACGGTGAGGCAATCGGTCCGTAGGAGGAGGCCTCGCTTTCGGAGCTCCCCCATCACCGCCGTGGCCACGGGCACCCCCAGGCCCAGGCGGGCCAATTCTTCCCCCTGGCTGAAGAGCTGTCGTGGTGTCCCCTCCAGCACGATTCGCCCGGCTACGAGCACGCGTGCACGATCGGCCAACCGCGCCAGGTCTTCCATGGTGTGGGAGGCCAGCACGATAGCGCCTCCTCGCTCAGTGCGCCAACGCATCAGGTAATCCAGCAGCTCCTCCCGACCCTGGGGGTCCAATCCCGCTGTGGGCTCATCCAGGGCCAGGACATCCGGCTCCAGGGCCAGCACCCCCGCCAGAGCCAGCCGGCGCCGTTCCCCGTGGCTCAGGGTGGCCGTCAGGCGGTCTTTGAAAGCCATGGAATCCAGTCCCACTGCCTCCATGGCCCGGCGCACTCGCTCGCGCACCTCGTTGCGGTCCAACCCCAGGTTGCGCGGCCCGAAGGCCACATCATCGCCGGCGTAGCGCTCGAACAACTGATCCTCCGGGTTCTGGAACAGGAGCCCCACCCGCTGGCGCACTCGCCGCAGGTCGGTGCGGGGGTCACCCAGGGATTGCCCCTCCACCCACACCTCGCCCTGTTGGGGGCGTAGCAGGCCATTGAGGTGCTGCAGCAGGGTGGACTTGCCAGAGCCAGTGGGGCCAATGAGGCCCACTATCTCCCCCCTTTCGATGACCAGATCCACGCCCCTCAGGGACACCGTCTCCATGGGAGTGCCGCGCAGATAGGTGTGATGCAGATCCTTCACCTGGATGAGGGGGACGATCATGGCTATACTACCTCCCTCAGGCGGCCATACACGGCCTCAACTACCTCCTCGACAGTCAGCAGGTCAGCCGGGAAGCCCTCCACGTCTCGGCTCAAGGCCTGGGCCAGGGCCGTCGCGCTGGGGAGCGTCAACCCCCATCGCCGTAGGTCGTCCCCTCGGCGGAACACCCGGCGCGGGGGTGCGTCCATGGCCACACGCCCCTCCTCCAGTACTACTACCCGATCTGCCCGCGCTGCTTCGTCCATGATGTGAGTGATCAACACGATGGTCCTCCCCTGGGCGTGGAGCGTGTCGAGCACCCTCAGCACCGCTGCCCGCCCCGCCGGATCGAGCAGGGCTGTGGCCTCATCCAGCACTATACATTCCGGTTCCAGGGCCAGCACACCCGCCAGGACCAGCCGTTGCTTCTGGCCAGCGGAGAGGAACTGTGGATTTCGATCTCGCTCAGTGGCCAATTCCACTGTGGCCAGCGCATCCTCCACCCGGCGGCGGATCTCCTCCCGGGGCAGCCCCAGGTTCTCCGGGCCGAAGGCCACCTCCTCCTCGACGACGGTGGCCACGAGCTGGGTGTCGGGGTTCTGGAACACCATGCCCACCGTGCGGCGGATGTCCCACCGGTGGCGCTGATCGCAGGTGTTCCAGCCATCTATCCACACCCGCCCCTTATCCGGCAGGAGCAGAGCGTTGAGGTGCCGGGCCAGCGTGGATTTGCCCGAGCCGTTGGCCCCGATGAGGGCCAGGTACTCGCCGGCCTGCACACTGAGTGATACATCCCACAGGGCGGGGATGCTGCGACCGCCGACCTCGTAGGCAAAAGAGACCCCCTCAACGCGAATCAGTGGCTCCACAGCTTGTGCGTTTTTCCTCCCAATACAGAAACCCCCCGGCCGCGGCCGAGGGGCAGAATAACTCATCCCTCCCTCCTACAAAGGGAAGGCTCCAAAGCGATCATGCCGTCTCGGTCGCAGCCGCGATCCCAGCGACGATGTGTAATCCCACCAGCTCACCGCCCCACAGGGGTCAGTGGCAAGGGGTATTATATCACACTCCCCTGAAAAGTAAAGTCCCCACTCCAATGCCGATCCCTTGCCCGATCCCACGCTCTGTGGTAGTATTAGGAGAGGCTTTCAGCGATCAGCAATCAGCTATCAGCCGTGGAACAGAAGCTGAAAGCCGACCGCTGATGGCTGACGGCTTACTTCTTATGAACTTTGTGGTTCAGAGAGGGAGTGTCCATCCCTGTGGCGGAACTGACAGTCATTGGCGGGGGGCTGGCTGGCTCAGAGGCGGCGTGGCAGGCGGCCCAACGGGGCGTGGAGGTGCTGCTGTACGAGATGCGGCCTAAGCACCAGACGCCAGCCCATCGGACCGGGCTCTTGGCCGAGCTGGTGTGCAGCAATTCCCTGGGTTCCGATCTCCCTGACCGGGCTCCTGGAGTGCTGAAAGGAGAGCTGCGACAATTGGGCTCGCTCATCCTGGCCTGCGCCGGCGAGATGGCAGTGCCGGCTGGCGGGGCTCTGGCGGTAGGACGGGAAGCCTTTGCCCACCAGGTGACTCGACAGATCGAATCCCATCCTCATATCACCGTGCGACGGGAGGAGGTCAGGGCCATTCCGTCGGCCTGCGTGGTGATTATCGCTACCGGCCCCCTCACCTCCGAACCCCTGGCCCGGGAGATCGCAGCCCTCACCGATCAGGAGCACCTCTCTTTCTACGACGCCATGGCCCCCATTGTGGAGGCCGATTCCATCAACATGGCTGTGGCCTTTCGGGCCTCCCGTTATGGCCGCGACACGGGGGAGAACGGAGACTACGTCAACTGCCCCCTCACCCAGGAGGAATACGGCCGCTTTGTGAAGGCCCTGCTTGAAGCGGAGCAGTTTTCCCTGCGTGACTTCGAGCGGGAGGATGCCCCTTTCTTCGAGGCCTGTCTGCCAGTGGAGGAGATCGCCCGGCGAGGGCACAAGGCTCTGGCCTTCGGCCCCCTCCGGCCGGTGGGCTTGATTGACCCTCACACCGGGAAGCGCCCCTACGCCGTGGTGCAACTGCGGCAGGATAACCTGGCAGGGACGCTGTACAACATGGTCGGATTCCAGACCAACCTGCGCTGGCCGGAGCAGCAACGTGTCTTTCGCCTGATCCCCGGGCTGGAAGGGGCGAGGTTTGTACGCTACGGCCAGATGCACCGCAACACCTTCCTCAATGCGCCTGCTTTGCTTTTGCCCACTATGCAGCTTCGCGGGGAGGGAAGGATATTCTTCGGTGGGCAGATCACCGGCACGGAGGGGTACGTGGCCTCTACTGCCTCGGGGCTGGTGGCGGGGATCAACGGAGCTCGGCTGCTGCGCGGTGAGCCGTTGCTCACCTTCCCTCGCCAGACCATGCTTGGCGCGCTGCTGCACTACGTAACCCACGCCGATCCGCAGCACTTCCAGCCTATGAAGCCCAACTTTGGCCTGCTCCCGCCGCTGGAGGAGCGCGTGGGCAGCAGGCGCCGCCGCCGCCAGGCCTACGCGGAGCGAGCACGGCAGGCCATGGCTCGTTTCATCCGGGAGGTGAACCTGTGTCCCTGATCGCTCTCTCCACCGGATCGCTCTACTCCTACGGGCTCAACCGGGTCTTCGAGCTGGCCAGGGAGATTGGCTTTGACGGCATCGAAGTCCTGATTGACCAGCGGCCTGACACCTTCCAGCCCCACTACCTCCGCCGCCTGCAGCAAGAACAGGGGCTGCCCATTCTCGCTCTGCACAGCCCCTTCTTCCCGGCGGCCAGTTGGGAAAAGGGCGATCTGGCCTGTGTGCGGCGCAGCGTGGATCTGGCGCAGGAGGTGGGGGCCGGGGTGGTGATCGCCCACCTGCCCCGCCGTATCCGAGGCGTCATGGTGCAGTTCCTGTGGCGACACAGCCACCGGCTCGTCCTCCCCATTCCCTGGGGCGGCGACCGGGAGTGGCTGGCGTTCATCCAGGATGGCCTGGCCCATCTGGAGGCAGTCACGGGCGTGGTTATCGCCGTGGAGAACATGCCCGCCCGTCGTATCGGCCCCTTGCGGCTGAATGGGTGTTGGCTGAACACACCGCAGGAGATGGAGGTCATACCCCACATCACCCTGGACACCACCCACCTGGGCACCTGGGACTATGACGTGCTGGCCGCATATGAGCAGTTGAAGGAGAGAGTAGCCCACGTGCACCTCTCCAACTTCAATGGCAAGGAGCATCGCCTGTTGGATGATGGCCACCTGCCATTGGCCCAGCTTCTGGAGCGGCTGGGGGCTGACGGCTATGGGGGCATCATCAGCTTCGAAACTCACCCTAACAACCTCAAGGCGGAGGATGAGGGCCAGGTCCGGGCCAACCTGCGCCGCAGCCTTGACTTCTGTCGTCAGCACCTGGCCCGTGGTGTGGGGGGGCGGAGGTGAAAAGCCGCCGTCGGCTGTTTCTACTCCTGCTGTTCGTCGCTTTCCTGCTGACCGCCCTGGCATGCCGGGCACCGGTGGCCCCTGTGAGCTTCAATGGCCGACGGGCCTATGCCCACGTGAAGGTCCAGTGCGATTTCGGACCCCGGCCCACCGGGTCCAAGGCCTTGGAGCAGACCGGCGACTACATCCTGGACGAACTGAAGGAGCAAGGCTGGGCTACGGAGGAGCAGGTATTCACCTACAAGGGTATCCCGGTGCGCAACCTCATCGGCAAGGCGGGGAAGGGACCCCTCTTGATCCTGGGGGCGCACTATGATACCCGCCGCCAGGCCGACCGCGACGCGGTAGACCCCAGCGCGCCGGTGCTGGGGGCCAACGACGGGGCCAGCGGCGTGGCTGTGCTGCTGGAAGTGGCCCGCTGCCTGGAAAAGGACCGGCTCGACCACGAGGTGTGGCTTGCCTTCTTCGACGCCGAGGACAATGGCGACCTTGATGGCTGGGAGTGGATCGTGGGCTCTGCATACTTTGCTCAACATCTGGACCGCATCCCCCAGGCGGTGATCATCGCCGACATGATCGGCGACAAAGACCAGCAGATCTACAAGGAGCGCAACTCCGACCCGGCGCTGCAGGATCGGCTGTGGACCATCGCCGCCGACCTGGGCTACGAGACCTTCATCCCAGAGTACAAGTGGGCCATGTTTGACGACCACACCCCTTTTCTGCGGCAGGGGATTCCTGCGGTGGACATAATAGACTTCGACTATCCCTTCTGGCACACTCGCCAGGACACGCCCGACAAAGTGAGCGCCGAGAGCCTGCAGCGGGTGGGGAGGGTGCTGGAGGTGTTCGTGGAGGGCGATGGGGTAACGAAGTAACAAGGCAACGAGGTAACGAGGCAATATCGCATTGCCCCATTGACTTGTTACCCCTTGACCCGTTACTTCATCGTGGACCTAGAGGAGAGGATCAATGAAACCAGCACAGCGCATCGCGAACCTGCCTCCCTACCCCTTTTCTCCCCTGCTCCGGCGCATCCGCGAGCTTCAGGCTCGGGGGATGGATGTGATCCGCATGGACATGGGCAGCCCCGACCTGCCCCCGGCCGATTTCATCATTGAGGCCCTGGAGGAATCGGCCCGTGATCCGACCCATCACGGATACGCCGGTTTCACCGGCATCCCCGCGTTTTGCCATGCGGTGGCGGCCTACTACCAGCGTCGCTTCGGTGTGGAACTGGACCCGGAGGGAGAGGTGCTGTCGCTCATTGGCTCCAAGGAGGGGATCGCGCATGTGGCCTGGGCCTTCGTAAGCCCCGGTGACCTGGTGCTGGTCTCCGACCCCGGCTATCCGACCTACAGCCTGGGGACGCTGATGGCCGGCGGCGAGGCCTACCCCGTGACCCTGCGGGCCGAAAATGGCTGGCTTCCAGACCTGGCCTCCATCCCGCCCCAGGTGGCCGATCGGGCAGTGCTCTTCTGGCTGAACTATCCCCACAACCCCACCGGCGCCGTCGCCCCCATGAGCTTCTTCGAGGAGCTGGTGGCCTTCGCCCAGTCCCACGACATCCTCCTGTGCCACGACGCACCCTACTGCGATGTGACCTTCGATGGATTCGTCGCTCCCAGCCTCCTGCAGGTGGAGGGAGCCAGGGAGGTGGCAGTGGAGTTCAACTCCCTCTCCAAAACCTACAACATGGCTGGCTGGCGGGTGGGCATGGCGGTGGGAAACGCTGAGGCGATCCAGGCGCTGGCGCTGGTGAAGAGCAACGTGGATTCCGGCGTCTTCCGCCCCATCCAGGAGGCGGCGGCTGCGGCGCTGACTGGCGATCAGTCGTGGATTGCCCAGCGCAACCAGGTATACCAGCGCCGGCGGGACCTGGTGTGGGAGGCATTGCAGGAGGTAGGCATGGAGGCCGAGAAGCCTATGGCCGGGCTGTATCTCTGGGCCAAGGTTCCGGATAGTACCATCTCCGAGGGGTTCTGCACTGCGCTGTTGGAGGAGCAGGGGGTTTCCTTCGGCCCGGGCTCCTTCTGGGGCCAGCAGGGGGAGGGGTACGTGCGCATCTCCATCGTCCAGCCTGAGGACCGGATCCAGGAGGCGATGGAGAGGTTGCGGAGGTTTGTGGGATAGCCAACGGACAGATCCAGGGTTGCTCCCGTATGCCGTCTCGGGATGCGGCGGCCCGCAGGGCCGCATCTTCTGCTGCTTCGCAGCAGGCCATCCCGGGGACGGGATGGCAGAGCAATAGAAGTAGAATGAGAGGATAGATGAGCGCCAGAGGAACGCATGAGGTTAGAGTAGCGCGGGAAAGGATGTCTCACGACACTCGCCAAGAAAGCGGCTTCCTAATGGGAGTGGCTCTGAAAAGGGAGCGCTCGGAGTGGAGCATCGAGGACTCCTTGGCCGAGCTGGCGCAACTGGCCGGCACGGCGGGGATGGAAGTCATCGGGCAGGCATATCAACGCCTGGGCCGCATCCACTCCGCCACCTACATCGGCTCCGGCAAGGTGGAGGAGCTGGTCCTGCTCCAGCGGGAGCTGAATTACGACGTGCTCGTCTTTGACAGGGAGCTCTCCCCCCGCCAGCAGCGGGAACTGGAGGAGGCCCTGGGTGAGGAGGTGAAGGTCCTGGACCGGACGGCGCTCATCCTCGATATCTTCGCCCAGCACGCCCACACCCGCGAGGGCGCGCTGCAGGTGGAGTTGGCCCAGTGTGAGTACCGGCTGCCCCGACTCACCCGCGCCTGGACCCACCTGGCCCGCCAGTTCGGAGGCGCGGCTGGCCGGGGAGGGATCGGCGGGGTGGGGCTGCGTGGTCCCGGCGAGACGCAATTGGAGGTGGACCGACGGCGCATCCAGGAGCGCATCGCCCGGCTGAAGGAAGAACTGGAGGCGGTGCGTCGCCACCGGGAACAGTACCGCACCCGCCGTAGCCGGGCGGCCATACCAGTCGTGTCCATTGTGGGCTACACCAACGCTGGCAAGTCCACCCTGCTCAATGCCATCTCCGGGAGCAACGTGCTGGTGGAGGACAAGCTCTTCGCCACCCTTGACCCTACCACCCGTCGGGTGACGCTGCCGGAGGGCATGGATGCCCTGTTCACCGACACGGTGGGCTTCATCCAGAAGCTGCCCACCCAGTTGGTGGCTGCCTTCCGCGCCACGCTGGAGGAGATCGCCGAGGCTGACCTGTTGTTGCACGTCATTGACATCACGCACCCCAAGGCCGAGGCACAGTGCCGCATAGTGGAGGAGACGCTCCGCGAGATTGGGGCAGACCACATTCCCGTGATCACTGCGCTGAACAAAATTGATCGCCTCCCCGATCCCGGAGGTGTGCAGTCAGCGGTGAGGGCTTTTCCCAACAGCATCGCCATCTCCGCCCGCGAGGGGCTGGGGCTGCGCTCGCTCCTAGAGCGCAGCGAAGCGATCCTCAACCAACGCTGGGTGTCGTTGGTGGTCCACATCCCCTTTTCGGCGGGGGAGTTGGTGGCGCTGTTCCACCAGCGGGGGCAGGTGGAGATGGAATCCCATGATCCCACCGGCACCGCCATCAGTGGGCGACTCCCACCGCAACTCGTGTTCCGCTTCCGACGCTACGTAGTGCAAGGGGAGGATGTGCCGAGGAAGGCATGAAAGTGGTCAGCCCCGCGGCGGAGGAGGCGATGGAGAGCATTTCTTTACTTCAAGACCTGCGCTTCCTTGGGGGAGCTAGCCACGCCGGCACCGGTCGGGGGCGGAATCGGGTCCCGTAGACCCAGTCATCGGTCCTGACCAGCCAAGATCGAGCGGCTGGCACCCGGACCGCGATCTCCCTCACCAGGTTGTGCAACAGTGTACGGGGCTTGCTCCAGGGACACACAACCTGACAGATGGGGCAGGCCGATCCCCTGTGAGACCAGTAGAGCAGGCACTTCACCTCGTCAGTCTTCCACTTGCGCACCCCACGCACCACAACTGGCTCTCCCCTGGGAATAGCCTCCACGGGACAGTTCTCCGCGCACTTCAGGCACTTGCGGCAGAAGTCCTGCATCCCCAAATCCACCGGCCCATCCAGCTCCATCGGCAGGTCGGTGGTCACACAGGAGAGCCGCAGGTTGGTCCCCAGCTCCTTGGTCACCAGGAAACCGCAGCGGCCCAGTTCCCCCATGCCGGCGTCAATGGCCGCTGGCACGCAGAGCACACCGTAATTGCGCATGTGATGGGCCCGGGCGGGATAGCCCAGCGCCCGGATGAAGCGCGCCAGTTGCACTGCCACCAGCGCGCTGCGCGCGTAGACCCGGCCAATCTCCAGGTCGCTGGCCGGGCTGGGGCCGGACTCGATCAGGGCCAAGTCCTGGGCGAACCCCAGGCTGATGGCGTAGCGATGGGGAATGTGAATAGGGTCGCCATACCTGCGGTCCGCGTAGCTTTCCGGCAGGCCGCTGTAGTGAGGCGGATTGGCGGGGTATTCCTCGAAGAAGGGGGGCGACCCCCGATGGCTGTAGACCCAGGCCGGGCTGAGGGGGCCGATGCGGACCAGATCAGCCCCCAGGTATCGGGCCAGTGCCTTCACCTTCTGGCTTGCGACTGCGGGGGCTATCTCCACCGGTGTGGGTGCTGTAGGGCCATCCACCGCGTCGGGCAGGCCCAGGTGGTTGACCGAGCCGAACACCGCCTGGTATAGGGCCGAGCTCATGATCTGGGCCTCATCGGGGCTGGCCTGCTCTTTGCTCTGGATGAACTTCCTCAGCCGTTGATCAATCCTGAACAGCTCCGGGTGGGCGGAGTAGTAGACTTCGGCTTCGGGGGTGCCGGGGATCAGCCGTTCGCGGGAGAAGACTGTGTCCCGCTCGTCGAGACGCTCCAGCGGACCGACAACTTCGTAGGCGGGTTCTTCGACCTGGTGGCTCATCCTTCCTCCAAATCCAAACAAAAGAGAGGGGACACAAACCCCCTCTCTTTGGCTCCTCGGGTAGGACTCGAACCTACAACCCGCCGGTTAACAGCCGGCTGCTCTACCAGTTGAGCTACCGAGGATGGATTGCACCTAAATTATAGCCTAGAAAGGAATTTTCGTCAAATCGCAAAGTCATGTACATGGGCAGCCAAGATATGGTCAAATATCTCCTTCCCCGTCTCGTCGGTGATCCAACTCTGGGCCGGGGCCAGGTCCCGCTGGAAATCGTGGGCCAGCGAGACTCCGGTGGCCTCGGCGGTGAGGGTGATGGCCCTGGCAGCGTGGGTCAGAATATAGCGGGTCTCCAGGCGGCTCAAGTCCTCGAAGAACCAGCCACAGGAGGTGAACATCGCCTGGCGCGATGGCTGGGCAGCCAGCAGGGCCAGCAGTTGCCCCTCCTCCTCCTGAGTCAATCCACCCCCTGTCCACTCCCGCAGGAAATGTGCCGCATTGACCTGCCCTAACATCACCGCAATGTAGCGGTCGCGGATGGCCCAGGGGTCAAGGCCCTGCCTGCGGAAAGCATCCTCGTAGAGCCCATCCAGGCCCTCAGCCAGCCGGTCGAGCGCCCGACGGAGGATGCCCTTCCACTGACTGTTGCCCAGCGTACACGAGCAACCCTTCTGCCAGCGAGCCAGGCTGTGTAGGCAACTCCATGAGCTGCGCTCGACGATCTCCACTTCTGCTGAGGGGGGGTGATCGCGCAGGTAGGGCCCCAGGGAGGTGAGGGTGTATCCCACACGGGGGGCTTCGGTGTGGAGCAGAGCCTGAAGGAAATATTGCCGCAGCGGTTGGTGATGGCCGAAGGTCTCCCCATCCATGGCCAGCAGCAATAGCGGCGCTTCACTGCCCTGAGCCAGGGCCTGGGCCAGGTATCGGTCGGCGAAGGTGATGGCGTTCTCCGTCACTTGAGGCTGGAAGGAGATGAGACTGGACAGGTCCTCCTGGCGGAAGAAGAGGGCGACGCGATGGTCGCTGTGCAGATGAACCCAGTGGGGACGAAAGGGGCCCAGCTCGCCAGCAGATTGTGAAGGGGAGAGCAGGGTGAAGGCGATACCCTGCTCTGCCAGGACATCCAGGGTCTCATAGTCCACCGCCATCTCTGGCAGCCACATCCCCTCCGGACGACGGCCGAAGCGATGCTCGAAGTCGGCGATGGCCCAGGCCACCTGCGTTCGCTTGTCTCGACGGGTGGCCAGGGGGAGGATGGTGTGGTGATAGGCCTGGGCCAGCCCATTGCCCATCCCGAACTGGGCCCTGTGCCAACGATCAGCCTCGATGATGCGGTGGTAGGTGGGCGCGGCGTGCGCCTCCAGCCAGCGGAGGAGGGTAGGGCCGAAGTTGAAGCTCATCACATCCAGGTTGCCCAGGGCAGCGTTGGACTGATAGCACTCCGCGGTGATCTTCTGGTTGAAATTCCCGTAGGGATCCGCCCCCCGCTCGCGGGGAACCTCCCCCGTCCAGGGGTCCTCCCGTGGTGGCTGGTAGAAGTGGCCGTGGATGGTCAGATAGCGATTACTCATACACAAAACACAACTCCACCGACCAGTCATCGCCGGGCCCCAGCTCCAGCGGCCAGTGGGCCAGGAGACACGATCCCTGGTAGGCCCGCTCGAAACCGGCGTCGGAGTTGGAGACGGTCTCGATGGGGAAGCGCCACAGCGCCGCATCGCGGGAGAAAGCAACCTTGATCTTCATCCCCAGCGGCCGGCTGACGATCAGCAACCGGCCTACCCCGCCCAACTCTCCCTTGGAGGCCAGAGGGAAGAGCTGCTGACCCATCTCGTAATAGCTCCCCTCTCCATCGCCACCCAGGATCCCCCAGTTGGTCTCCACTCCGAAGCGGGCTGCCAACGGTTGTGTTCCGGTGTTAGTGAGGGTATAGGTCACCGCAAGATCGCTGCTGCCCAGCTTCAGGGCCAGCCGCTTCTCGATCCGCAGCGGCGTGTGCCCCCCGCCCTGCCAGAGGTGGCCATCCCGCCCCAGCTCTACCTCCAGCCTCGCTGGGCGCTCTTCCACCGCGTATTGATAGGGCTGGTCCACGAAATCGCCCAGCTCTGAGTACTGGCAGCGGTAGAACTCCTCCAGCGTGGTCGACGCAGGAAAGAGGTGGTCAATGAGGCTGCGCCGAGGGTACCAGTCGTACAGCAGCTTCCCCTCCAGCCCCCACTCCTTGACCCGCACCAGTGCTGTATGGATGCTCTCCAGCTCCCCCACCTGGCTGGCCAGCACCGCCTTCCCCTGAGCCACAGCTTCCTGCAGCTCCTGGTGATATCCCTCCGGGCGACGGGTCATGGTGTTGAGCAGATTGTAGTCCCTGGCCCGCCAATCCCACTCAAAAAGGGCACCACCAGCGGGCAGGTCAATGTACAATGCCTGGGCATCACTGGTGAGCAGTAGCTCATCCGACCCATCCTTATCGAAATCTGTGGCCTCCCACTCCACCCACTTTCCCTCATGGTGAAGTGCTTCGTCGGCCATTCGCTCGGCGCGGATGAGGTGGGCGAAGTTAGCAGCCCGGATGTGGAAGAGATAGATGCCCCCAAAGACCCCGTGCCAGTAGGGACAGTTGCACTGTCCCTGCCACAACTCATCCAGTGCCTCTGCCCTGGCCTCCCCCTGGGGCATGGTGTGCACCTTGGCGCTCACCCAGAGCATCTTCTTGTGCATGGTGTTCACTTCGTCGTACTTGACCTGGAAGGAGCGCCAGAAGCCGCCCCTGATGAAACGCAGGATGTCCCGACGGCCCTCCTCTTCCAATTGGTGCTTGATCCGCACGATCTGATCGGCCAGGGAGGCGGGCAGCGACCACTCGCTCATCTCATCGTAGGAGGCGGCGGGGAGGTACACTCGCCCCAGGGAGGGGAAGCGGGCCGCGTACTCCCCCGGCGGAATGAGGGTCAGCCAGTCTGCATTTGCCTCCGCAGCCTGGAAGAACTCCTCCATCCAGCCCTTCTCCCAGCAGTGGGCGTGCGTCCCTGGCCACAGGCCGAACTTCTCTCCGTCGTCGCCCATCACCGCCACTTTTCGCCCCCCCTCATCAGCCTGAGCGCGCAACCAATCAATGACTTCCTCCACCGTGCCCCAAGGGATGACATAGCGCAGGTATCTGGAGGTGGCAAATATCTTGAGGGTACAGCCCTGCTCCTCAGTGACGTAGTAGCCGAAGAGATCCTCGTCACCCAGGCCCACATACTTGAAGTGGGCGTCATCCACGACGGTGTACTCTATCCCCGCCTCGGCTAGCGGTTTGGCCAGGTGGGGCTCCCAAACCCGCTCGGCCAGCCAGGCGCCGCTCGGCTCATGGCCGAAATCCTTCCGCACTGCCTGAGTGAGCTTGGCTATCTGGCCCGCCTTGTCCGCATCGGGAAGGGCGACGAGGATGGGCTCGTAGTAGGCCCCGCTCATCATCTCCACCTGTCCCCGGGCCACCAGCGCTGCGATGCGCTCCAAGAGTTCCGGTCGCTCGGCGGCCAGCCAATCCCGCAGGGGGCCGGAGTAATGAAGCGCCAGGCGGACTATGGGGTGCCGCTCCAGGGCCTCGATCATGGGGAGGTAGGCCTCATCGTACCCCTTCTCGAAGACCCAGTCGAAATTGCCCACCGGCTGATGGTTGTGAAAGGCAAGGGCGAGGTGAATGTGCTTGGCCATAGTGATCGCTCCTGAAAGTCGGTCAACGGGTGATGAGTCAATGGGTAATGAGGAGTGATCACTCATTAGTCGCTACTCGTCACTCGTTGCTCCAACTCGTTAACTCGTTACCCGTCGCCCCACCGCCTCACGTCTTCTCCGAAGGCGGCACGTCAATGGTGCTCCCGCTGGGGATCAGGGGGCCGGAGAAGGCAGACTCTGGCAGGTCGCTGCCGATGACCACGTTGCGGCCTAGGATAATGCCGGGGGGAAGGGGGGTGTTCTTGCCCACCAGGCTGATGCCGGTGCGCAACTCGGGATGGTGATTCTGGTTGGGGGTGTAGTCCTCTCCGAAGCCCAGATGGGCGCCCTTGCCTACAATGACATTCTTGTCCAAGATCACCCGGTCCAGCACTGCCTCGGGGCCGATGATCGAGTCGGTCATTATGATAGAATCGCGCACCACGGCGCCGGCCTCCACCCGCACGCCAGGGGAGAGGACTGAATACTCCACGGTGCCCTCGATCACACAGCCATCGCAGATGAGACTGCGGTTTATGGTAGCCCCGGTCTTCACCTTCACCGGCGGCCGCTCCTCGCTGCGGGTATGGAAAACCCAGTTGCGACTGTACAGATTGAAGGCCGGACGATCCAGCAGCAGATCCATGTTGGCCTCCCAGTAGGCCTGCACTGTCCCCACATCCACCCAGTAGCCCTCGAAGGGATAGGCATAGATGCGAGCGCCGTCGGCTAGCATCCTGGGGATGATGTCGCGTCCGAAATCGTGGGTCGAATCCCTGTCCTTGGCATCCTTTCTCAGCCCTTGGAGGAGGATGGGGGTGCGAAAGGCATAGATGCCGGTGGAGGCCAGGGTGCTGGTTGTCTGCTGCGGCTTCTCCTGAAAATCAACCACCCGCTGCTCCTCATCCGCGGTTACGATGCCGAAGCGAGAGGTCTCCTCGGGCTTGACCTCGATGGCAGCGATGGTGAGATCCGCCTTATGCTGCTCATGGAAGCGCAGCAGCAGCTCGTAGTTCATGCGGTAGATGTGGTCGCCGGAGAGGATCAGGAGGTGGCCGGGATCGTGGTGCTCCACCCAATCCAGGTTCTGGTAGACCGCGTCGGCCGTGTCCTGATACCAGTCCCAATCCTCGCGCCCCACATAGGGCTGGAGCAGGGTCACCCCACCCCGCATGCGATCCAGGTCCCAGGGACGGCCGCGCTGGATGTGATCATTCAGCGACCGGGGGCGATACTGGGTGAGGATCCCCACGGTGTAGATATTGGAATGGACGCAATTGGAGAGTACGAAGTCAATGATCCGGTACTTGCCGGCGAAGGGTACCGCTGGCTTGGTCCGCTTGTCGGTCAGCACACTCAATCGGGAGCCCTCGCCTCCGGCCAGAATCACCGCTATCGCACGCATCCTTCCCCTCCTCCAGGTGCTCACCTGGTCGGGTCCGGAGACTACCAGACCACCAGACCAAGTGGTAGCTACCCTCCTGCCGCACGATGGAGCCCGGGCAGGAAGTAGTCCTCCACTACCACCTCCCAACTCATCCGCTGACTCAGCTCATAACCTGTCTCTAACAAATGACGCTGCTCCACTTCGGTGCGCGGCAGTGCACCCGCAATCTGACGGGCAATCCGAGCCGCTTCCTGGGCCTCAATCTCCTCCCGCTCCGACTGGCCGATCTGCAGCGCCCGGCGCCAATCAGCACCGATGCGGGCCGAGGCAGCGGAGATGTAGTCCGCCACCAAGACGTTGCGCTGGGCCATCCCTTGGCTAGCCCGTCTCACGAATCCCACGCACCCACAACTGCTGGATAGGACACATAGCGCTCCGAAGGTGAGGGGCTCCAGTTGGGCGATGCCGAAAGGCTCATAGGCAGACTGGCCGAACTCCAGGTCCGTCCCTTTGCGGATGTCCATGAACTCCATGTCGGCCGGCATCTGCTCCCCGCACCGCTCCCGGCTCCAGCCGAACTGGTTGACCAGCACGATCTGACAGGCCTTGGCCTTTCGGTTGAAAGCCTCCACCGCGTGGTAGAAGGGGATCTCGTGGCTGACCAGGTCCGGCTTCCCCTCCCGGTGCACCACCGGCCAGCCATACTCCCGCTCCATGCGATACACCTCCTGCACCGGCCGGCCGGCGGGAATGAGGGTGGAGAGGGTGAAGAGCACTGCCCGTTTGCCCTCGCTGGCCAACTGTCCGTCCAGATGTTCCAGCACGCGGATGTCACGCCAGAGGCCCTTGCTGGGGATGAGGCGGGTCACTCGGGTGAAGATGTAGTCCGGGCAGAAGCCCAGCAGGTTGTGCGCGTACTGCTGGAGCTTGCGTTTGGAACCCCTTTTCTGCTCCAATGAGATCTGGAGGCTGGGAACTCCGTTGTACACTAGGTCAATGCGTCGCCGGGCAAACGCCCTGTCCAGGAAATTCAGCTCCTTCACCACCCTATCACCCACGGCGAACAGCCCATCGCAGTGGGTGGAGCGCGTGACGAGGGCGTGCTTAAAGAAGCGGGACTGGTCGCCAAAGACATCCTCCAAGAAGAGCCCGGCCCGCTGCGCCCGCTCCAGCACGTTGTAGAACATGGTGTCGTATCCCAGGTTTCCCTCCACCAGGGGACGTACTGTGGCCACCTCGTGGGCGTAGAAGATGTTGTGGTAAGCGCCCGGATGGTGGATCAGCCCAGCGAAGACCAGTGGCAGGCCCATAAACTCATGGGCCACGATGAATTTCCCCCCATAGGCCCGATCGCCGATCAGCGCTTGAAGAGCTAACCAGCTCGACTCAGCCACGTCAATGTAGTAGCGGTACTCGGGATGGTGCTCATAGCGGTCGGACCGCAGGCCGAAGGCCTCGTAGAGCCGGCCTTTGAAGCGATTGGCCCGATCCCGATCCATACTCTTGCCATCCACCAGGAGCACCTCGTGCTGCGCCGAGCCGAAGGCCCGTCGGCCATAGAGGAGCTGCACGCCGAAGTCCTGCTCCACCTGGGCGAAAGCAGCAGCCAGTTGCGGGTTCATTTCCCGCACCTTATAAGAAGAAATAGGCGAAAGGGAAGGGGAGGAGTAGGCGATCTCCAGCCTGTTGCGTAGGGAGGTGAGCCGCTCCATCTGGACTTCATCCTGGCTGTCAAAGGGGCCCACCAGGATGGTACGGCCCACGTGGGCGTTGTAAGTCGGGGAGCCCAGCAGGCCATCCAGCACGGCACCGATGCCGCCGGACTTCACCCCTGCCTCATGGGTGGCGTGGATGATGAGTAAGCTTTCAGCCATCAGCGGTCAGCTTTCAGAATATCGGTTACGAACTCACACGCCGCGCTGGCTTTGCAGAAATGCCTCACTGAATAGGACCACCAGTAGAACCAAAGTGCCACTGTTTTTCCACGCCGAAGGCGCGGTCGCGTGCAGTGAACTCCTGGCACGCTGGGTTTGGGACAGACGAGTGGCGTTCAGTCTTCCCCAGTGATCTCGAATACTCTTGCTCCTTCTTCGAAGAGTTGAGTCTTTATCTCGTGGACAAGGCCGTACTCTAAGGCCTGCTGGGAGTTGAGCGCCGTGCCTTCAAGCATGTCTTTCTCAACATCAGCCAAGGATCTGCCTGTGTTGTCTGCTATGACACTCGCTATGTTCTGCCGGTCTATTCTCAGGCTTTTGATGCGTTCGTCAAGGATCTTCTCGTTGAATCTGGTTGGAGCAGTAACGTCGAAGCCTATGCCGTGAAGAAGGAATCGCGCGTGAGGCACACAGAGGCGTCGGGATCCCGCACAGAAGAGAACGGCGGCGACGGAGTCTACACTCCCGTAGTTGTGCGTTACAACCTCGGCGGGAATCCCTTTCAGGAAGTTGTACCCGGAAAGCCCCGCAAACACGTTGCCGCCAGGGGAGGACATCAATAGCACAAAGCGACTCACTTTCTTACGTAACTGGTCCTGCACTAACTTGGTTAAGGCTTCGATAGTGTTAGCGTTGACACCGGTGAAAAACCTGATGTAAACAGCCTTGCCGTCTGACATTGCTTGTCCTCCTTTTGTTCCTATAAGCCTATTCATCTGAATTAAGTTGTCACAAGGCAAAGCGTGCTGACAACACGACGGACAGAGAGGCCTCCTACATATCAGTCCCTCCGCGCTCCCCAAACCAACGATAGTCCATATCGGGGAAAACTTTGTCCTGTTCATAGAGTTTGGCGGCCAGGGCCGCGCCATCGCTCATGGCCCTGCTCTCAGCCAGTGCAGCTAGGCGGCTGAAGCGGGTCAGATGCTCGTTGAAACGGAGTGTGGCGTACTCCCTGGCCTGGCCGGTGGTGACCAGAAAGGGCCAATCACTGGCCTGCAGGAGGAGAAGCTCCCGTGCCGCCTGGTTGAGGAGCGCCTCCGCATCGCCCACTTCGTCGGGATAGCGAGCCACCAGCGCCTCCATCCGCGCCTCCCCCTCGTGTATCGGCTCCCACATCCAATGGGTCTCGTCATTGTCCCAGGACCAATGGGTACCCCCCAGCCCCCACGAGCTCTCGGGCAGGGCCAGCACCTCGGTGGGGGGATGCTCCTCCAGGTAGTCGGAAGCCGTGGTCAGCTCCACTACCTCGCTTTGGCTGAGGCGCTGTAGCACCCCCCTGAGCCAATCAACCCCCTCAAACCACCAGTGGCCGAACAACTCGCTGTCGTAATTGGAGGCGATGATGCCGAAGCGCCCGCTCTGGACGTGGTACTGCACGATGAGCTCCTCCACCAGGTTGGCGAAGTGCTCCGCGTGCTGATGCATCTTTCCCTGCGCCCAATCGGGGTGATACAGGTCTTTGTCACCCAGGTCGCCCCTGGCTTGGGTCAGGCGCCAGTATTGGAGCCCTGAGACTTCATCTTTTTTGTGGAACTCGCGGTAATCAAGATCGCCGGGGTAGCCGAAGGTGGCCGACCAGACCTGCACGCCAGTGCGGTTGTTGCGCCCGATCACAGCCACGCCCGAGTGCCGATCCCCTCCCCCGGCGGTGTCAAGCACGTAGTAGGGCTGGTAGGTGGTCCGCGCCTCGTGGGCCAGCGCATCGGGCAGGGGCACCACGTAGCGGCGCTTGATCTCGCCGTAGGGTCCGATGGCGTCGCCAGCCGCCTTGCCCACCGGCTTCCCACCCTCAATGGCGTGGGTCTCGGAGAAGAAAAGCCCCAGATTCAGCTCCGCCAGGGAGGACTCCAATCCGGAGCGCATGTAGCCCCCCTCGCTGACGTAGGCCGGGCGATAGGCGCACTCGGGGAGCCACACCGCCCGCGGGGGCCGGCCAAAGTGGCGGGCATAGCTTTCCACGCCGGTGCGCAACTGGCCATAGATGGAGGAATCGCGGCCCAAGAGAGGGAGGTAGCCGTGGGTGGCCGCACTGGTCAGAATCTCGATGTGGCCCTCATCCTGGAGCTTGCGGAAAGCGCCGATGATGTCGCCATCGAAACGCTCCTGGAGGGAGTGCAGGGTGTGCGCGTACCAGTCCCGATAGAAACGGGCCAGGTACGCTCGATGTCCATCGCCTGAAGCCTCGAAGCGGGAGATGTCCCCCTCAGCCGCGTCGCATTTCTCCTCCAGATAGCTGGCCAGATGGTCCAGCACCAGCGGATCGCTCAGTTGTTCCGTCAGCACAGGGGTGAGGCCGATGGTGAGGCGAATGGGGTGACCTGCCTCGACCAGATCGTAGAGCCCATTGAGCAGCGGGATGTAGGTCTCCGAGGCCGCCTCGTGCAGCCATTCCTCCCCGTGGGGCCAGCGCCCCGCCATGCGACAGTAGGGCAGGTGACTGTGCAGCACAAAGGTGAAGGCTCCCTGTTTCATAGTGGCTCTCCTTTGTTTGGAGCTAAGCTCTCCGAAGTTCCTCTGGGCTGATACCCAAATCCCGCTGGATCTTCCGCAGCGTACCTCTGGGAATGTCCTCGGGGCCATGATGGGGGATGGTGGTCCTTCGGCCCGTGGCTGGATGCCACCAGATCTCATGAGAGCCAGCAGCCTGGCGATAGAACTCGCAGCCGAGCCGGCGGGGCTTTCTGGTCAACTGCCGGTAGTTAATCAGGTTGCCGCTTGAAGAGGAAGCGCCACCTCCAGGATCACCGTTTCGGGGCTGGCGTGAGGAGCGTCCTCGACAAAAGTCAATCCCTTCTCCTGGCACAGCTCATAGATCACTCGTGCCACGTCCCGGAGATTGTCCAAAGCCGCTCCGACGGTAGCTCCTTCGGCGTGACAGCCTTGAATGGCCGGCCAGATGGCCAGGTAGCCCCCTTCCTCCAGTGGTTCAATTTCCACGGGCAGACGATACTCACTCATTAGCCTTCCTTCTGCCTCTTAATCGGCAATGAGCGTACTCGGATACCTCGTTCGTTTACACTGACCAGCGCGCCCGCTTCCAACCGCTCGGCGAAGTGGGCAAGCACTTCGGCCAAATAGCGGTTCACCTGGATGGGTCGCATGTCATTCAGTCGAAACGTGATCACACTGGGAACACTGACCCGGCTTACGGCAATTATCCGGCCAAAGTCGAGATCGTGGGTCAGGATGACCCGGCCCTCGGCCCGGGCCTTCTCGATGATGTCGTCGTCTTCCAACCGCTGGAGCCTCTGGTCGCGCAGGTGGACAGCATTGTGTCCCTGAGCACGTAGGAAGGCGACTGTGCTGCGCGCCAGGCCCAGGTGTCGGCAAGAAACTTCACGCGGGGGCTCCCACGGGGATGTAGATGGTGTCCTCGGTGGCCCAGGCCGCGTAGCACAGGGCCTGCTGAATGTCTTCCGGCTCCAGATCGGGATACTCGACGATGATCTCCTCGACTGTCATCCCGTTGGCCACCAGGTTGATGATGAGTGACACCGAAATGCGCATCCCACGGACGCATGCCTTACCGCCAAGTATGTTTGGATTGGAGGTAATACGGTCAAAACCGAACATGGTATATCTCCTCAGTCAGTTCGTCTCGCGGCAACTCACTTCACCGTCATTATAACATGTCTGCTCTGGATGGTCAATTCGGACGACAAGCGATGAACCCACCATAGCGAAAGGGACACCTACAAAGGTGTCCCCTCGCTTGTTTGGAGATAAGCTCTCCGAAGTTCCTCGGAGCTGATACCTAAACTCCGCAGGGTCTTCTGTCCTGTCTGGACAGATAGGCTGCTGTGTGCCATAATCATCCCCGGCCAGTCAGGCGCCTTGGTCAGCGGTTCAGACCCTGTTTGTGCACACCTGAGTGACACCTATTTGTTATCAGCGATAGACGTCTTTCCTATGCCCCACACCGATGACGGTTACAAGTCGGGCGTCGTCATCAACAGTGTACACAATGCGATAATCACCGACACGGCGGCTTCGTTGGCCCGTCCTCGCGCGCAACTGCTTCGACTGTCGGGGCCGGGGGTCTTCTGCCAACTCTGCAATCGCATCCCTCACCCGGTTATACGCTATAACGCTTCGCCTCAACCGTGCCAGCTCCCTGAAGGCTCTGCGACTAAGGCGCAACCGGTACCCGTTCACCCTCCAGTATCCTCACTGCCTCTTCGAACTCAATCGTCGGCTCATCCTTGCGGTCGTAAATCATCAGCAGGTCCTCTGCATCTTCCAACTGCTCCAACAGCCGCTGGAAGCGCTCATAGCCCCACAATATGCCAATAGGCCGAGAGCGATGAACGATGGTTAACGGCTCCTCGAGTTGCTCCAGACCTGCTAATATCTCGGTCAACTCCCGCCTTAGTCGTGTCGAATTGATCCAGGTTGCCATGCTTTCCTCTTCCTGCCTCGGATTTTCTAACTCTAATTTCAACTCTAATTATATCTCATTCCCCGACCCTGTCAAATCGGCCTTTTTCTCTTCGCTTCGCTGTTTCTCACTCCTCCTCCTCCTGCTTGATCTGCTGCAGCTTGGCCTCGAAGTCGGCATCAAGTAATGGCAGCAGGCCACTCACTGTGGTGGTCGGACTGTTCCAGCAGATGTCTATCTATCAATCGTCCATTGAACATCACCCCTTCACTCTTGCCCGTTTGCTACTCTGAAGGCCAACCGGTGTCAATGGTGCCCTCGAAGATGCCTTGTCGAATCCCTTCTAACTGGTCTTTAACCATCTGCGGCACCTCATTATCGTACTCGTGCAAGGGTGCAATACCCACGCCATCATTCTCCAGCGTGCCAACCCACTTCCCACCTGTGAACAAACCCTCCAACTTGTCCTTGATAGCCTGGAATACAGTGTTGTCAATCCCTTTCAGCACGCTGGTCAGATAGACCTCTTTATACTCAGGGGCGGAGACGTACCAGTCAGTGTCCACCCCGATCATCACGGCCCCGCGCTCCTGGCAGGCTGCCGCCGCACCCAACCCGGCATAACCAGCGACGGGCAGGATGATGTCCGCACCCTCATCCATCAGCGATTCCGCCGCACTGCGACCGTCCTCGATGCTCTCGAAGTTGCCAATGAAGAGCTCTGTGCCCAGCACCTCCACGCTGGTGCCATGCTGCTCATTGTAGTACGCCACCCCGTTCTCAAATCCGACCATGAAGATCGTGACGGGTGCAATATCCACGCCCCCGAAGGTACCGACCTTGCCGCTATGGGTCATGGCGCCCGCCAGATAGCCGGCCAGGAAGGCCGCTTCATCGGTGGCAAAGGTCAGTCCTCTCACATTGTCGAGGGGTGGATCGTAGGAGAAGTCAACGATGGTGAAGTCGGTATCGGGATTGGCCTCGGAGGCGGTCTTGGTGGCGTCGCCCAACATGAAACCGACGGTGACGATGAGGTCGTAGCCCTGCTGGATGAAGTGGTTCATGTTTGGCGCGTAGTCGCTTGGGTCATGAGACTCGAGGTACTGTCCCTCAACGCACAACTCCTCAATGGCCCTTTGAACACCCGCCCAGGCGGTCGCATTGAAGCTGCGATCATCCACTCCGCCGATATCAGTTACCATCCCTACTCTGAGAGGGTAGTCTCTCACCATGAGGGGGAGATAGATTCTGTGGCATGTTCTTCCCTGATACTCATCCGCTCCGATGTCCACCCAGCACCCATCCGGCCGGGGCTCATCATCAATATCGGTGCTGACGCCCGCATCCACCCCGGCATCAATCGCTGCCGAACCAGGGCCAATGTGATAGTCCCCTGCGTCGGGATCCACGAAGTCTGGGTCGCCCCAGTAGTTGCGCGTGCCCGTGATGATGGTGCCTGTACCTCCCCAGTCGCTGTGGTTGGCCCAGGTATCAGTACCCCAAAGGGTCGCTTCCAACGTGGCCGTGTTGCCTGCCGTGACGGTTATTCCAACCGTGTGGCTGACAAGAATGGTGTTAGTCAGAGCAACGGTGCCGCCGTCGGTGACATAGATCGCGCTGCCGTCGCCGCCGGTGTTATGAGCGGTAGTATTGTGCAACAGATGGAGGGAGGAGTCGTAGACATACAACCCACTGCCTATCGTGTTGGCCTGATTGCCGGCGACTACGTTGTTGATCAGTATGGCGTCGCTTTCCCTTAGGTGCAATCCACCACCGCGGTTGGCGGTGTTGGCGGTGAAGATGTTACCACCTAGTGTGATACTCCCACCGTCTAGGAACAGCCCGCCGCCGCCATTGGCGGTGTTGGCAGTGAAGCTGTTGCCACTGATTGTGCCTTCGATATCCGACAGATACAATCCCCCACCCCAGCCTTCACCGATTGTGCTAGCGGTGTTGCTGACAATGGTGTTACCATTTACGGTGACATGGCTGGATTCCAGGAACAGCCCGGCGGCGATGTTAGCGGTATTGGCGGAGAAGCTGTTATTACTGATCGTGGCCTCGCTGGAGTCCAGGTACAACCCACCGCCGACGTCGGCAGCGGTGTTGATGGTGAAACTGTTGCCACTGATCGTCCCCTTGACATTCGACAGGCACATCCCCCCACCCCAACTGGCAGTATTGTTGATCAGTTGGTTATTGTTGATAGTGACCGTGGCAGTGATGACATATACCCCACCCCCAGTGTCAACCTCCCACCACGGGTATGGGTGTCCTCCCAGTTCAGCCGCGTCGCCCTCGGTGATTCTTAGTCCCTCAATGGTGGGGCTGATGTCGCCGGTGATATAGACCACCCGCCCCTGCCCCTGCGCATCCAGGGTGGTGGGGTTGGCTAGCGGGTCGGAGACAGTCCAGTTCGTGACAGTGTAGCCGCCGCGAAGGGTGAGGGTCTTGCTGATGTAAACTGTCTGAGTCACCTCGGCTCGTGCCTCTACCCCAGCGCAGTACCCAGCCACTTTCACTATGTCTCTATCGTTGGCCGCATCCACAGCTGCCTGCACGCTAGCGTAATCAATGGGATCATCGTTAATTCGCACCCAGCAGTGAGCCCAGTCGGGTAAATGTGCATGCCACTCGGGCTTGTCAGCAGCGATAGCTGAGATGATGGCTTCCAGTGCGCCGTCATCGCGGAGTTGCAGAAGGGCCTCATTGATTTGGCAACGGAGCACATCATCACCCTCTTGTACGGCGATGGCAAAGTCCTCGTCACTATTGACAGTCACGTAGGGAAGCGTAAAATCGATCATCTCCTCACGCTTGGGAGTCACGGTCAGTGCAGCTATGATGGCATCGTACTCCCCGGCTATTAGGCCATCGAAGATACCACCCCACGGTACATCGGTGTAGACGACGGTGACACCCATCTCGGTGGCAATGGCGTTCATCAAGTCAATATCGTGACCGACGATTTGGGTATCACTGATGTACTCCATCGGCCAGTAGTCGGCGCTGGTGGCGACAAGGAGTGTAGTCGCTGAAGTGGTCGATGATAGTCCTCCTCCAGTTAACAGTCGCCGGCCAGGTGCCACGTAGATGGTGCTCCCTCCCTGGGCCTGCGTCTGGTGTTCCAGCGGGGTGAGGCTCAGGAATAGCGCGCACCCCACCAGAAACATGGCCAATCCGATTTGAAGTGCCTTGCGTCCCGTGCTCCTCGCTCCTTTCGCGGCTGAGTGAGTGGAAAGCAAAGATGCTGCAGAGACCTCTACAGGTCATCTGCAGCATGTTGATGAACTGACTCCAGAATCAGGAGGATATGGATTGCCTCGGCTTGCGAAGCAGTCTTGGCCGACTATGTATACCTGCCCAACATCCTCGGGCAGATGCCACCAAACCATCTTACCATCCCCTGAAAGAAACCACTAAGCCTGCTTTCGACATAGAACAAATGGTCGCTTGACAAACTTGACAGACCGCACGAAATAGGCTATAAGTATGCCAGAGCTAACACAAGGGCAAGCAAGCCAAGGCCGAAAACGT
>Ga0114930_10000738_pt1 | contig 33770 bp, 27 predicted proteins | sample AnhtaG_FD_87300 | JGI IMG/M metagenome (GOLD analysis project Ga0114930, IMG submission 87300) | Deep subsurface microbial communities from Anholt, Denmark to uncover new lineages of life (NeLLi) - Anholt_01485 metaG | ecosystem: Environmental > Aquatic > Marine > Oceanic > Sediment | place... | reverse complement strand
TCTCAGCCGAAACAAACGCCACTCTAAGATTCTTTTCCATCAGGGAAAATTATGATAATCCCACCCTTTCCAAAAGTCAAACGCTCATCTCTCGATTAAGATATTTACGAATGTTCGAGCGACATCAAAGATTTAACCTTTTTGAGATGTTCTTCGAGGGCATCCGACAAAGTCGGACGGCGAGGATGTATTGAGCACGACTTTGCCAAACATGTGAGATTCGGATTAACAGAGGATAAGGTTTCAGAGGTTTTCAGTGAGCGAGCGGAGTTCCACAGCCGCTGAGAAAAGCATTGAAAAAAGGTGTGAAAAATCTTTGCTAAAGCGAGGACATTTGCAAATATCTGCACTACCCCCATCGGAGTTTTTCCTTCAGGAGATCAAAATAATTCCTACGCGGAGAGGATATCAGATGAAGCTTGAGTTCACTTTGACAAACCGTTACCGTATCATCTTTTTTCATCAACTCCCCCCTCTGTCCATCTATGGTGAGATAGACCTCTTCTCCTCCTGTGAGGAGCTGAATCTTCACTTCGGACTCAGAAGAGATGACCATCGGCCGAAAAGACAAGGTATGGGGACAAATCGGAGTAAGGATAATCGCAGGTAAATAGGGTTGAACGATTGGGCCACCTGCTGATAAAGAATAAGCAGTTGAACCTGTGGGCGTAGAGATGATCAAACCGTCAGCTCTTGTCATAGCGATCTCTATTCCATCAATCCAGATTGCGCATCGAATCATCCGGGCCAATGCGCCTTTGTTGATCACCACATCATTCAAGCTATAATAGGAGTTTTCCTTTGTTTTTGCCTGAAGCATCTGTCTTCGGCTAACGATCTTATCATTGCCTTCTAAGTAAGAATCTAGGGTTAAAAACATCTCATCAAGAGGAACTTCGGTTAAAAATCCAAGGGCGCCTAGATTGATCCCGACAACAGGAACCTCTTTTTGTGCGGCCACATGGGCGATACTCAACAGCGTTCCATCCCCTCCCAGAACTAGGAGGAGGTCGACCTTTTTGGGAATATCCTCCCTCTTCACTCCATCTTGAAGTCCGAGCTTTTTCGCCGCGACCTCTTCCAAAACACAGACAATGTCCTTATCGTCAAAATAGGCGATTAGATCCACAAGAATGTTTTTCACTTCTGGGGAATGGGCTTTAATGACAAATCCAACCTGCTCAATCTTGTTCATTCCAGACTGCCTCCTTGATCAATGTTTTCATACGGTTGGGCGTTAACGCCGGTCGCTGGATGGACCATAGCAAAAAAAATTCCCAGTTACCTTTTTGACCCCGGATGGGTGATTTGGCCAATCCAACAGCATGAAATCCGACTTCTTCCGCCTCTTCAATCATCTTAACCAGGACCTTTTCGTGCAAGCTGGGATCACGTACCACTCCCTTTTTTCCCACCTGGCCCTTGCCCACTTCAAACTGAGGTTTTATCAAGGCTACTAATACGCCGTCCCCGATAAAACCTTTGATGGCGGGAAGAACCTTGAGGACAGAGATAAAAGAAAGGTCGGCTGTGATGATACCCAGGGGATCTGAAAAATCATCTTTGTCCAGATAACGGGCATTTTTTTCGATCAATACCACACGGGAATCCTGCCTCAACCGCCAATCCAACTGTCTTGTATCCACATCCACAGCATAAACCTTCTGGGCTCCTTGTTGGAGAAGGCAATCGGTGAACCCTCCAGTGGATGATCCCAAATCCGCAGCGATTTTCCCCGATACCGAAATCCCAAATCTATCCAATGCCTCAGACAGCTTAAATCCGCCGCGGCTCACATAGGGCATCTGCTCCTTTATTATGATCTCTTGATTTGAATTCACCTTCTGCCCGGGTTTATCGATTCTCTCCCCATCGGAGAAGACACGTCCAGCCATAATCAAGGCCTGCGCTTTTTGATAACTTTCCGCCAATCCTCTATCCACAACAACCTTATCTGCTCTCTCCTTCATCCTTCCTCTGGTTTTTCCCTTTTTTCGACTTTAGCTCTTAACCTGAACTATTCATAAAATTTCTTTATGCTGTTAACAAGACCTTCTACATCCAGTCCATACATCCTTTTAATCTGCTCGGTTTTGCCAAGAGGATAAATCTCGACAGGGATTCCTATGCTTTTAAACCGGATATCGAACATTTCGTGCTTATCCAGAAGAGTCCGGACCATACTGCCGAATCCTCCCGAGTTCACAGCCTCTTCTGCTGTGATGATGACATTTCCAGGCCGGGCAGTATCGAGGATCAACTCTTTATCCAGCGGTTTGGCAAACCTGGCATTCACCACGGACAAGCTGATTCCTTCCTGCTCTAATCGGCTGGCAGCCTCCAAGCATGGATAAACCATGCTGCCAAAAGCGAGCAGCAAGTCTTTCCCTTCTTTGATAACTTCGCTTTTTCCGAGCGGGATTTCCTTCGGGGATTCATCCATCGCAACTCCATAAGCTCTGCCTTTTGGAAAACGGATAGCTGCCGGATGAGCGTAGGAAAGGGCTGAATACAACATATGCTGCAGCTCGTTTTCATCCTTCGGGGCCATAACGATCATGTTCGGAAGATGACCTAGGTAGGCAATATCATTGATCCCCTGATGGGTAGGACCATCATCAGGCACAATACCTGCGCGATCCAGGGCAAATACAATCGGGATATCCATTAGACACACATCGTGGTAGAGCTGGTCATAAGCCCTCTGCAAAAACGTGGAATAGATTGCGACAAATGGCTTGTATCCTTCCAATGCCAATCCTGTGGCAAAATCAACAGCATATTGCTCGGCTATCCCAACATCGAAAAATCTGTCTGGGTATTTATCTCCAAAAGGCTTAAGCCCTGTTCCTTCGGGCATGGCTGCAGTTATGGTTAAAACCTTTTCATCTTTATCGGCTATATCCAGCATGGTCTTCCCAAAAACAGAAGAGTAGGTAGGCCTTTTATCCTTGCTTTTTGGTTTTCCTGTCTCGATATCGAACGGAGATGCGCTGTGAAACTGTGAGGGATTACTCTGCGCCGGCTGATATCCCCTTCCTTTTTTAGTGACACAATGAATCAATACAGGACCGCTATGGGATTTGGCATCCTCGAAAACCTCGATCAAAGATCCCAAACTGTGTCCTTGCACCGGACCAATGTAACGAATTCCCAATTCTTCGAAAACCAAGCCGGGGAAAAAAATTTTTTTCAAGGCCTCTTCCACAGCTCTGGCAACCTTTATCATCGGCTTGCCGACAGCAGGAATGTATTTCAGGATGGACTTGACATGATCTTTTATCCGCAGATAGTGTTGCCCCGATACGAGATAGGACAGATACTTGGACATGGCCCCCACATTCGGAGAGATGGACATCTCATTGTAATTAAGGACGATAATCAACTTTTCCCGATGATGGCCGATCTGGTTTAATGCTTCCCAGGCCATTCCTCCTGTCAAGCTGCCATCGCCCACTACAGCAACGACTTCATGGTTTTTTCCCTTTTTATCGCGGGCAACTGCCATTCCCATGGCAGCCGAGAGCGCCGTAGATGCATGTCCTGTGTTATAAACATCGTATTCGCTCTCTTCCCGGCTGGGGAATCCGTACAGTCCATTAAACTGCCGCAGAGTGTGAAATTTATCTTTTCTTCCCGTCAGAATCTTGTGTGTGTAACACTGGTGACCCACATCCCAAATGATTTTATCACCAGGGGGATTGAACACATAGTTCAAAGCCAAGGTGATCTCCACAACTCCAAGGTTCGAAGAGAGGTGCCCTCCCGTGTTGGAAACGGTATCGAGAATCAATTCTCTGATCTCCGTCGCCAGCTTGGAAAGCTCTTTTGACGAAAGCTTTTTCACATCTTCCGGACCGGAAATTTTATCTAGAATATTATTCATTTTTTTGTTTGAGATCCAATAATTTTGACGCTAAAAAACGGAGTTCTTCTGATTCAAGCCTAGCCGAGTCGAGAGCATGCAAGGCAGACTGGATATGCTGTCCCAGCTTTATTTTTGCCCCTTCTATGCCATAAAAAGACGCAGCATTAGGATGCTGGGGAGGGTCTTGGGGAAAAAAATGGTCAGAGTCCAAAATATCATCTCTCATCTGAAAGGCCAAGCCTAGATTTTTGCCATAATGGGTCATAGCTAGGACGTCAGCAGAAGAAGCACCGGCAAGGATGGGCCCTACTCTGACGGAAGCCTGGATCAATGCGCCAGTTTTTTTCGCCATCATATCTTGAAGATCGTCCTCAGACAGGGCATCCAACTTGAGAGTGATGTCCAGAAGCTGGCCACCTACCATTCCTTGAATCCCCGCACTTTGGGCAATTTCTCTGATCATTTGTTCCTTTTGCACAGACTTGGATTCTTCCCAAGGGGCAGAGGCCAAAACCTCGAAGGCCAAAGTCAACAAACTATCTCCCACAAGCAACGCAATATCTTCGCCAAAGACCTTATGGCAAGAAGGCTTCCCTCTGCGGAAATCATCATCGTCCATCATTGGTAGGTCATCATGGACAAGAGAATAATTATGTATCAATTCCAACGCACAGCCAAAAGGAAGAACAGCATCCGGGTTGAGACCAAAACATTCCCCGGATGCAAGCGCAAGCAACGGCCTAAACCTCTTTCCGCCGGATAAGACAGTGTAACGCATGGCTTTGACAAGGGGATTTTCCTCAGCAGGCAAAAAACGGTCCAAGGATTTTTCGATGGCGTTTTTTTTCGCATGGAGTTTATCTTGAACGTTCATCCTTATCTAAAACGGGAGGCTGTTGTTGTCATCGGAATCGGGAGCTTCTTTTTTTTTGGGCATTTCGTCTTCCTCCTCCGTGAGTTCGTAGGGCACTTCTTTTATCTCTCCCTTTTCATCCATGAGAAGGATATCGATTTTTTTCTCAGCCTTTCCCAATTCTTCACGCAGAAACCTTGCCAGTTTGACTCCCTTTTCAAACAATGCCAAGGACTCATTCAAGGCGAGTCCTCCTTTTTCCATCTTTTCCACGATATTTTCCAATTCAGCCAAAGCCTTTTCAAAACTCTGATCGCTCATTAATCCTCCTTCCTGATTATTCCTCTTTTTTTTTAAGGCGGGATACGATGGGCCTATTTTGGTCAACCCTTCTAACCTGTGCTGTGAATTCTCCCTTGAAAAAAGAAACCGTTACCTCGTCCCCTTCATCGACGTCTCCGACTTTCTGGATAAGTTTTGGTTTGGCATTTTTCCAGCAAAGCGTGTATCCTTTTTTAAGAATATTCAGAGGGCTGAGATTGTCGAGTTCAGCGGAGAACCTCTCCCATTTTCCGTGGAGTTCTTGCAGTAACCTCTTCACGGCTGATGACATTTTTTCTTGCGCAAGATCGACTCTCGACTTGGACTGGACAATCATCTGGATCAAGGTTTGGATTACGTATCTCGCACGTGTTTCAAATTCATCGACCTGCTGAATCAGACTGAAAAGACGGACTTTGAAATTTTGAAATGCCTGATGGTGAATAAGATTCGTCACCAAGTGTTTTTTTTCTTGGACTAAAAACCGTGTATGGTGGAAAATTCTTTTTTCGAGGTTTGCGATGCGTTCAAGCAGGGACTGTTCTTTCTCTATAACCATCTCCGCCGCCACCGACGGAGTGGATGCTCTTATATCGGCCACAAAATCCGCGATGGTAAAATCTACCTCATGGCCAACTGCAGATATGATCGGAACAGGACAGCGAAAAATGGCGCGAGCCACTTTTTCCTCGTTGAATGCCCACAAATCTTCCAAAGATCCTCCTCCGCGCCCGACGATGATGACATCCATATCTCTGTAGCTTCCCAGATAATCTATGCCTTCTACGATCTCATCGCTCGCTCCTTCTCCCTGGACTTTAGCCGGATAAATCACAATGTGGAGATTGGCGAAGCGCCTTTCCAAAGTTTTGATGATATCAATGATTGCCGCTCCCCGCGGAGAGGTCACGATTCCGACCTTCTTGGGCAGGAGGGGAAGCTTTTTCTTCACACTCGGGTCGAATAATCCTTCCTTTTTCAGTTTTTCCTTCAGTTGTTCAAAAGCAAGCTGAAGGGCTCCTTTTCCCTTTGGTTCGATACCCTCCACATAGAGTTGATATTGGCCTCTCTGTTCATAGACAGATATCTGTCCTTTGCAGATAACCTGAAGGCCACTCTCCAGCTCAAAGGGCACAAGGACAGCGCTCGAACGCCACATGACACAATTGAGCGCACTCTTCTCATCCTTCAGAGTAAAATACAAATGGCCGGAATGAGCCTGCTTAAAATCGGCGATTTCTCCCTCTATCCAGAGAACAGGGAAGATTTTTTCCAGCTCGAGCTTGATCTGACGCGTGATCTCAGAGACCGTGTAGATCTTCTCTTGCCTCTCAGACAGATTCATCTTCCTTCACATCCTCCACAATCATCTCTCTTTGGATGGAAACGGCTTTTCCGGTCTGTGTGTCAACTTCAATGAAAACAGATGAAAACACCAATCCCAGTTTTCCCGGTTCAAAACGCTGAGGCCGCGAAGTCAAGAATCTCTGAATGGCCTGTTCCTTCTTTAAACCGATCACAGATTCATATCCGCCGACCATACCCACATCTGTGATAAAAGCCGTACCTCGAGGCAGGATTTTTTCATCAGCTGTGGGCACGTGTGTGTGGGTTCCTACGACAACCGACACTCTGCCATCAAGATACCATCCCATGGCTTGTTTTTCCGATGTGGCCTCCGCATGAAAATCGACGAAGATGATGGAATTTCGGCCTTCCAGCAACTTAAGCTCCCGGTCTGCAGCTCGAAACGGACAATCGATCGGCTCCATGAACACCCTGCCTTGAAGATTGAGAACAGCTACCTGAAATCCCTCTTTCGTTTCAAAGGCATAAATCCCTTTTCCCGGACTGGGAAAGGGGTAATTGGCCGGCCGTAGCAGCCGTGGTTCTTGATCCAGATATTCGACGGCATCCCTCTTGTCCCAGATATGATTTCCCGAGGTTAAAACATCAACCTGCGCAAGAAGTTGACGACAGATGTCAGGAGTGATGCCTATCCCGCCTGCGGCATTCTCTCCGTTTGCCACAACGAGAGAAGGGGAATATTTCTCGAGAAGAGCGGGGAGGAATTTCTTCAGAGCCCGTCTTCCCGGCCTTCCGATAATATCGCCTATAAACAGAAATCCATACCTATCGCGCATACTCCACAGCCCTCATCTCTCGGATAACCGTTACTTTAATCTGGCCCGGATAATCCAACTCCTCTTTTATCTTCTGAGCAATCTCTTTTGCAGCGAGGGTGGCTTTATCATCCGAGATCTTTTGGCTCTCGACAATGATCCTGATCTCTCTTCCTGCTTGAAGGGCGAAAGATTTGGCCACCCCTTCATAGGAGTTGGCGATCTCCTCTAACTTCTCCAGCCTTTTGACATAGGCTTCCAAGAGTTCGCGGCGAGCACCGGGCCTTGCGGCTGAAAGTGTATCGGCAGCCTGCACCAACACTGCTTCGATCGAAGGAAAATCGACATCCCGGTGATGAGAAGCAATAGCCTGAATCACTTCTTCTTTTTCCCCGTATTTTTTTGTAAGCGAAACACTCAATTCTGTGTGGGTTCCCTCCACCTCTTTATCCACAGCCTTTCCGATGTCATGGAGAAGTCCGGCCCTTATCGCAACATTAGCATCCAAGCCCAATTCTTTGGCCATGATGGTAGCAAGGTAAGCGACCTCTTTGGAATGCTGAAGGACATTCTGGCCATAACTTGTTCGGTATTTCAACCTGCCCAACAGCTTTACCAACTCTGGATGAAGGGCCTGGATCCGCAGCTCGAGGATCACAGATTCCCCCTCCTGCTTGATTTTGTCATCCAGTTCTTTTTTGACGGTTTCCACAACTTCTTCAATCCTGGCTGGATGGATTCTGCCGTCCATCACCAACTTTTCTATGGCCAACCGGGCCATTTCCCGCCGAATCGGATCAAAACTGGAGAGAATTACTGCTTCCGGCGTGTCATCAACGATGATATCTACGCCCGTTGCCAACTCGAGGGCACGGATATTCCGGCCTTCTCTGCCGATGATCCGGCCTTTCATGTCATCAGATGGAAGATCGACCACAGAAACAGTTGTTTCGACCACATGCTCGGCGGCCGAACGCTGAATTGCCTGGCTGATTATCTCCTTTGCCATCCCTTGTGCTTTTTCTCTTGCTTCCTCTTCGATCTTGCGCACGACTTGAACCGCTTCTAGCTTGGCCTCATCCTCCATCTTTTTCATCAATTCTCTCTTGGCATCTTCCTGTGACATGTTGGCAACCCGCTCGATCTCCTCCACGGCTTTCTTTTTCAGTTCCTGGTATCCCTTCTCCTTTTCCACGAGTTCTCGTTCGCGATCGAGCAACCGCCGTTCCTTTTGTGAAAAATCTCGCTCCTTTTTCTCATGGGCCTGATACTTCTGTTCAAGATTTTCTTCTTTTCTGACGAGTCGTCTCTCCAATTCATTAAGTTTTTGGCCTCTGTCTCGTGTTTGTCTCTCAAAGTCTGCCTTTAAGTTGAGTTGTTTTTCTTTTGCTGCTATCGAAGCCTCTCGTTTTATTTTTTGGGCATCTTCCTTGGCAGCTCCAAGAATCTCCTTGGCCTCTTGTTGAGCGCGGAAAAGGGCACGCGCCCCTCCGGCTTTCTTGACCAAGATAAATATTATGGTTGCAGACGCAACAAGCAATATAGCAGCAATGACGATTAGCATAAAATTCATTTTGACCACCTCCTTATAGGGGCCGTCAAAGGAGATGAAAATGGGAGGTTTAGAAAATACTCACTCTAAACGGAAAGAAATGACATCAAAGCTTTCTGAGGGACATCTGACGAATTGTCTGATCTGCGGAGTTTTCTCGATTTTCCAGATAGGGATAAAGTTTTCCCTTCGCTTATCTATGATATGCAAGACGGGAATTCCCGCATCATTCAGTAGTTTTTTCCAAATTTTCGTAAGTATTTTCATCTCTAAACGTAAGAACCTCCAAACTTTCTATTTCATTCTCCATAAGCCCGATTACTTCGTTTAGCTGATCGAGATTCTTTTGACAGAGAAAATATTCATCTGCGATATTCAATGCTGCCAAAACAGCAACCTTTAAAACATCCACAGATTTTGACTTCACGGCCACCTCACGCATCTTCTGCTCAACATATGAAGTAAGATGGCTTATATATTTTTCATCCTCTTCTCCTTTGACTCTAATTCTATATTTCTGCCCATAAATTTCGATCTCGATAACTTTGTCCATCATATTTCTAGTTCATCTATTTTGTTGATAATCAGCTCGATCTTTCCTTTCATGGCCACCCTTTCTTCTTCATATTTCTGCAAGTCCTGGTCGATCTTTTCTGCTTTTTTTGCCTGTCCCTCATAGTCCTTTTTCTCGGCTTTCAGTTCCTTCAACTGCTGTTTCATGCGGTCATTCTCACTAACCAGCTTATTTATGTAATCGACAACTTGGGAGATCTTTCCCTCTAAGATTTTAAGTCTTTCCAATTCACTTGTCAATTTTCCCTCCTTCCCTTAATTGAAAATGGAAACGGGCTCTTAATGTGTCGATAATTTTCTCTTGAAAAACATCCACCTCATCGGCCTGAAGTGTTCTATCGGGTCGGCGAAAGATGAAACGAAAGGATAGGCTCACCTTGTCTTGAGGAATGGACGAGCCCGCAAACCTGTCGTAAAGAGTAAATTTTTCCAAATACGGCAGCTGGAGTTTTTCCAACGCCACTCTGATTTCCTCGAATGAGACATTTTTGTCTCCGATAAAAGAAACATCTCTGTTTACGCTGGGATACTTTGCCACGGCAGAATACTGAAACGCCTGGGACTGCTTTTCGAACAAAAGACTCAGGTAGATTTCCGCTGCCCAGACTTCTTGTTTCAATAAATAGGCATCCAGAATCTTCTGATCGATCGCTCCCAACCAACCGATCTCTTCTCCTTTAAAGTGCAACGCCAGAGAACGTCCATGCTGGTAATGAGGGTGGTTCTCTTCCTGGAAAGAAAACGACCCATAACGCAACTGCGCCATAAGCGCCTCGCAGGTCCCTTTAAGATGAAAAAAGCTGGTCTCCTTGCCCTTTTCTTTCCAATGCCTTTCCCCCACACTCCCAGTCATGACCATGCTAAGCATCAAATGTTCATTGTGTGTTTCGTTATTCAAATGGAAGGTGTTTCCGATTTCGAAGATATGCACTCCTTCAGCACCTCTGTTTGTGTTCCAGGCAACATTTTCCAGCAGTCCTCCTAGGAGAGTGGTCCGAAGCAAAGCTGCTTTCGTCGAAATCGGATTTCGGATCGGAATGGGATCGAGATCGGAGATGAATTTTTCCTCTTTTTCAGGATCCATGAAACTGAAATTCACGACTTCGTCAAATCCATAATGGAACATGAGCTGCCGCAACGTTTGTATTCTTTCCCTTTTAGGATCGAGGATCGGCTCGAGGCTTCGGAGAGGCGGGAGTTGGATAGGTATTTTTTCATATCCGTAAAACCGTGCAATTTCCTCGACCAGATCAGCTTCTCTCTCGATATCGATGCGAAAATGGGGGATCTTGACCTGCCAAATTCCTGGCTGCTTATTCTCCATTTGGAATCCGAGATCCGCAAGGGTTTTTTCGATGAAGCCGTTATCTATCTCGACACCGAGAAGAGAGGTCACTCGGTGATCACGAAGCATGACGGTTTTGATTTTTCGAGGTTTGGGATAAACATCTACGATACCCTTGCACACCTTCCCGCCAAACTGGGATAATAACGAAGCGGCCATCCTGGCAGCCTCTGGAGGAAACGAAACATCCGCTCCCCTCTCAAATCTGTAAGCGGCATCGGTTTGGATTCCCGTTGCCTTGCTTGTTTTTCTTACCGATAAGGGATCAAAATGGGCACTTTCGATAAACACGTTTTGTGTTGAATCGGAAACCAAGGTATTCTCTCCCCCAATGACCCCGGCAAGAGCCACGGGCTTTTCTTCATCGGCGATGACGAGCATCTCAGATGTCAAATCCACATCCTTTGCTTCCAGACTCACCAGCTTTTCTCCTCGCTTTGCTCGTCGAACGATGATTTTCCTTCCGGAGATTTTGTCAAGATCAAAGGCATGGATAGGCTGAGCTGTGGAAAAGAGAACATAATTCGTCACGTCAACGACATTGTTGATCGGATTCAATCCCATTGCTTCTATTTTCTTGATCAACCACTCAGGAGAAGGTCCAATTTCAATGTTTTTCACGATCATCCCACAATAGCGTGGACAGAGATCTTCATCCCATATCTGAACATCGATAAGATCAGAGATATTTTCATTCGTCTCCGTCAAAGGTAAACGCTGCTCTTTGAGAGCAAGACCAAGGGCAGCAGCCAGTTCCCGGGCAATACCCATGTGTCCAAGCGTATCAGGTCGATTGGCATAGGTTTCAACATCCAGAATGACATCGCCGTTTTTTTCTTCACAGTCTTCGATCAATAATCCAATATTGTCCAACACCTCGACAAGCCGAGATACAGGGAGATCGACATCGATGTAATTCTGAATCCAATCCAAACTGATTTTCATTTGAGTGAAAACTGCCTTATAAATCTCAAATCGTTTTCGTAAAAATACCGCATATCCGGTATCTGGTAAGCAAACATGGCTGTCCTGTCCACTCCTAATCCAAAGGCAAAACCTGAATACTTTTCAGGATCAATGTTCACATTCTTCAACACCTGGGGATCGACCATTCCCGAACCGAGGATCTCTATCCACCCCCCTCCTCCACATACCCGACAATCCTCTGATTTTCCCCCACAAACAGTGCATTCGATGTCGACCTCCGCGGATGGTTCGGTAAACGGAAAAAAGCTAGGTCGAAAACGGATTTTGATCTTCTCATGGAAAAGGGCCTTCAGAAAATATTCCAGTGTGCCTTTCAGATGGGCAAAAGTAATTCCCAGGTCCACCACAAGTCCTTCAACTTGGTAAAACATCGGCAGATGGGTGGGATCGGGCGCTTCTTTGCGGTAAACTTTGCCCGGATTGATTATCCGGATCGGGGGTTTCCTTTTCTCCATGACTCTGATCTGCACTGGTGATGTATGTGTGCGCAGGAGCACATCGTCTGTGATATAAAGCGTGTCCCAATCATCCCGGGCCGGGTGATGAGGAGGAAAGTTGAGTGCCTCGAAGTTGTAGTAATCCGTCTCAATTTCAGGGCCATCTGCGATGGAAAATCCCATTCTCAAAAAAATATTTTCGATCTCCTGCTGAAACAGGAGGATGGGATGGGGTGCTCCCCAATATTTCTTCTCTCCAGGAAGCGTGAGGTCTACTTTTTCTAAAGCTTTTTTCGGCGCAGCAAACTTTTCCTGTAAGGCTTGTACTCTCTCCTGAACGTGGTTTTTAAAATCATTGATCAATTTCCCGATCTCCGGCTTTTCCTCCGGTTTCACATGTTTCAACTGCTCAAAAATCCCGGTGATAATGCCTCTCTGGCGGCTCAGATATTCGTTCCGGACGTCCTGGAGAGAATGCTTGTCTTTCACCTTTGCAAGTGCATCCTCAAATACTTTTCTTTTATTTTGGATCTCGATCTTGAGATTTTCCATTTTTGCCTGCAATTCCTTACGTTTGGGCCTCCTTGACTTTTTCGACAAGTCGGAAAAAAGTTTGTGGAGAAAGAACAGCTAAATCGGCCAGAATTTTCCGGTCTAGCTCAATATTCAGCAGATGCAACCCGTGGATGAAACGGCTGTAGGAAAGGCCGTTGTTTTCGGCTGCTGCCTTGATCCGTATGATCCAAAGACGCCGAAAATCTCTTTTTCGGGTTCTCCTGTCCCTGTAGGAATATTGGAGAGAACGCTCAACAGCCTCTTTGGCTGTCCTGTAATTATGGCTCCTCGCTCCCCAATAGCCTTTGGCCAGCTTTAAAATTTTTGCCCTTCTCCGACTTTTTTTTGTTCCTCTCGTTACTCTGGGCATTTTGTTCTCCTTAAGTCATGTTGTTTTCACACATAAAAAAAATCATATTCTCATTCCGATGAAAAAGCGAATCTAGATATTTCCCTGAAAATCTAAGGCGCTTACTCCCTATAAATCGTAAGGAAGCATAGCTTTGATCCGACCACGATCTGCCTGGCTGATTAAACCTTTTTTGCCTAGATTTCTTTTTCTCTTCGCTGACTTTTTCGTGAGTATATGGCTTTTATTAGCTTTGTTATGAAGGACCTTCTTCTTCCCTGTTACTTTGAATCTCTTTTTGGCTCCCTTGTGTGTCTTTAGTTTTGGCATCTTTACCTCCTGACTTGGTCGCGGTCAACAGTGCTGAAACAGCCCAGGGTTGGGTTCGGATAGTGCCGTCTCGCTGTCCTAGTTCTTTTATGTCTTCGAACACCCGATCCAAAATTTTATGAGCCAACTCTGGCTTCGCTTTTTCCCGTCCTCTTAGCATCACCGTGATTTTCACTTTGTTTCCATCCTTTAAAAACCTCTCGACATGACGCATTTTGAAAGTGTAATCATGGATGCTGATTTTCGGCCTGAACTTGATCTCTTTGATTTGAACCTGTTTCTGGTGTTTCTTGGCCTCATGAGCTTTTTTGTGCAACTCGTACAAAAATTTGCCATAATCCATGATGCGGCAGACAGGAGGATTTGCCGCGGGAGCAACCTCGACCAGATCCAGATTCCTGTCTTTTGCCATGGCTAAAGCCTCTTGGAGCGACAGAACACCAACTTGTTTTTTTTCTTCATCTATTATTCTGACTTCATGAGCTTGAATACTGTCATTGATCCTATGCGGCTTTTCCTTTCTCTTTCCAGGATGAAATCTCCGTCTTCTGATGATTGACCTCCTTAAATATTTATACTCAATGATTTATTTTTAACCAATTCCTTAACTTTTTCAAGGAATTCGTTAACGTCTATTTTGCCTTTGTCCCCAGCTCCATGAACTCTGAGAGACACGGACTGCTCGGATACCTCTTTATCTCCCACAATACACATGAGGGGAATCTTGTGCACTTCGGCATCTCGGATCTTGTAGCCTATTTTTTCGCGCCGATGGTCGACAGAAGCCCGCAATCCCTGTTCTCTGAACATTTTTCTTAGGTTTTCGACGTATTCGTTATGCCTGTCTGCAATCGGAATAAAGATCACTTGGATAGGAGAAAGCCACACAGGAAAGTTTCCGTTGTAGTGCTCGATAAGCACGCCAAAAAATCTTTCCAATGAACCGAGCAAAGCTCTATGGACCAGATAGGGTCTTTGGGCTTTCCCATCTACACCGATATAACTCAGATCGAACCGCTCTGCCAGGTTGAAATCGAGCTGAATGGTGGTGCATTGCCAGGACCGCTGGAGCGCATCTTTTATCTTAATATCTATTTTCGGGCCATAAAATACTCCAGCCCCAGGATCGATTTGATAAGCCAACCCCGTATCTTTTAAAGCTTTTTCCAAAGCCACCGTAGCCTTTTCCCAGTCATCGAGAAGCCCGCAGTATTTGTCCGGACAGGTGGAAAGATACACATCAAACTCTTCGAATCCGAAGGCCCTCAATAACCTCAACGCCAGTGATATGACCTGTTTGATCTCGTCTTCCAGCTGGTCTCCACGACAAAACACGTGGGCATCGTCCTGAGTAAAACCTCTCGCACGCATCAACCCATGAAGCACTCCGCTTCTCTCATACCTGTACACGGTGCCGAGCTCTGCCCATCTGAGGGGAAGATCTCGGTAGCTTCTCGATCTATTGTTGTAGACCATGATGTGGAAAGGACAATTCATGGGTTTAAGCTCATATTCCATACCCTCATGAAGAAACGGAGGATACATGGCATCATAAAACTCTGTATGTCCGCTCTGATGCCAGACATCGAGCTTGGCAATATGAGGGGAATAAACAATTTCATAGCCATCTTTAAAGTGTTCCTCGTACCAGAATTCCTCGATGACACGTCTGATGGCTGACCCATTGGGATGCCAAAGTATGAGGCCTCCACCCAATTTTTCGTTGAAACTGAACAGGTCAAGCTCAGGGCCGAGTTTGCGATGATCTCGCTTTTTCGCCTCTTCCAAAAGGCCTAGGTATTCTTCCAGTTTTTCCTTGGAATAAAAGGCAGTTCCATAAATTCTTTGAAGCTGTTTCCCTTTTTCGTCCCCTTTCCAGTAGGCTCCTGAAGAAGAGAGCAACTTAAAATGCTTGATATATCCTGAAGAAGGAACATGCGGCCCCCGGCAAAAATCGATGAAATCTTCCTGCCTGTAATTAGACACCCTGTTCTCACCCTTTTCCTGGATGAGCTCCACCTTCAAATCCTGGCCCTGATCCTTAAAAAGCTTCAGGGCTTCATCCTTGGATAAAATGACGCATTCGATCGGGACATCCCTTTGAACGATCTCTTTCATCTTGTTTTCGATGGTTTCTAAATCCTCAGGCGTAAAGGGCAAGTCCTTTAAAAAATCATAATAAAAGCTATTCTCGACAGCCGGCCCGATACCCGTCTGAGTGCCTGGAAAAAGATCCAGGACAGCATGAGCTAGGAGATGGGATGCACTGTGCCTCAACACATCCAACGCTTCTTCTGAATCCTTATCGATCAATTCAAGCTCCATGTTTTCGATCAAGGGAGTATCAAGGGAGACAAGCTGATCGTTTATTCGAGCAAAAACAGGCTTTTTTCCCAGCTCTAGGCTAGCCAAAAAATCAGAGATCTTCGTATTTTTCTCGATCGAGAAAGTAGACTTATCTATCGTAATCTTTATTAATTCCGCCATTTATATTTATTTTGCATTCAAACGGGAAGCCAAAAGCCAAATCGCCGGATTTTTCGTTCCTTCTCCTGAATACAGACTCCTTAACCTGAACTATTCATAAAAAACGTCGATGCTTTTTTTACCCTTATGGGAAACGCGGTGAACCGATCTAACTGCATCTTCTTCGTTGTGAGCCATTTGCGGTGGATAACCACAGCAACCTCGGTTCGCGAATAATCCACATTAAATGGTAGGCGCGGAGGGGATCGAACCCTCGACTTCTTCCGCGTCAAGGAAGCACTCTGCCACTGAGCTACGCGCCTAATATCTCAAGCTTTTATATATTAAAGATTTAGTCCCCTAGTGTCAACACTCTTACCCCCTAAGTAAGCATTTCCAAAACCGTGATGGTCTTAAAGCAGTTGTGCAAGCTGATGATGGAAGACATCAGGTATGTCCGCAGCGCCATTGAGGATCTAGCCTTTACGAGTCGTTCTTCGAGGGTAACAATCTGGGGACGTTCCACAGGGGGGGATACTCTATAATGTATAATTTATTTTTACTAAGAAACCAGTTAGGTGATATAGGGTGTCCCCAGATTGTCGGCGAGGATGTATTGAGCACGGCAATACTAAAGGGTGAGAGATCCGGATAAACATAGGATAAAGTTGCAGAGATTATGAGTGAACATGCGGAGTTCCGCAGCCGCCGAGAAGGGCGCTCCAGACATGCCTGATGGCAAAGAAATACCTTGAAAGTAATGCCCACACAAAATGGAAGAGAATCCTTTACACTAATTTGGAAGCGGCCCCTATTTTTTTTTGGAGGAACCAATTTTACCTCTGACTTTTTTCTTAGACAACGGCGGATTAGGCTTCCGGGTTTTTTGCCAGGCAGGCTTTTGTCTTCGGTTTATTCTTCTCGCCATTATTTCACCTAAAACGTGAGAGCATAAGCCAAAAGGAATTGTCCTGAATTATTCATAAAAAATGCCGATACTTCTTATTATTCGAGCAATATCAGAATAGTATCCTGATATTGCTACAAATGGCAACACGAACATTTTCAAGACAGTATCCTTATATTTTCATCGGCATTTTTTACCTATTAGGCGAGCCGATCTTAATGCATCTGCTTCGTTACAGAGCATTTGCGGTGGATAACCACAGCTGCATACCCTGTGCCTCGCATATACATCAACCTAGACTCGTGAATAATCCAGGTTATTTAGCTGGATTATTTACAACGTGAAGATTTCGGCTTCCCATGTTGCAGGATCCAATAAGGCAACAGTTCCCTTTCCGGTAAGCCACCCCCCTGTCTCTCCCGGATCGATCAAAAGAGTATTGTGAGCCTCTCTGATTTCGGGCTTGTGTGTGTGTCCAAAAACGATGACTTGGTATTTTCCTGATGCGGCATGTTTGTCAACGGAAACATGAATATGCGCTAGCAGGATCATTCTGCCAGCATGGGAAAAAACATGAGGAGCTTCCTTAATCTCCCCAAAAGGGTGGATGGCTTTCTCCAATCCTTTTTTTTCTCCATCGCAGTTGCCGAAAACGGCCTTCACTGGACACCGGAGATGCTCCAATTCCCGTGCCGCAAACGGGGCGACAAAATCTCCCGCATGAATGACAAGTTCACACTTCATGTCTTTAAAAAAACGCACGGCCTGTTGGATAGCAATGCAATTATCATGAGAATCAGACATGACTCCGATAATCCGCAACTCCTTCTGAATTCGTATTCTAAATCAACTCCCTTTCCTTGTCTACCCCATCTCCCCAGAAGGAAAGCATTTCCTGAGCTGTGACAGTCCCAAAGTAGTCAGGCAAGCTCAAGAGGACGCTATCTGGAAGAGGCGAGCTAATGCTTGTTGAATAAATATAAGGGGTGTATTATACTAAGCGTTCATTTTTATAGAATAAGAATCAGGAATGTTCGCAATGAAAAACATCATAATTATGGGCGCAGCCGGAAGAGATTTTCATAATTTTAATGTTTTTTTCAGGAACAATGAAAACTACTGCGTCCGAGCGTTCACGGCTACTCAGATTCCTGACATAGAAGACAGAAAATACCCCGCAGCGTTGGCCGGTGAGCTCTATCCAGACGGCATCCCAATCTATCCCGAAGAGGACCTAAAAAATCTGATACGAGAATCCGACATTGCAGAGGTGTTCTTCTCCTATAGCGATGTCCCTCATACCTATGTCATGCACTTGGCCTCAGAGGTGCAAGCCGCAGGAGCGAGCTTCAATCTACTCGGTCCAGACGAAACAATGATCAAAAGCCAGCTTCCTGTTATATCTATCTGTGCTGTCCGAACCGGATGCGGGAAAAGCCAGACCACCCGTAAGATCGCACTCCTTTTGAAAGAAATGGGCCGCCGGATCGTTGTCATCCGTCACCCTATGCCATACGGAGACTTGATCAAACAGAAAGTCCAGCGATTCGCAACATATGAGGACATGATCGCACATGAGTGCACAATCGAAGAAATGGAGGAATATGAACCTCATATCAACAATGGAATTCTGGTCTATGCGGGTGTCGATTATGGAGCCATCTTGAAAGAAGCGGAAAAAGAAGCGGATATCATCCTTTGGGATGGAGGGAATAACGATATTCCTTTCTACAAGGCCGATCTTGATATTGTCGTTGTCGATCCTCACAGACCCGGCCACGAACTTTCTTATTATCCTGGGGAAACCAATTTTCGCAGGGCTGATGTTCTCATCATCAACAAAATGGATACAGCCAAACAAGAAAATGTCGACAAAATCATGGAAAATATCCAGGCATTTAACCCGGAAGCGACCATCGTACGAGCCACATCACCGATCACAGTCCTCGAAGGAGAGCAAATCCAAGGCAAAACAGTACTCGTGGTGGAAGATGGACCGACCCTCACTCATGGAGAAATGGCTTTTGGGGCTGGTATTGTTGCAGCAAAAAAATATGGAGCATCATACATCGTGGATCCTCGTCCTTATGCTGTCGGGAGCATCCAAAAGACGTTCGCAAAGTACACCCATTTGGACAAGGTTCTCCCCGCGATGGGATACGGACAGAACCAGATCAACGAACTTTCTCAGACCATCGACAAGGTGGAATGTGATTTGGTGATCGGTGCCACCCCCATCGATCTGGGGCGTCTGATCCAATCCAACAAAAAAATTCTCAGGGTTACCTACGACCTGGAAGAAATCGGGGCACCTGATCTCAAGGAGATTCTCAAGGATTACTGATGAAAAGAAAAATCGCCCTTATCGCCTTTGGGGGGAACGCTATCCTACCCAATAACCAAAGGGGCCTGCAGTCCGAACAGATGAAAAATGCCCAAAGGGCAGCCCACTTGATGATCCACATCGTCAAAAAAGGCTACGATCTTATCATTGTCCATGGCAATGGCCCTCAAGTCGGAAACTTGCTCATCCAGATGGAAGAAAGCATCACAAAAATTCCTCCTTTCTCCCTCGAAGTGTGTGATGCGATGACCGAAGGCAGCATGGGATTTATGCTTGAGAAAGCGCTGATAAACGAACTCCGGAAAAACTCTGTGGACAAAGAAGTGGCTACTCTGATCACACAAGTTGTGGTCGACCGCGATGACCCGGCCTTCGACAATCCCTCCAAACCTATCGGTCCTTTTTACTCGAAATACAGGGCTTCCATGCTCAGAAGACAAAAGAATTGGAAAATGATCGAAGATGCTGGCCGGGGATACCGGAAAGTCGTTCCCTCTCCCAAACCTATAGACGTCGTGCCAAAATATGTGATCCGTGATTTGGTGCACGCAGGAAAAATCGTCATCGCTGCAGGAGGGGGTGGCATTCCGGTGATCATAAACGGAAACGGCCTATTCCAAGGGGTTGAGGCTGTGATAGACAAAGATTACGCCGCCAGTATGATCGCTAGAGAGGCAAAAGCGGAATTGTTTATCATTTTGACCAATGTTTCTCGCGTTTACCTGAACTACGATAAGCCCGATAAGGAACCCATTTCGGTGTTGCCCGTGGACAAAGCCCAGGAATACCTGGCACTCGGACAATTCCCACCTGGCTCGATGGGTCCAAAAATCGAGGCCGCGATCGAATACATCCAGAACGGAGGTGAAAAGGTTATCATAACATCGTCAAATCATCTGAAGGCATCCCTTATCAACCGTTCAGGAACAACGGTTGTCGCTGCTCAACTGGAGGAATAGATGTTCCATGACTTCTTATCCATTCACGATTTAACTCCTTACCAATTCAGTCAAATTATGGACCTAACACGTGAAATCAAAGAAAAGCCGCGTCGTTTCAGGGATAGACTTAAAACCAAAATTCTGGCCATGATATTCGAAAAGCCATCTCTTCGCACCCGGATGACATTCGAATTCGGGATGTTGCAGCTGGGAGGAAAGGCCATTTACCTTGCTCCTTACGACATTCAGATTGGAATCCGTGAAACCCCGTATGATGTGGGGAAAACCCTGGAAATGTGGGTGGATGCAGTCATGATCCGGACATTTGCCCATCAAATCGCGGTGGACTTAGCCCAGGCCAGCGCGATTCCCGTTATCAATGCCCTGACAGACCTTCTTCATCCCTGTCAGGCTATGGCCGATTTTTTTACGCTCAAGGAAAAGATCGGGGACTTGGCTCATATGAAACTGGCCTATGTTGGCGATGGAAGCAATGTTTGCCACAGCCTTCTGTTTGCAGCAGCGAAAACCGGAGCAGAAATTTCCGTTGCCACACCTGCAGGATATGAACCCGATTCGGATATCGTCAAAAAGGCTGTGCAAGATGGGCAAGAAACGGAGTTCAAAGTTCTTATAACGTCCGACCCTTTTGAAGCCGTTCAAGACGCGGATGCTGTCTACACAGATGTATGGACCTCGTTGGGCCAGGAAAGCGAAAAGGCGAAAAGAGCGGACATCTTTCCTCCTTATCAGGTCAACATGGAATTGATGGCGAAAGCCAAAAAGAATGCCTTATTCATGCATTGCCTTCCTGCCCACAGAGGTGAGGAAGTAACCGATGAAGTTATTGACTCGGTTCAATCGGTCGTGTTCGATCAAGCAAAAAATAGGCTTTATGTTCAAAAAGCCATTATGCTATTATTAATAGAACAAAAAGACAAAAATGGATAAAGAGAACGAACAAACCAAAATCACTGAAGACGATCTTTCTTTCCTAGAAGAAGAACTACTTCAGATCAATAAGGCATTTACTCTTGAACAGCTGACCCAGAAAGTTGCATTCAAAAAAACATCCAGTCAACTCAAGCAGGAAGTCAAAAAATATGATCCCTATTGTTTATACGAAGCGGGAGATCTTATCCTCAAAGAGCATGATGAACCCCTGCTCGTAAGCAGCAAGGGAGCAGAGCACTTCAAAGGATCTGTAGTGCTGAAGGTCATTAATAAAATCTCCTTAGAAAGCTTCGATTGTGAGATGTTGGAAGTGGGTTATTCTGGAGGTGGGACCTTCCGCAAACACATCGACTATATGAACAAGACAAAAACCCAAGTTCTCCTTCCAAGCAATTTCGATCAAAAAGGATTGAAGCCTCAGATACTAAAAAAAGAGGAGGACCCAAGGCTCGATCAAGTTCCGATGACGGACAAAGATCTCAAAAGACTGGAAAAAAATCTGGGAAAAGCCCTATCCAAGGCTGAGATATTTTTCAATTGGAATGAATTCTGGCAACTCACACAGAAGAGGACCAACATCTCGGAAAAGAAGATTGAAGAGATCAAAAAACAGTTCCGTGAATCACAGCAATCGATAAGCACGGCAGATTTGTGTTCTCAACTCTTCAAAAAGGATGTTTCGGATGATCTATTCGACATTCATTGTTTGAGTTTGAATTACACTCTAGAAAAAAAACACAAAAAAAGTTTTGTTTTTGTCTCTCCCAAAGATTGGGGAAAATGGCACCTCAAAGAAACTATGGATGGTTTTTTCAAGGATTTGCCCTTGTCGGCACCAAATGCAAAAATTCCTACTTGGGAAAAAGGAAGCATAAAGGAAGCACCAACACCACAAAAATTTCCGCTAAAAATCTATCTGACCTGGAGAGAAATTTTCTCGGGCGGAATAAAAGTTCCCAAAAGCGTTAGGAGATCGCTCGCTGATTTCAGGGAATATAACTTCACCGATGTTGAGGGGGGGGAAGATTACACGGTTTATTATTACCCGTCGCCTGGTATTTTTCTGGGTTTGAAGGAATTTTATGAAAACAACAATATTCCCCAAGGCGCAAGCCTAACACTCGAAAAAAAAGAACCTGGCCATATCAGCTTCTGGCTCAAAAAGTCAAAAAAGAAGCTTTCCGTACCACAGGTAGCCTACGACTCGAAAAAAGATAAATATTCAGAAACCGGTAAAGAGGTGTTCACATTCTCCCTTCCCAATAAAATTATTCATCTAGAACGAGACACTTTGAACAAGCTCTGCGGGTTTTATGATCAGAGAGCTAAACTCAATCTGAAGGAACTGCTCATTTTCATCTTCAACCATTTTGGTCTGGAAGGTGAAACCTTATTCCTGCACTACCTACGTGCTTTCCATCTTGTCGATGTGCTCAAGCAAACCTCACAAGAGGATGTTGAACAGACATTGCTTTCTTCTCCTGAATTCACCAAGTCTGAAAAAAAGAAGGGAATCTTCTTCTACACTGAAAAGATTCGAACAGATGCGGAAACCATAATTGATGAGATGATGGATATTCCCACAGAGATTCCCAGTGCTGTTGAAAAAGCGGAGGTTCCTGGGGAAGCTCATCTTGCCATCGGGACAATAGAAGGGGACGTTCCCGTACTTGAAGTCGAGGAAGAGCTCATCGTTGTGGAAGAAGAGGTGAAAGAGGAGCCCGAGGAAGCGGTTGAAGAGCTAACACTACCTGAACCACTCACGCCTCCTGCAAAAGAAAAAACAGAAATGAAGAAAAGGGAAGCGCCTCCCAAGAGAAAGAAAAAAGAGCGGAGAAAAATCGAAGGAGAGGCAGATCCACGCCGAAGAAAAGGGGAAAAAAGGTTTATCGAAGAACGGATCGAGCAGGAAGAGTCTGAAATGGAAGCCTTGGTCGCCGTTAAAGAAAAGAGAGAGAAAATAGCAGAACGGATTGCTGAGAAAGAAAAGAAAAAGAAGGAAGAATTCCAAGCGCCCGTCACCGAAAAAGCCTCGTTTGGTATTTTTGCAGAAAAACTGAAAACCGCCCTTGATAAGCAAGATACGCCCAAAGAAACCAAAAAAGAGCCTGAAAAAAAGCCTGAAAAGAAACTTGAAAAAAAATCAGAAAAGAAGCCCATAAAGAAGAAAAAATAAAGCGCCTTGTCCAATGTCAAGGTTTAACCCCAAAATTATAATCATAGGTGGCGGAATCATAGGTGTCTCCACCGCCTATTTCCTTGCAAAACGCGGCCAAAAAGATGTCATTCTTTTAGAAAGAGATCTCTTGGCTCAGGCCTCCACCGGACTGTGTGTGGGAGGAATCCGCCAACAATTTTCCCATCCAGCCAACATTCTATTGTCCCAGGAGACCATCCGTCAGCTTCGGGATTTCGAGAGGGAGTTTCACACAAAAATCGATTTTCACCAGGCAGGATATCTTTTTCTAACCAAGGAACAGCCAACTTGGGAAGCTTTTGGCGAATGTGTCAAAATCCAACGCCGACATGGAGTTCCCGTCGAAGTCCTATCGCCCGAAGAGGTCAAACATCGCTGGCCATATCTCGAGGTGGAAAACTTGAAGGGCGGAATATTCGGACCGGAAGACGGGTATGTCGATCCCTATGATGTGACCATGGCCATCGCCAACAAAACCAGAAAAATGGGAATTTCCGTACTTGAAAGGGCAGAGGTTACGGACATTCGTTTGGAAAACGGCCGGATCACCGGGGTCGAAACTTCCCAAGGCCCTATTTCTTCCGAGATCATCGTAAACGCGGCCGGGGCATGGGGAGGAGAGATAGCCAGAATGGCCGGAATCGATCTGCCTGTACAACCGTACAGACGCCAAGTGTTCATCACGAAAGCGTTTGACGCCATCCCCCGACCTGTTCCGATGATCATCGATCAGGACACTCAATTCTATATCAGAGGGTATGCACCGGGAATTTTGATGGGCATGACTGATCTTGACGAATTACCGAGTTTTCACACGCATGTGGACCGCAGCTTTATGGAAAAAGTGACAGCGGCAGCGTTGGAAAGAGTTCCCGTGTTGAAACAGGCAGAAATCCTTCGCGGCTGGGGAGGACTATATGCCATGACACCGGATGAAAACCCGATCATAGGAGAGATCCCTGGAATCAAAGGATTTTTCTGCGCTACGGGATTTTCTGGCCATGGCTTCCAACATGGGCCTGCCGTAGGACGGATCTTAAGCGAACTCATTCTGGACAGAAATACCAGTTTCAACCTCAGCCCGTTTAACTACGACCGATTCAAAAAGTGCAAAAAAACAACCGAATTGATCACTGTTTGAAGCAGAAGAGTTGTTTTTTTTAAGTATTGTTTGTTATAGGAGCGATCATGAAAATCAAAATCCTGTCCCGAAACGATGTTCAGCAATCTGTGACCATGCCCCAAGCTATCGATGTGGTCAAACAGGCCTTCATTTCGCATGCCCAAAAAGAAGTCATCCTTCCCCTTCGAACACAAATCCCAGTTAAAGAACACCAGGGAATAACAGTATTCATGCCAGCCTACCTTCCTAAGTTGGGATCTCTGGGGACAAAAATCGTCTCGGTTTTTCCGCAAAACGTCAAAAACAACCGTCCGACCATCCATGCCATCGTGATCATCTGTGATGTCAAAACAGGGCAGCCCGCCGCCATAATGGACGGAACCTACCTGACAGCACTCCGCACTGGTGCTGTCTCAGGAGTTGCCACCGATTTTCTCGCTCTTAAAGGAGCAAGAACGGCAGCCATCATCGGAGCGGGCGTTCAAGGACGGACACAACTGGAAGCCATCTGTTGTGTGCGGAATATCCAAAAAGTTTTGGTCTACGATAAAAGTCCCCAGGTTGCCGAAGCTTTTTCAGAAGAGATGCAAAATAGGGGGAAGCCTATCCCTGACGACATTTCCGCTGTAGCTTCCCCCGAGAAGGCTGTGTCAGAGGCAGACGTGATCTGTGTTGCCACAACATCTTCCGTACCCGTATTCGAAGACTCTCACCTAAAATCAGGCGTTCATATCAATGGGGTTGGATCCTACACTCCCAAGATGCAGGAAATACCCGAAAAAACAGTTTTGCGCGCAAGGATTGTCGTTGATTCCATTGCGGCCAGTCTCGAAGAAGCAGGGGATATTATTATCCCGTTAAGGAAAGGCTTGATAAACCAATCCTATATTCGAGGAGAACTGGGTCATGTGGCTTCAGGTCTCCTAACCATAAGGGAATCTGAGGAAGACATCACTTTTTTCAAATCCGTCGGATTGGCCATACAAGATGTGGCGGTGGCGAAATTGGCTCTCCATCGAGCCGCTGGTCTCCGATTGGGAATGGATCTGGATTTATAACTATAAAAAAAATCAGAGTAGGAGTGAAGTTATGGCAAAAGAGATGGATTGGAATCCGCCACCGGAATGGACTGCGATAAAAACCATTGATGCTCACACAGCCGGCGAGCCGCTGCGGGTCATCACAGGGGGCATCCCTAATATCCCTGGTTCCACCATCCTGGAAAAGCGGCGGTATGCTCAGGAGAATCTAGATCATCTTCGAAAAGCCATCATCTGGGAACCTCGAGGTCATGCCGATATGTATGCCTGTATCCTCACCGAACCTACGACTGAAGATGGAACCATAGGTGTGCTCTTCCTCCATAACGAGGGTTTCAGCACCATGTGTGGACATGGCATCATCGGCCTGACTACGGTGGCTTTCGACACAGGTTTGATACAAGCTGAAGGAGATAAACCGGTTATCGAAATCGACACTCCAGCCGGACGAGTGAGAGCGCAAGCCCACATTCATAAGAACCGAGTCCAGGAAGTGACATTCCAGAATGTCCCGTCTTTTGTCCTGGCTCTCGATCAATCGGTGGCAGTGCCGGACGTCGGGACTGTCCAATATGACCTCGCCTTCGGTGGAGCTTTTTATGCATTCTGTCAAGCCTCGGACTTGGAGCTCCAGCTTATCCCCGAAGAATCATCAAAGCTCATAGACCTGGGAAAACGGATAAAAAAAGCCGTGATGGAGAATAATCCACCCCGGCATCCTTTCGAGGAAGACCTGAGTTTCCTGTACGGAACCATTTTCATCGGACCACCTCATAATACTCAGAACCATAGCCGGAATGTCTGCATCTTCGCGGATGGTGAGCTGGATCGCAGTCCGACAGGAACAGGCGTGAGCGCCCGCGCTGCTCTGCATTATGCCAGAAAAGAGATCGGCCCAAACCAAAGCTTTACTGTAGAAAGTATTTTGGGAACATTCTTCAAGGGCAAGATCACAGAAACTCTCTCCTACGGACCATATGAAGCCGTTATCCCTGAAATCTCCGGGAACGCCCATATCGTCGGTCGCAACGAATTGCTAATCGATCCGGAAGATACCCTTGCCTATGGCTTCTTCCTCCGTTAAAATCTTTGGATTTTCTACGAATGGACCCTAAAAACTGGATTATTCACGAGACGAGATTGCTGCAGCGGCAAGGCAGCAGCCCATGAAGCTGTAGTAAACTACCGCGAATGGGCTACAACGTAGCCGATGTAGTGAGATCGGCTCGCCCGAAGGGGAAAAACGGCTGATTAAATTATAAAGGATTTAAAAATTTCGTTTTATTGAAAATGGCTGAAAGTATCAGCCGTTTTTATAAATAATTCAGTTTAAAGAATCTCTCTTGTGGATCCGCTTCGTCGAGTAATCCTCATCTGATCAAGAAGCTCAAGGAGGGGGATGGCATATTTTCTTGTCAATCCGGTCATCTCTTTGAATTCTGTAACCGTCAGTTCTCTCTTCCCGGAATTCCGGATATTTTGGATGACTTCATCAAGCCAACGGGAATGAAGGATAAACCCATCTCTTCCAAGAACGATCTTTTTCCTCTCGGTGAGAAGAGTGAGCATTTTATTCAATCGTTTTGACGAGAGGCGAAAGGACCTCTGCAGCTCATCCAAGGAGACAGACTGGAATTTGTCTTTCAAGCACATTTCTTCCAGTCGGTCGAGGATTTTTTCCTCTTCCGGTAACAAGGTCATTTCAAAGGAAGAAATCGCCACATGGTCATCCAAAACTTTGATTTGGCCGTCCTGGGTGAGATATTTCAAGGCAAAGGTCAAAATGCGGGAATGCACATCGAACCGCTTCCGGATCTTTTCTGTTTGTATCCCCACATCCCCAGGATGTTTTTCATGAAATTGTCCCAAGAAGCTCAGGATCTTTTCACAGAGAAATGCGATGCCTGTCTGGGAGATGATAAACAAGGGAGAAAACTCGAGAATCCTAATTCGCCCTTCTGTTTCCAGTTCCTGACTCAGGTCTAAAAGATAAGCCCTGGAATGATGACCAAAGCGGATGATTTCCTTCTCCTGGACACCATGGATTCCCTTGAACTGAACGATGGCCAAAAGCATCTGTTTTTCGTTCCCGCGAAGATCTTGCAAGTACTTTATTCGTCGCTTTTTCTGCCTGCGGATGAATTTTCCGGCGAATGGATCGAGAACTGTTCCCTCTCCCCAGACTTCCCCGCTGTCAGGACTCTTTATCGTGAAGGTTTGTTTCCACTTTAAAGAAAGAGGTTGTGCTGAGTGCACCTGAACAAATGTGTTTATTTTTCCGGCAATTGTTTGGTCCTCGATTAAACGAAGGGAGGCAGAGACCGATATTTCCTCCATCCAAAGCAAAACCGAAAGCGGATCTTCCTTTACACGATCGCAAAATTCAATCGCAGCATCAAAACATGAGGTTTTTGTCATAAATCCACTCTCTACCATTCTTTTCAAGAAACCATCAGGTTCATTCTCCTGAGTATCGGATCCACAGAAACAAGAATGACTCTTATCCGGCCTCCCAATTCGAACGATTTCCCTGTCTTTTTTCCGATGAGCACATTTTCCGTTTTTTTATAAAAATAATCTCCTCCCAGGTCACTGTAAGGAATAAGTCCGTCGACAAAATAATCATTCAACGCCACGATCAAACCTGCCTTTTTGAAGTCAATGATAATCCCCTTGAATTCATCACCGAGTTTTTTCTTCAAAAACCGGTATATTCTCCACTCGACCAAATCTCTCTCGGCTTCCTCTGCTGCTCTTTCTCGCTCGGAACAATGACGGGCGAGCGCAGCCAATTCCTCTCCCCCGATTTTGCATTTTTCAAGAATAAATTTCAAGATGCGGTGCACGATAAGATCCGGATATCTCCGAATCGGCGATGTGAAGTGGGTGTATTCTTCCTTGGCCAAACCGAAATGACCATAATTCTCATCCGAGTATACCGCAAGTCTGAGACTTCTCAACACTCTGAGCGTGACAAATTTTTCTTCCGGTTTTCCCTTGACTTGCTCCAATGCTGATTGCAGATCTTTCGAATCCATTCTTTTCGATTTCGGGAGTTCTATGTTGAAATGCGACAATAACTCTCGAAGACTCTCCAGATCAGCGGGCAACGGTTTAGGATGAACGCGGTATATCAACGGAACAGATTTGGAGGAGAAAAACCGGGCCACGGCTTCATTCGCCAGGATCATGAATTCTTCGATGATATGATGCGCCTGGTTGGCCTCAACGGATATCACGGATTGTAGGCTGTCTTGTTTGTACACAAGCTCCGGTTCGGTCAGGTCAAAATCCAGCCCTCCCTCGTTTGTTCTTTTTTCCCTTAAAATCTGTGAGAGATCCCTCATGTGCAAAAGATCCTGAACGAGGGGAGTAAAGTTTTTGCGTTCCGCATCATCATCTTCAACTATCTTCAGCACAGAATTGTAGGTCATTCTCTCGACCGTCCGAATCCATGAAGGATGAATATCAACATTCAGCACTTGTCCATTGCGGTCGATCTCCATTACGACGGAGATTGTAAGTTTCTCTTCTCTCGGCCTCAAACTGCAGATCCCGTTGGAAAGTTTTTCAGGTAACATCGGAAGAGTCAAGTCGGGAAAATAGACGCTAGTTCCTCTATCTTGGGCATCTCTGTCCAATGCTGTTTTCGGTTGAACATATTCGGCAACATCGGCAATGTGTACACCGAGGAGATAGTTGCGATTAGATAACAATTTTATGCTGACAGCATCATCAAAATCCTTTGCATTATCTCCGTCGATCGTGATCGTTTGCCAACCGGTGTGATCCACTCTCCCCATTTTCTGCTGAGAGGTCAATGTGCTGGGAATCTTTTTTGTCTCCTCGCATGCATCTTCGGAAAAAACATCCTCCAGGTTATATCTTTCGATGATAACCCTTGTATCCACTCCCGGATCATCCAGGCTGCCGAGGACCTCCTCCAAAACCAAAGTATCTCTATGGACTCTTACCACATCCCCAGATTTCGGGACAGGGTGCCCCGCACAATTGATCGGCATCTCTTGAGGAGATGCAGCCGCAAAAGCCAGGAAAAAAACTTGGCCGGATTGAACGCGACATAGCCCGTGAAGACTCTGTTTTCCTTTTTGGAGGATTCTGACAACCCTACCTTCGGGTTTGCCTTTTTTTCCTCTCTCCCGATAGTGGACTTCAACGAAGTCTCCATGGAAAGCCCCGCCGGCAGAATGTGCCGGCACAAAGATATCCTCTATGTATTCCCCTTCCGGTATAACGAACCCAAAACCTCTCGGCGAAGAAGTGAATCGCCCTTGAACCACATTCGACCTCGGACGGATAAAATATCTCTTTCTCAATTTCACGATCAGTCTCTGGCTTTCCAATGTTTTCACGTTCTTGCGGAGCAAGATTTTTTTCTCTGGAGAAATGCGAAGCTCTCGGGCCAATCTTGATAGACTCATCCCGCCTTTTTTCTTAGCAAGCAAATCCAGAATCTCTCTCATTAAGCCTGAATTATTCATAAAAAGTTTCGATCCTCCGATATCTTCTCTATGTTTCCATCGGTAATTTCATGATTAGTAATAGTAAAGGGAAATGTGGGGAATTGCGTATTTTTCCCTGACGTGTTTGATCAGTTTCAAATCCTGGATCCTTTCCCATTCCTGCACATTCCTATCCCCAAATTCAGCCATCACCTCTTTTCGGATAAGGTCTCGCTCTGCTCCAGAAGCCATCCCTAAAACGAGAGCCTCCACCTCATTCTCCAGATCCTCAAAAAGCTCCTCATCCGCGCCTTGTGTGATCAGATTCAGGACACGAGAGAAAACCTGTCGTATGTTTGGGAGACTATCAGGGCAGATTGCCAAAAATCCTTCGACCGCATTTTTCAATTCTTTCTGTTTATCTTCCTTTCGGAAAGGTTTTCTTTTGCCGCCGACTTTTCTTTCTTTGTAGGCTTCATAACCGCGTAAAACAAACGGGCGACAGAAAGCCAAGGACGATACTTTGCTTTTGCGACCGGGCCTTCTCCTCTGGGTCACAAAACAATCCTTGATCCCTTCTCGTACGATCTGAAGTGGGATGCCCATGTTTTTCCATTCCTTTATATTGTCTACCTCTTTGGATGAAAGGAAAAACGGGGCTCCACGATGTTCGAGAAAAATCCGGGTAACAGCCTGGAAATACCGGCATGTTTCCTCGTCGCTTCGCTTCATAAAACCTTATTCCGGTCATGGATTATCCTGAGGCCTTCCAGCACAAGATAGGGCTCAAGATATTCGATGGATACGAGATCAGGATAGATCTGAGAGGCAAAACTTCCGGTTGCAATGATTTTTATACCCTCACCCAATTCTTTGGAAATCTCATCGATGATGTTAGAGATAAGTCCGATATAACCAAAATAAAGGCCAGACTGCATGCTGGTGACTGTGGTCCGTCCGATAGCATTCTTGGGTTTTTTTATCTCGATGCGCGGAAGTTTGGCCGTCTTTAGGTAGAGGGCCTCAGCAGCGATCTGAATTCCGGGTGCAATGGCCCCTCCCAGATACTCGCCATCTTTGGAAATGACATCAAACGTCGTGGCCGTTCCAAAATCGACGATAATGGCAGGCCCTCCGTATTTATCGAAGGCCGCTACCGAAGCCACGACTCGATCGGCACCCACTTCTTGGGGATTCTCGTACAGGATGGACATTCCGGTCTTCAGCCCTGGCCCCACCACAAGTGGATTTATGTTTAAAAAGTCCTGGCTCAGACTCTGGAAAACCGGTGTGAGCGGAGGGACAACACTGGAAATGATGATCGATCGAATGTTTTTTGCTTCGAGATGAGCAAGTGACAAAAGATTGAGCAAAATGATTTCATACTCATCGCTTGTTTTTTGCTGTTCTGACCTGATTTTCCAGTGCTGGATGAGATCTTTCCCGTCAAACACTCCCAATGCGATATTTGTGTTTCCGATATCCACAGCCAGTAACATATCATTCCTCCTATCCTGAACTATTCATAAAAAACGTCAATGTGATACTAATATAAAATAAATGCATGGGTTAGACAAAGGATATCGAATAAAAAACAAAGCCAAAAAACAGGATATTTTAGAGAAGTGACAGAATGTGCTCCAGGTTCTCGCCGATTCTGCTGTTCCGGTCTTGAAGCTCTCTCAACCGTGTTTTTGTCTCCTCCACAACTTCTTTGGGTGCCTTTTCCACAAACGCTTCATTTCCTAGCCGGTTTTCTATCTTTTCTATTTCTGCTTTTATTTTTATCAGTTCTTTTTCCAGGCGTTGTTTTTCTTTTTTAAAATCGACCAAACCTTTCTCGAGGGGTATTGCCATCTCAATCGAACCGGCCACCCCTTTTAACATCATTTGGCCCTCTGGAAACTCATCCAGGATCTCCAGGCTCTCGACATGCGTCAGAACCTCAAAGTAAACCAAGTGTTCGCGGATGGCCTTTTCTTCCTGTTTGCCACATTTGACCAATAGACTTATTTTTTGTTTCAAGGGGATCTGGTTTTCAGCCTTCAAGGTTCTCAACTCAACAATGGCGTTTTGGAGCACTTTCATGGCACTCTCTTCCCTCTTGTCTATCATTCGCACATCGGGGGTTGGAAATTCAGCCAGAGCAAGAAAAACGCCATCCGAAGGCAGGTGCTGCCAGATTTCTTCTGTCACAAACGGCATGATCGGGTGGAGAAGCCGCAATATCTGATCCAGCGTATCGATAAGCACGGCTAGGCTCGTGCGGTTTCCCTGTTTCAGGCTCGGCTTGACCAGTTCGATGTACCAATCGCAAAATTCATGCCACACAAAGTGGTATATTTTATCGGCGGCCTCGTAAAACTTATACTCCTCCAAAGCAGTACTCATGTCAGCGATAGTCTGCGTTAGACGGCTTCTGATCCACTTGTCAGCCAGGGTTAACTCCTCCTCCTTTACTTCCAGATCTTCCTCCTGCAGGTTGATCAGAGCGAACCGGGAAGCATTCCAGATCTTGTTCACGAATGCCCGGTAACCGGCCATCCGTTCCTCACTGAGAGAAATATCCATCCCAGGAATGGCAAGAGCTGTAAGGGTAAAGCGCAAGGCATCTGTCCCATACTTTTTCATCATTTTCAGCGGGTCGACAATATTGCCTTCGGATTTACTCATCTTGCGCCGAGTGAAATCCCTCACCAATCCGTTGATAAATACATGACGGAACGGAATATCCTTGGCAAACTTCAATCCCATCATGATCATCCGGGCCACCCAGAAAAAGATGATATCAAATCCTGTGGACATCAAGTCTGTGGGGTAAAATGCTTTTAAGTCTTCGGTCTCATCCGGCCAACCCATGGTGGCGAAGGGCCACAAGGCTGAACTGAACCAGGTGTCTAAAACATCCTCTTCTTGGACAAGGTTTGTACTCTGGCACTTACCGCATCGTTCTGGTGTTGACTCGGCCACGATGATCTCGTCGCACTCCTGGCAATACCAAGCCGGAATCCTGTGGCCCCACCAGAGTTGGCGTGAGATGCACCAATCATGGATATTGTACATCCACTCAAAATAGGTCTTGGCCCAGTTGGAAGGGATAAATGCAATCTCTCCCTCTTTGACGACCCGGATGGCTTCCTTGGCCAGAGGCTCGACCTTGACAAACCACTGCCAGGACAGATTGGGCTCGATGATATTTTTGCAGCGATAGCAATGGCCTACCGCATGATGGTAGTCCTCGGTTTTTTCAATTAGGCCCTGTTCTTCCAACCGGGCCAGCACTTTTTCCCGACATACAAACCTGTCCAACCCTGCAAAATCTTCCCCTGCATCTTTTGTCATAATCCCAGAACCATCTATAACGATGACCTGTTCGAGGTTGTGGCGTTTCCCCAGCTCGAAGTCCACTGGATCATGGGCAGGGGTAACCTTGACAGCACCGGTACCGAAATCCATCTCCACTTGCTCATCTGCAATGACCGGGATCTCCCTGTTCTGGAGGGGAAGAAGCACTTTTCGCCCCACATACTTGGCATAACGTTCATCCTCCGGATGAACAGCGACAGCCATATCTCCCAACATGGTTTCGGGCCGTGTTGTAGCCACAATGATATAATCCTCCGAATCTAAAACTGGATACCTTATGTATGTGAGGGTGGAGGCCAGCTCCTTATGCTCAACTTCTATGTCCGATAGCACAGTGGCACAATGAGGGCATCTGTTCACAAGGTAATAATCCCTATAGATCAGCCCTTCTTTGTAGAGGTCAACAAAGACGCGCACCACAGCTCTGTGAAATCCTTCATCCAGTGTGAATCTTTCTCTGGTCCAATCCAGAGAAGTTCCCAGCTTAATAAGCTGGTCTATGATCACACCTCCGTATTTCTGTTTCCAATCCCACGCAGTCTTTAAAAATTTTTCTCTGCCGAGTTTTTCTCTAGACAGGCCCTTTCCTTCCAAGCTCTGTTCGATCACGTTATGAACAGCGATGCTGGCATGGTCTGTACCCGGGAGCCAAAGAGTGTTGTATCCTTGCATCCTT
>Ga0114930_10000737_pt1 | contig 33802 bp, 27 predicted proteins | sample AnhtaG_FD_87300 | JGI IMG/M metagenome (GOLD analysis project Ga0114930, IMG submission 87300) | Deep subsurface microbial communities from Anholt, Denmark to uncover new lineages of life (NeLLi) - Anholt_01485 metaG | ecosystem: Environmental > Aquatic > Marine > Oceanic > Sediment | place... | reverse complement strand
ATAAACACAGCGTCCCAAATGTTCGGCAAAATGACCATATATGTGCCTGCTGATTTTCTTTTGTTCTGATGCTTTAATTTTTGTATCTATTATTATTTTTGCCATAATAAGTCAATACTAAAACTTCTGATATTGCATATTATAATGTAATAATATTATCTTTTATTAAATCATAATTGGAAAATTCCAAATCAAGCTTCAAATTATTAACCTTTATTAGAAGAAAAAATCTAATATGAATAATAAAATTCTAAAAAAGGTGTTTAAAAATAGAGGAAAAATTTCTTGAAGGAAAAGGAGCTCTGATCACTGGTGGAGCTTCTGGTTTTGGTCGAGGTACGGCATATGCTCTCGCTGAAAAAGGCGCAGATCTCGTTTTGGTGGATATTAATGAAGAACTTTTAGAAGAAACTGCTAAAAAAGTTGCAGAAAAATCAGGTCGTAAGGTAGTACCCATTATATGTGATGTTTCAAAGTCTGATCAAGTAAAAGCAATGGCAAAACAAACCTTTGAAGAATTAGATAATGTGTTTATCTTATTTAATAATGCAGGTATCGCTGATTATTCTCTCCGGGATATTACACGAGTAAAGGAAGTAGATTGGGATAGAATATTAGACGTAAATTTAAAGGGACAATTTCTTGTTGTGAATGCTTTAATAAAAAAAATGAGAAGACAACAGTTTGAGCCTCTTGCTGGAAAAATAATATGTACATCTTCAATGGGTTCCTTACAATTATCTCCTATTCTTCCAACATATTGTATATCAAAAGTAGGTGTCAATGCAATGGCAAAACTATTTGCAAAGGCTTTAGCACCAAAAATTACTGTAAATACTATATTACCTGGTATTCATACTACGGGGATACATCTGAATTCAGAAGATCTTATAAAATCAATGTTGAAAGCAGGGAATACGAGAATCCCATTGGGTAGGATTGGAACAGTTGAGGATATAACAAATGTTGTAATGTTTCTAGCATCTCCAGCTTCTGATTATATTACAGGTCAGCAGTTTAACGTTACAGGGGGTTTAGCCATTTAATAGAGAATTGAACCTATTTCAAAAATAATGTGAGAGAAGTGAGAGTTGCAGCAATCCAAATGACAGCAGAATTAGGCAATATTAAGTTTAATTTAAAATCTGTAAAGCAGTTAGCAACTGATGCTTTTAAAGAAGGCGCTGAACTTGTAATTTTACCTGAATTTTTTACAAGTGCGGTAGCTTTTCATCCAAAAATATTAGATGTTGCTAGACCTATTAACGGAGAACCAACACAATTACTAATTCAACTTGCTAAAAAATATAATGGTGTTATTGGAGGATCGTTTATTGCTCTAAGGGGTGAAGAATGTTATAACACATTTGTTTTAACTTTTCCCGATGGCTCTCTATATTTTCATGATAAAGACCAACCAACGATGTGGGAAAATTGCTATTATGTAGGTGGAACTGATGATGGTATACTTGAAACTAAGATTGGAAATGTTGGTGCTGTGCTCTGCTGGGAGTTTGTACGATCTCGAACAGCTACGCGCTTGCTAGATCGCGTAGATATTATAGTAGGAGGTTCATGCTGGTGGTCATTGCCCGAACAACCACTTGCAGGAACTCCATCCGAACTTCGAGATAAGACCCTAGAAATGATGATAGAAACACCAGCTAAATTTGCTCGTATGTTAGGAGTTTATATAATACATGCAGCTCACGCTGGAGATTTTATTGGTGAAATGCCGCTTATGCCAGATTTCCAATATAAGTCTTATTATGTAGGAGAAACTCAAATAGTAGATGGAAGTGGGAAAATGCTTGCTCGTATGAAACGAGAAGACGGTGAGGGATTCATTATAGCTGATATTGATCTTAAAAAAAAGTGGAAACCTTCAGAAACTATCCCTGATCGCTTTTGGATACCGAATATGCCAGAAGAACTAAACCAGGCTTGGGAACTGTTAAATAATCATGGGGAATCATATTATCAAGAAATAACAAAACCTTACAGAGAGAAACATCCAGTATGAGAAAATAAAATAATTCGTGTTTTATTTGCCAGTCAATCCAATTCAGGGGTTTTCCTCAAAAAAGTTTCTGTCATGAGTGATTCAAACAATGGGACATCCTTTAATTCAGCGACTTGGCTTATCTTATTGAATTTCTCAAGAATCTGCCATATTGTTGAATTGTTTTGTATCTCTTACCATATTAATCATGTAAGAAAAATTTATATGACAAAGGATTCTAGACAAATTAATACTTAAATCAAATTATTATATTCACAGAAAGAGTTAGAGAATTTTGGCACAAAAAAATATTTATGAATATGACGCTAAAATGCTTTTGGCAAAAGAATTGCCAAAATATTATCCAGAGTTTAAATATCATAATAAATTAGCTATTGCTGAAAGTGATACTGATTTAGAACAATTAGTTAAAGATAATCCATGGATTGAAACAGATAAAGTAGTTGTCAAACCTGATCAATTATTTGGAAAAAGAGGGAAAGCAAATTTACTTCTACTTGATGCTAATTGTGATGAAATGAAACAATTTTGTGTTGATAACTTAGATAGAGTTTGCGAAATTGGGAATATTCGAGGTACGTTAAAACGTCTGCTTATCGAACCATTCATCCCTCATGAAAAAGAATATTATGTTTCTATTACTTCTGATAGGGAAAATGATATTATCCACTTTAGTTTTGAAGGTGGCATTTTTGTCGAAGAAAATTGGGATAAGGTGATTCATATACCTGTTCCCCTTGGAAAGGATATAAATTTTTTTGACTTAGAAGGAAAATTGCCAGATTTAGGTGAATATAAAGATGTTCTAATTCCTTTTATAAAAGGACTTTTTCAAGTTTACGTTGATCAAGATTTTGCTTTTTTTGAAATTAATCCATTTGCTATAACTGAAGAAAAGGAAATAGTTCCTTTAGACGTAAAAGCTCGTTTGGATGATACTGCTATTTTTTTGCATGGCGATACATGGGGTAACCCAGATAGTCCTATAGAATTTCCAGCGGGGTTTGGTCAAACAATGTCGGAGGAAGAAGCAATGATTCATGAATTAGATGAAAAGACAGGTGCCTCTCTTAAATTAACAGTTTTGAACAGAGAGGGACGTGTATGGACTATGGTTGCAGGTGGAGGTGCTTCAGTAATTTATACTGATACTGTAGTTGATCTTGGATTTGGGAATGAATTAGGAAATTATGGTGAATATAGCGGCAATCCCTCACGTGAACATACTGAAATCTATGCTCAAACAATTATAGATATAATAACAGAAAAACCTGATCCTCAAGGAAAACCAAAATATCTTATTATTGGAGGAGGAATTGCTAATTTTACAGATGTGAAGGCTACTTTTACGGGAATTGTTAGCGCTATTAAAAAATCTGTTGATAAGTTGAAGAAGGCTAATGTAAAAATATTCGTGCGTAGAGGCGGTCCTAATGAGAAGCAAGGTTTAGAACTTATGAAACAGGTTGGCGAAGAAACTGGAATTCCATTTGAAGTATATGATAGATATACTCATATGACAAGAGTTGTTGAATTAATAAAAAAAGCGGAAGAGGGTAAAACCTAAAGAAGAGGAGATTAGAAAATGGAAGATTACGATTTGTTTGATGAAAACTCTCAGGCTATTATTTATGGTTTTCAAGCAAGAGCCATACAAAGAATGTTAGATTTTGATTTTGTCTGTAAAAGAGAAAAACCTTCAGTTGCGGCAGTAATACGCCCAACTCAAGCTGCTGCTGTTGCCTATCATAAAGTATTTTGGGGATCAAATGAGATTGTTGTACCAGTATATAAAACACTGCAGTTAGCTATTAAAAACCATCCTAAGGCCGATGTCATGGTAAATTTTGCTTCATTTCGATCTGCATATCCTACAAGTAAAGAAGCACTTGAATCTGATACAATTCGGACTGTTGCCATTATTGCTGAAGGTATGCCAGAAAGACAAACTAGGCAGTTAATCAAAATTGCTAATGAAAGAAATAAAATAATAATTGGTCCTGCGACTGTAGGCGGAATTAAAGCTGGTGCTTTTAAGATAGGAAACACCGCTGGAACTATTGAAAATATAGAATTGTCCAAACTTTATAGGCCAGGTTCGGTAGGATTTGTATCTAAATCTGGTGGTTTGTCAAATGAAATGAACTTCATGATCTCTCAAACTACCGATGGAATTTATGAAGGAATTGCAATTGGAGGAGACAGATATCCTGGTTCTCAATTAATTGACCATCTATTACGTTATGAAGCTAATCCTAAAATTAAAATGTTAGTTACTTTAGGAGAAATTGGCGGAAAGGATGAATACGCTATCATAGATGCTATAAAAGCGGGAAAAATTACTAAACCATTAGTAATCTGGGTTGCTGGAACAGGAGCACGGATTCTTCCTGCAGGATTACAATTTGGACATGCAGGAGCTATGGCTGGAAGTGATATGGAAACAGCAGAAGCAAAAAATAAAGCACTTAGAGAAGCTGGAGCAATTGTTCCCGATTCTTATGAAGATTTAGATAAAATGATTAGGCAAACATTTGAAAATTTAGTAAAAGAAGGGAAAATTAAGCCAGCCGAAGATTTTGAACCGCCAAAAGTACCATTAGATTTTAATGATGCCACAAGATTAGGTGTAGTGAGACGTCCTGCTGATGTTGTTGTATCAATAAGTGATGATCGAGGTGAAATTGTTACATTTAATCAGGTCCCATTGGACAAGATTATAAGAGAGAATAAATCGATTGGTTACGTAATTGGATTGCTCTGGTTTAAACGAGAATTACCTGATTTTGCACAGCAATATATTGAAATGGTTATCAAATTAACTGCTGATCATGGTCCGGCTGTTTCAGGTGCGCATAATGCAATAATTACTGCTCGAGCAGGTAAGGATTTAATGTCCGCTTTAGCAAGTGGGATCCTTACGATTGGTCCACGATTTGGTGGTGCTGTATCTGATGCTGCCAAATAGTTCAGAGAGGCAATGGAGAAAGAAATGAAACCAGTAGAGTTTATGAATTACATGAAACAAGTAGTTAAAATCAATATTCCTGGAATTGGTCATAGAATTAAATCTGTTCAAAATCCTGATATGCGAGTAGTTTTGTTGAAAGAATTTATACTTAAAAATTTCCCAAAACATCCTCACTTAGACTACGCTTTAGAAGTGGAAAAGGTTACTACATCAAAAAGAAATAACCTTATTCTAAATGTTGATGGCTGTATTGGTATTACGTTTTTAGATTTATTAGAAAATTTAGATTATTCAAAGGATGAAATTGAAGACGTAATTTATAGTGAAGCACTTAACGGATTATTTGTCCTAGGAAGATCAATTGGAATGATGGGACATATATTTGATCAGAAGCGCCAAAGAGCTGGTCTATTTCGCCAACCTTATGATGAAATTTTATTTACTGAATAAATTTTTAAAAAATTCAATGTTTTAAACAATAATAATTAATGAAAAAATAAATCCTTATTAAAAAAATAATATCAAAAATATCATTTTATAAGAAAATTTTGGAGGAAATTTATATGAATGAAATTGTTGAGAATGCAAAAAAACACTTTGAAACAATTGTCAAAGAGCAACTTGAAAGAGTTGAACGCATGAAAAAAGCTGCTGACTGGACAGATTATTCTAAATTAAAACCAATAATTATAGGTTTCGTTGGTGGTGATGGAATTGGTCCATTCATTACTAAACACGCACAAGCAATATTAGAGTTTTTGCTAAAGGATGAAGCGAGCAGTGGAGAAGTAGAATTTAGAGTCATTGAAGGATTAACAATTGAGAATAGAGCAAAAGTAATGAAAGCTATTCCCGATGATGTATTAGTAGAAATTAAGAAGTGTCATGTGCTATTAAAGGGACCTACTACTACACCACGTAAAGGAGATAAGTGGCCAAATATTGAAAGTGCTAACGTAACGATGAGACGCGAATTAGATCTGTTCGCAAATGTTAGACCCGTAAAGGTTCCTGAATTAGGAATAGATTGGATGTTTTTCAGGGAAAATACTGAAGGTGCTTATGTACTAGGATCAAGAGGAATTAATATTACAGATGATTTATCAATTGATTTCAAGGTTATTACAAAACAAGGCTCAGATAGAATCATACGTTTAGCTTTTGACTACGCAGCAAAAAACAATATTAATCGAGTTTCGGTTGTAACAAAGGCGAATGTAGTAAAAGCTACAGATGGGAGGTTTCTTGCCATGGCAGAGGAAATTGCAAAAGAATATCCACAAGTTAAATGGGATGATTGGTACATAGATATCGCAACTGCAAAACTTGTTGATCCTGCGCGACAAAGTGATTTTAAAGTTTTTGTCGCCCCAAACCTTTATGGAGACATTATAACTGATGAAGCAGCCCAAATTCAAGGTGGAGTTGGAACAGCTGGGAGTGCGAATATAGGTAAAGAATATTCTATGTTTGAGGCAATTCATGGGTCTGCTCCTAGAATGGTTGAAGAAGGACGAGCGAAATATGCTGATCCATCGAGTATCATAAAAGCTGCCGCATTACTTTTAAACCATATTGGATATGTAGATAAAGCGAAACAACTTGAAATGGCCCTTGATATTTGTGCCACCTATGAAAAGAAACTAGAGATAACTGGAAGAGATACAGGTTCTACTGGTGAAGAATTCGCCAAGTATATAATGGATACACTCCAAGATCCTTCTCTCGAAAAAAAATGGAATAGCTATCAAAAAAAAAAATTTTTTATTTTTTTATTTTAATTTTAGAAAAAAAAAAAAAGATTTTTAATCCCTATTTTTTCTTAAATTGGGATTTCTTGATGAGTATTAAGGATAATACTCCAAGAATTATGAAAAATAAATAATAGTGTCCAAGTGGAATAGTTTTAGTAGAACTAGGAGTTTTTATTGAAACTATAATAGTATCAGGAATTCCTACTTGATTTAATTCGTCATAATATTCTAATGAATAACTAAAAATTCCTAATTCCGTTCTATTAATGGCTAAATTTAACAGAGTATTATTATCCCATGTAGTCCAACTTACCCATATATAGAAATCTCCATTTGTATCATTCGCTATCACACGATATTTCCCACCGGAAGTGTCGTCATATATTATCCAACTTAATATTTCTGTCCCTTCTTTAAGTGTGTTAAAATCTGCTGGATGATTTGAATAAGGAATATCATCTACCCGTAAGCTATAAATGTCAGCTAAGGATAAAGGATTTTTGTAGTCTGACCACGTAATAATCGCACCTCCGAGTCCATCACTACAAAGTTGGGGTGTCAATTGACCATTATCTGCGGTGCTTACTGCCGTACCATTAGTATCCCATTTTATTAATCCATTTGAATCAACTTTTTGAGCATATATATCGTAATTTCCAGTTCTAAAATCTTCCCAAGTTATTATAGCACCTCCACTTCCATCACTATGAATTTGAGGGTTTTCTTGTTTGTCATCAGCATCGCATATGGCTATGCCATTTAAAGTCCAGTCTGGTATTCCTAAGAGATTTACCCTCTGAGCAAAAATATTCCTGTATTGATCTCCTCCAATCTGATCATCTTGCCATGTGATAATTGCTCCATCAACTCCATCACTACAAATCTGGGGATATACCTGATCAGCACCCCCAGTACATATGGCAACCCCATTAGGTGTCCATTGCACAATCCCATTAGAATGAATTCTCTGGATAAAAATGTCATAGTCTCCATTTCTATAATCTTGCCATGTGATAATAGCACCACCAAATCCATCAGTACATAGTTGGGGCCTAGATTGGGGTTTACTCGGGTCACCATCAAAACAAATTGCCGTTCCATTTGGAGTCCATAGTGTTGATCCAGCAGTATTAATTTTCTGGGCGTAAATATCGCCCATAGGTCCGTTCATCCATGTCATAATCGCTCCTCCTTCTCCATCACTAATAATTTGGTTGTGGTCTTGAATGTCTCCTTTTGTACATATTGCTGTACCATTAGCTGTCCACTGCATATCTCCAGTAGCATTAATTCTTTGGGCATATATGTCGCTTGGTCCATTTCTTGCATCTTCCCATGATATAATTCCTCCTCCTTGACCATCACTGCAAACTTTAGCATCACGTTGAAAAGTTATTTCTGTACATATTGCTGTACCATTGGGATCCCATAATGGGGATCCACTTGCATCTATCCTCTGAGCATAAATATCATATTCGGTGGTAAGGTCTGTATATTCTTCCCAAACAATAATGGCACCCCCAAATCCATCACTACATATATCAATATTATTGGCGATACCAACATTAAATGTAGTTATTGCCGTACCATTTGGTGTCCATAGAAGATTTCCATTTGCATCAATTCGCTGAGTATAAATATCACCTGCTCCTGTATCCCTAGAATCTAGCCAAGTAATAATTGCACCCCCAGATCCGTCAGAACAAATTTGTTGATCTAACTGAGTATGAGGTTCATTACAAATTACATTACCATTAGGTACCCATTCCGTCTCTGCAGATAACTTTGGTATTTTAGTTATTGATATTGCTGTTTCCTGTCGAAAATCGTTCTTTAGGAGATTTAAAGTGGTTGGCAGAACTACCGTTGGAAACAAAACTGATATTAATATTATGAATTTTAGTTTACTTCTATAGGATTTCATTTTCGTATTTAGAATTTTTTTAAATTTGTGATGAATATAGTAATTTTAGCGTAATATAAAATTATTATTGCCACAAATGTAAAAAAAAAAGGATCTCTGAACATAAGAGCATAATCTATGTTTGTAGTAGAAAAAAACAAAATTGGGTAATATATTTGAGACCTAAACCTAGCAATATCTTAATATCTACCGTAATGTCTAGTAGCCTCAATGAAATATTCTACATTTTCAAAAGGTATCCCTTCATAAATGACAGTACTCGGTCCGATTATAAAATGTCGATTTTCCTTTAAAGCACCCATTAGCTCTCTCACATGGTTGAAAATCTCTTCCTTGGAGCCGAATGGAATAACCTGGGATATATCCCCAAATCCATTAATTACAAAATCAGGATATTTCTCATTTACGATAAATGGATCCGCTCCTCCTTCCCATCCTTGAACACCTTTAAAACCAACTCTTTTCAAACTTGGAACTATATCAGTTATATTTCCATCTGTATGCGTTGTAGTTTTCATTCCCGCATCGCTTATTATGGAACAGATTTCTTTATAGTATATCCCAATATCTTGTTCCCACCGCTCAGGAGAAATCATCGAGCGCCCCTTGAATGCGATATCATCATTAATATTTAAGACCCCTGCACGACTCCCCGTAGCATCAATTATCGATTGAACTCGAATGAGGGTTAATTCCGCAAAATACTTAATCAATTCTCGATAAAGCTTGGAATTTTTTCGATGATGACATGATAAATTTTTAAATTTTTCATATATTTTAAGATAAACCAATTCTAGTTTTTAATATATATATTTCAATTTTTCTGCGAATTTAATTGTCAAATACTAGTCAATATTGTTTGAAATTTCTATTTCATCTAGCTCTCTTTCTCTATAAACCCGTAATGGAATTTCGATTATTAAATACATTATTAGGGTTATTAATTTCGTCCAGTAATATATCTCCCCTGCATATTTGCCTTCAATAATGATAGTGAGTAAAATAAAACAACAGCTGTAGCAAACTTAATTATTCTATTTGAGTGATGCTGTGCTTTTACATTTAGAAATTCAGACAAGATTTTCATACCATCTATTAGAAAATAACTTAGGAATTTAAAAGTTAAATTACAGAATCCTGGGAATTTTTTCTTTTAATCCTTATTCCAGACTATAAATCCAACTAAAAATCTAGATTTTTTATTCAGAAATGCGGATTCTAGGAGGTTAAACTTAAAAGAATTTCAGCTTTTAATTCATAAAAAAAAAAAATAATAGCTCTGCTGAGTTTTAACAATTTAGAATCGTTTAAAGATAAATATAAATACCATTATTACTTCTATTAATACAGACACAAAAAAAATTTGAGATCCTTAAAATCTTAAAGTTTTAGATTTGTTTTTAAATCATATCTCATGTATCATTGTCGTTCTTAATGATTTCGACAATGAAAGTGACAAATATCTTATAGCTATTTTGACAGGCATTCCTTAAAATTGAAGACATTATGAGATTAGAATAGGGATAATCACTCAAAATAACAATAAACTATCAGGGGGATAGAGCGATTTTTCTAAAAATTAACCCCTCATTTCTCTATTCACCTAACCCAAAATTCAAAAAGGTTTAAAATAAATGACAATACTTACAGAAAGTAAATCTAATTTTTTGAGAAATTATCCTTTCTCATTATTAGATATGGATGGTTTATCTGAATTATGGCAGAAAATCTATAATCCTTACATAGATTTAATCGAGAGTAAAATTATTATGTCAAAAAATGATTCTATTAATACATTTAGAAATCACAATTTTGCTTTTAATAATGAAATTCAGCCAAGAATTGCTGATTTGATTATTAGTGAACTTGAAGAACAGATTTCAAATCCAGTTTCTAAGAGTTCAAGAAATAATTTGAATAAATCAAAGGAAAAAATCGAAGATCTATATTCTGATGTGGTAGAAAAAGAAAATTATAATCTTAAAATTACCTTTGTTTTTACCCATAAGAAAATGCAACCGTTAAAATTAATTCAGATGCTTAAACTATCAGATGAAGTAAAGAAATATACTCAATTACTACATAAAAAGAAGCTTAAACAATATTCTAAGATAATTCCACAGATTATTTTTATATCACTATTTGGTTTTGAAATTCCAATAGGAGGTTATCTAAGAGATAATCTTCATGGAAAATTAAATAGAAATATATCAACTATGGTTGTTCCCCCTATTGATAATAAGTTATGGAATAATTATCTTATAGAAATTTCAAAAGAAGGCAATAATAATTATGAAAAACGTATATGGGGCCTTACATTCGATGATTATAAATCTTTGAAGAATAATGGTACCGCTAATCAGATACAAGTAAATAAAATGGAAACTTATTATAGTGATTTAAAGGAGTCTAAAGAGATCTCGGAATATAATTATCACCAGTTAGATATTTGGTCAGATGTCTTGAGCATTAAAAATTCTTATACACTATTGGATGTGGGGAATTCAAGAAAGATGATTAAAGAACTAGTAATTGAGTAATTTTTATATTAATTATTTTTTATTTTATATTAATTCAGTAGAGGATTCATTTATGGGTGTCTCAATTTAAATTGTGTTTAAATATTTATTTATGCAACGAAAACCCAGTAATATCTTAATATTTTCCGTAACGCCTAGATGCTTCAATGAAATATTCTACATTTTCGAAAGGTATCCCTTCATAAATGACCGTACTCGGTCCGATTATGAAATGTCGGTTTTCCTTTAGAGCATCCATTAACTCTTTCACATGATTGAAAATTTTTTCCTTGGACCCGAACGGAATAACCTGGGATATATCGCCAAATCCATTAATTACGAAATCAGGATATTTCTCATTTACAATAAATGGATCCGCTCCTCCTTCCCACCCTTGAACGCCTTTAAAGCCAACTCTTTGCAAACTTGGGACCATATCAGTAATATCTCCATCTGTATGCATTGTAGTCTTCATTCCAGCATCACTAATTATGGAACTTATTTCTTTATAATATATCCCTATATCTTGTTCCCATCGCTCAGGAGAAATCATCGAACGACCTTTGAATGCAATATCATCATTGATATTTAAGACTCCCGCACGACTTCCCGTAGCATCAATAATCGATTGAACTCGAATAAGGGTTAATTCCGCAAAATATTTAATCAATTCTCGATAAAGCTTAGAATTTTTTCGATAATGGTATGAGAAATTTTTAAATCCCATAGATTGCCATAAAGTATCAAAAATTCCTCCTATTTCAATAACTGGAAATATATATGGTGAAATCTTTTCGTAATGGTCCATTGTCTTTTGAATTTCTGCAGAATCGTCAACCTTCCGCATAGTCTCCCTTACTTTGTCTAAATTGTCAATTGAAAAAAACAATCCTCTTTTGTAATATCCCAATCTTTTCATAGGTGGCTGACCATTCCAAGCTACTAACACCTTCTCACCTTTTTCGTCTTCTACCTCTACCCGACTTATCCTTAAACCAGGATGAAGATTCGCAAAAACGGACTCGAATCCCATAAAATATGCGTTGTTAAACCTGGAAATATCTGACTTGAAAGGCACTTTCATGTTTACAAATTTCTGTTGATGTAATTCAACAAACTCTGGGCGAATATACTGAACAAACGTAGGAACGCGATCTAACTCTTTCCGTTTATTATCGTCAAGAACTGCTAGATATCTCTCCTTCGCATTCATATATTGAGAAATAATTAGAATGAATTAAAATTTTTCTTCTAAAACTTATAAATCTTATAACAGCAAGGTTTAATTCAAAAAGATTAGTTATTTACCCAACCATTATCTAAAATAACATACTAGTCCCCCGAATTGGTCTACTATGGCACCCGCCTCGGATTCTTGACTGACAATTTTAGTTTTAATCTCAAGGTTTTTTGCGATTTGTAAAATTCGATGTGTTTTATTTCTATTTTTTGGATTTTTTAGATATTCTTCAGTTAGAATAATATAATTTGGTTTAGGTAAATTAGGATTTTTTTTAATGAGTCTTAGTTCATGATCGATTTCTCTCCATGTATAAAGAATTTTTGAGAACTTTTCATTTTTGTTAATTACTTCTATCAATTCTTCCAAAATTAACAACCCCTCTTGATTTGAAGTATTATCAATAATATCTTTAAAATATTCTTGTGTTTTTAGGTAATACACATCCTTTTGAGTCTTCGCTTGATTACCTATGATCTTAGAAAAGACAACCTGCTTATCCCCTTTTTTTAATAACCATGAATGATGTTTATTAACGTGATTAAGAAACTCATCTGAATATTCTTCTTTCGGTGGGGAAAGCAGTATTACACTTCTGATACCTTCTTTAATTATAGGTCTTAATGTGTTAATGATTTCCTCATGAAAATGATATAATTGCTTTTTATTTTGATTTCTTCTCTTCCTTCCACGATTTATTTTGAAGTGTAGCCTAATAGTCCCACTGTATATTCTCCAAAATACAGCATCATTATTATGCAGCCCAATAAGAATTGCTATTGGATGACCACGTTTTGTGCGTTTTTTTCTTTTTTTTTTAGCCATGATAAAATAGAAAATTTAAAGATGTTTCAATTAATGATGGAAGAGATTATAATTCTAAGAAGTTTTTTAAAATTTTCATTCCATGAGGTTTCATTTTTATGGATTCGGGATGGAATTGAAGAATAATCATAAAGAATATATACTTAAGATGGAAGAAATTAGCAATGAAATTACTAAAAGAAGCCGGGAAAAACATAAGGAATATCTTAGAAATTTAGAAAAATGAAGCTCATCATTGATACTAATATATTAATCTCTTAAATGAAAGATTTAAGATTTTCTCCATATTTAAAAATAAGAAAGTATACTTTATATACTCAATATACTATATATATCACATGAGTAAAAATACAACTATAAAAGTATCAAAAAAGACTCTTGAAAAATTGCATCGTTTAGCAGGGGAATTGATTAAAGAGAGGGGTAAAAGAGTGACCTTAGAAGGGGCAATAAATTATCTTTTAGAAGAAAAACAAAAAGATACAGATAAAAATTCATCGAAAAGTTTAAAGCTTAAGCAAGATAGAAAGAAATTTCTTGAATTATTAGAAGAAACTGTTGAAGGTGCGGGACCAGATGATTTTAAAGAATATGATTTTGAAGATATTGGTGTATAGAATGAGAGTTTTTATAGATACTGAAATTTGGATTTTTTCCAAAAAGAAACCTAAATCCGAAAAATTTTCAAAGGAATCAGATTTTCAGAATGCTTTCAATTTCCATGAAAAAGCTAAAAAATTTTTAAAAAACCAAATAAGTCAAAATGAAATATTTATGACATACCATCAACTTTGTGAAATATTTCATATTTTAGGTTTTCGAGGGATGCGAATCCCATTAGATAATGTACAAAGTTATTGTTTTCAATTACTAACAAGTGAATTTATTATCTGGCATGAGAATACAATCAAACATGTAAATAAAGCTTTAGAAATGAGCCTAAAAAGTGGAATCCATATATGGGATTATCTCTGTATCTTACCAATCTATAAAGAAATCGAAGTCATATATTCATGTGATGTTCACTTCAAGCATGAATCATTTCAGTCTTTGGGACCAAAAGTTGAAAATCCACTAGATGTATGGATTACACTATAAGTGGGTTGTTATTCCCATAATACTATTAATAACTATTATAACAAATCCCAAATTAATTATTATAATAAACTAAAGAATGTAAGAAGAATGGTCAATTTCTATGAAGAAAAAGAAGGTTGTAATTATCGGAGCGCTTGGAATGGACTTCCACTTATTTAATACAGTGTTTCGGGATAATAAAGAGTATGATGTAGTTGCTTTTACAATCGCTGGAGAACAAAACGTTGGTACTACTGAAAATGCTGAAAGAAAATATCCAGCAAAACTAGCTGGCAAATTATATCCAGATGGAATTCCAATGGTTTCAGAAGAGTTACTAGAAGATTTAATTAAAAAAAATGATGTTGATGAAGTGGTGTTTGCTTATTCGGACGTATCTCATGAAGAAGTTATGCATAAAGCTTCAAGAGTCCTTGCTGCTGGAGCTAATTATCGATTGATTTCTGGAAAATTCACCCAAATTAAAGCTAATAAACCTGTAGTTGCTATATGTGCTGTAAGAACGGGTTGTGGAAAAAGTCAAGTTTCACGAGCTACATACAGGTATTTAAAAAGTAAAGGTTATCGAGTAGTTGCTATACGAGAACCAATGCCTTATGGTGATTTAGTTAAACAGAATGTTATGCGCTTCGAAAAATATGAAGATTTAGATAAATACGAATGTACAATTGAAGAACGAGAAGAATATGAACCTTACATCGAGCAAGGGCTTGTTATCTATTCTGGTGTCGATTATGAAAAGATAATTCGGGAAGCTGAAAAAGAAGCTGATGTTATTATTTTTGATGGTGGTAATAATGAAATCTCGTTTTATGTCACTAATTTATTATTCATAGTTGTTGATCCTTTAAGACCTGGCCATGAACTTAAATATCATCCTGGTGAGGTAAATGCTCGATATGCTGATGCTTTTGTTATAAATAAAATGAATAGTGCGAAACCAGAAGATGTTAAAATTGTAGAGGAGAATTTAGATAAATTGAATCCTAAAGCAATAAGAATATATACGAATTCTGTTGTAACTGTGGAGAGCAATCAAGATTTAAGTGGAAAAAGAGCCCTAGTGGTTGAGGATGGTCCAACGCTTACACATGGGAATATGACATATGGAGCAGGGTATGTCGCTGCCAAGAACAACGGAGCTATAATAGTAGATCCCAGACCTTATTTATCAGGCACAATGAAAACGCTGTTTGAAGAATTTCCCCAAATTACTGAAATAATTCCAGCAATGGGCTATAATGACCAACAAATTGCTGATATGGAACAAACATTGAATAACGCAGAAGCGGAAGTTATTATTGATGGCAGTCCAATAGATCTTGGGAAATTAATTAAAAGTAACAAACCAATAGTAAGAGTAAACTACGATATAGAAGCAATAAAAAGTCCAACTATTGAAGAAGTGCTTGATAAATTTATTAAACAACATTTAAAATAAGGGATTAATTTAAAATAGAACCCAATTTAATCATTATAATTTTATATTTTTATTTTTTAAATATCATATTAGCAACACTTATTGAAGTGAAATTTGATGATTATAGCTGAAAAAAATTACGATCTTCGAGAGGTTCAAAAAGGTTACGTAAACCGAACTTTGTATATCAATTTAACTAACAATGAAATTGTAATAAAACCTGTTTCAAATGAAATGAAAGAGAAGTTCATTGGAGGAAAAGGTTTTGATTTATGGTTAATGTGGAACTCACTTCCAAAAGATCGTATTATCAAATGGAATGATCCTGAAAACGAGATTTGTATTTCCTCTGGTCCCTTAGGAGGAAATATTTTTTATCCTGGTTCTGGAAAATCAATTGTTACCTCGATATCGCCTCTAACAGGAATTATTGTAGATTCTAATGTTGGAAGTTATTTCGGACCATACCTTAAATTTTCGGGATTTGACGCATTAGAAATACAAGGAAAAGCGAAGAATGACGTAATTATTTATATTGATGGTATAGAAGGATTAATTCAAATAAAAGAAGTAGAAGATTCTGAAGGACTTTCTGAATATTCTCACGAACTTACGCAACAATTAACAGAAAAATATACTAAAGATGATGCTGAAAAACAACGTGTTTCAGTAGTAAGTACTGGGCCTGCGGCAAAGCATACTAAATGGGGGATGTTAAATTTTTCATGGTTTGTCCGTGGTCGTAATTGGGCATCATCTAAACAAGCAGGACGAGGTGGAATTGGAACTGTATTTAAAGACAAGAATCTCAAAGCTTTAGTATGCCTTTCTCCAAAAGTAACAATCAATTCAAATAATCCAGCAGATTTAGAAAGGGCTAGAAAAATTGGAAAAATACATAGTCAAGAAATTATTGAACTTGATCCAATACAAAACGAAATGCGTAGAGTTGGGACCGGACATCTCCCTGATATTATGAATCTGACTGATCTTCTGCCAACTGAAAACTTTCGTTTTGGAATGCATAAAGAAATAAGCGGAAAGGATATTCCCTATAGTCGAGAAATCATGAGAACCATCTATTCTGGAAAGGAAGGAGCTGATGGTTGTTGGATTGGATGCACGGTTAGTTGCTCTCACTATTCTGAAGGGCATCAAGTCTTAACAGGTCCTTTTAAGGGTGAAAAAGTAATTGTAGATGGACCCGAATATGAAACAATTGCTGGTTGTGGTTCTAATTGGGGTGTATGGGATCCAAAGTGGGTATTAGAAGTCAATTTTTACGCAGATACATATGGGCTAGATAGTATAAGTTTAGGTACCGGAATCGCTTTTGTAATGGAATGCTATGAAGAAGGTATACTAAATAAGGAAATTACCGGGGGATTAGATCTTAGTTTTGGGAATGCTAAAGTTGCTATGGAATTGATACATCAAATGGCTAAAGGAGAAGGATTTGGAATAATTGTTGGTCAAGGAATTAAAGAAATGAAGAAAATTTTTGCTGAGAAATATGGAGCAGATCCAAAATTTTTACAAGATATCGGAATGGAACATAAAGGATTAGAATTTTCCGAATATGTGACCAAAGAATCATTAGCCCAACAAGGTGGATATGGACTGACAAATAAGGGGCCTCAACATGATGAAGCTTGGCTTATTTTTGACGATGTGATTAGGAATTCAATTCCGACTTTCGAAGATAAAGCTAAAGCTCTGCGTTTTTTCCCTTATTGGAGGACATGGTTTTCGTTAAATGGACTCTGTAAGCTCCCCTGGAACGATATACAACCATTAAGTCAAAAAGAATACCCCATTAAAGATCCTAAAACGGGAGAGTTAGTTCGCGCGAAAATTCCTGATCATGTAAAATGGTACACTGAATATTTTTCAGCAGTAACGGGGCGTCAATCGACGACGGATGATCTCCTCAAAATGTCTGAAAGAGTATATACTTTTCAAAGGATTTTTAACATTAGGTTGGGTAAAGGGCTTCGAGAGCACGATTCAAATTTACCTTATAGAGCTATGGGTCCAGTAACTCCTTTAGAATATGAAAGTCGAGTTGATAGATATGATGGACAGCTTGAAGAATTAGGATTCGATATTAAAGGTAAATCTACTGACGAAAAAATAAAGAAGCTTCGACAACATCGAGAAGAACAATATTCAAAACTCCAAGAAGCTGTTTATATAGAGCGTGGTTGGAATCAGAACGGCTGTCCAACAGTAGAAATGGTAAGAGAATTAAGTCTAGACTTTGATGATGTCTTATCTGTAATAAAACTACACCAGTAATTTAATATATTATTTAATAATTTAGAAAGAATCCAAATGGAGAATATAACATCTCATCCCATATTGGAAATACCTGAAAGAAAAAAGATCACCTTTAGTTTTGATGGTAAAGAATTATCTGGATATGAGGGGATGGTTATATCCTCTGCGCTATTTCTCAATAAAATTAAGGTTTTTGGACATCATGTCAAGGATTCAAGTCCTCAAGGAATTTTTTGTGCTAATGGTCAATGTTCTCAATGCAATGTAATTGCGAATGATATACCCGTTAAGGCTTGTATGACTCCTCTTATTGAAGATATGATTATAAAGAGTTGTAATGGGTTGCCAGAATTACCTATCGAAGATAAACATGTAAGTGTAGGGGATTCTGAAATTATTAATCTTGAGGTCCTAATAATTGGTGCTGGACCCGCAGGGCTTTCAGCAACTAAAATCTTAGGAGAATCAAAACTTAATGTATTATTGGTTGATGATAAAGATAGATTTGGAGGTAAGTTGGTCCTTCAAACTCACAAATTTTTTGGTTCTCAAGAGGATGTGTATGCCGGGAAACGTGGTATTGATATAGCAGAAATTCTTGGGCAATCAGTCATTTCATTACAAAATGTTCAGGTTTGGCTAAATAGCGTGTGCTTAGCAGTTTTTAGTGATGGGTATGTTGGAATTCTCAAAAATAATAAAGAATATGTGTTAGTCAAACCTAAATATCTTCTTGTTGCCACTGGGGCACGTGAAAAGATGTTAGTTTTTCCTGGTAATACCCTGCCAGGAGTATATGGTGCTGGTGCATTTCAAACATTAGTTAATCGTGATTTGATTAGAGCTGCAGAAAAAATTTTTATTGTTGGAGGAGGAAATGTTGGTTTAATTGCAGGTTATCATGCTATTCAAGCGGGAATTGAGGTTGTAGGGTTAATTGAAGCAATGCCTCAATGCGGGGGTTATAAGGTTCATGAAGACAAGTTAAGACGATTAGGGGTTCCTATTTTTACCAACCATACAATAATTTCTGCAAATGGCGATAATCAAGTTGAATCTATAACGATAGCACAGATAGATGAGAAATTTAAAGCCATTTCTGGAACTGAAAAAAAATTTACCTGTGATACCATATTGATTGCAGTTGGCTTAAATCCGGTTAATGAGTTTTACCAGAAAGCAATAGAATATGGATTAAAAGTTTGGGTTGCCGGAGATGCTCAAGAAATTGCAGAAGCTTCTGCAGCAATATTCACGGGTAAAATTGAAGCTCTAAAGATATTAAAAGAAATTGGAATTAAAACAGAAGAGGACTTAAAAAAACTTCAGAAATATTCTGAAATTATGAAAGCAAAACCCCCACCCCCAGTTGATATAGATTTTTCACATAAAGAGGAAGGGATTTTTCCAGTCTTCTACTGTAATCAAGAAATTCCTTGTAACCCTTGTACTACAGTCTGCCCAAATGAACAGATTGAAACAATTGACGATTTAATTACGCAGTTACCATATTTTAAAGATGATCAAGAATGTATAGGATGTGGTAAATGTGTTGCTGTTTGTCCTGGTTTGGTAGTTCTATTAAAAGATTACAGAAAGGATAAAAATAATCCATTTATTACATTTCCTCTCGAACTCACAGCTAATAAGCTAGAAAAAAATCAAAAGATTATTGTTGTGAGCAATGATCAAGAGTTAGGCGAATTTAAAGTTCATAGAACAAGGATCCTAAAAGAATTTCCTAAAACTCAATTAATAAAAGTTAAACTACCATCAGAAATAGCAAAACAAGCTGTTGCTATAAAACTGGTTGAAAGCACATATTCCGAGCCTACTGAAATCTATCAAAAAGATTCTACAGATAATGATATAATTGTCTGCAGATGTGAACGTGTGTCAGTTGGAGAGATTCGAAAATGGATTCGCTCGGGTGTAAAAGATTTTAACGAACTAAAAGCTCTAACTAAAGTTGGTATGGGTGCGTGTGGTGGAAAAACTTGCACTCCTTTAATTAATAGAGTATTTCAAGAGGAAGGTATATCGATTGACGATATTACTCCAGGGACAAAACGTCCATTATTCATTGAAGTACCAATGGGTATTTTTGCTTTAACTAAAGAAAAAAAGGAGGTAAAATAACATTGGTCGAATATGATGTAATTATCATTGGCGCTGGCAGTGTTGGGGTCCCAACGGCTCTAGCAACCGTGAAAGATGAACTTAAAACTTTAGTTATTGATTCATTACCTTCAGTTGCACAAGCAGATAATAAACACGCAATTGGGGGTATAAGGAGTACTCATTCTCATATCGGAAAATCTCTTCTTTGTCAAAGATCAATAGAAATTTTTTCTAGTTGGGAAGAAAAATATGGAGACGACATTTGGTGGACCCAAGGAGGATATACTTTTTTAGCTTTTTCCGAAGAAGATGAAAAGCTGCTCAAAGATACCGTTAAACTCCAGAAAAGTTATGGTTTAAATATCGATTTTGTCAATGCCGAAAAAATCAAAGAATTAGTCCCTGGAATCAATGATGAGGGATTAATGGGAGGTACTCATAGTTCTAAAGATGGAAATGCTTCTCCATTATTAGCTTTACATTCTATTTATAGAAATTCTAAAGAATTAGAAGCAGAGTATATATTTAATGAAAAAGTAACAGGTATTCTAACTAAAAAAAAAAATGTTATTGGTATTAAAACAACAAAAAGAAAATATAAAACTAAACATGTTATTAATACAGCTGGAGCTCATGCAAAAGAAATTGGTAGTATGGTAGGTTTAGATATACCGGTTATACCAGATTCGCATGAAGCAGGAATCACCGAGCCAGTAAAGAATTTCTTTAGCACTATGGTTGTTGATATTAGACCATGCATAGACTCCAAATTTGGAAACTCAAAAAACTACTATTTTTATCAAAACAAAGAAGGTAAAATATTATTTTGTCTGACTCCAGACCCTAATATGGTAGGTACTGATAGAAGAGAAACTAGCTCTTTCTTACCTCAAATTTCAAAAAGAATGATACAACTCTTACCTCGCTTAAGAAATATTAAAGTAAGGAGAACATGGCGTGGGTTATATCCGATGACACCAGATGGCAATCCAATCATAGGTAAAGTTGATGAAATAGACGGATATATTAATGCGGTTGGAATGTGTGGTCAAGGGTTCATGTTAGGACCAGGACTAGGAGAACTTCTAAGTCGTATATTAACAGAAAAATTAAATTCAAGGGATCATGAAATCATAGAAACCCTTTCATATGAAAGAGATTTTGTAATAGAAGAAGAATTAAAATAAAAATAAATAAGCATATATCTTGACTTAAATCTAATCTTTCTTTTTTATATTCAAGTGTATCTAAATATTACTTATTGTTAAAAATGGTTCGACATTTATTAAAAGTCTCAGGTTTTTCAAAAGAAGAGTGCGAGAAGGTTATTAATAAATCTATTGAGATTAAGAAAAATTCTAAAAAATATAACTCTGCCTTAGAAGGAGAAACACTTTTGATGCTATTTGAAAAACCATCCTTAAGAACTCGAATTTCTTTTGAAACAGGTATGCAACAATTAGGAGGACACGCTATATTCTATTCAATTAAAGATTCTCCATTGGGTAAAAAAGAAAACATTAGCGATACTGCAAAAGTCGCATCGAGGTTCGTCAATATAATCGCTGCTCGTGTCTTTAAAAGACAAGACATTTGGGATCTCGCTAAATATGCTGATGTTCCAGTAATTAACATGCTTGATGATTTTGCGCATCCATGCCAGATTCTTGGAGATTTTCAAACAATCAAAGAAAAAAAGGGTAGACTTGATAACTTTAAATTATCCTATTTTGGAGATGCTAATAATAATGTAACATATGACTTAATGAGGATGTGTGCTATGTTTGGTTTGAGAATGGATGTTGCCTGTCCTAAAAATCCTGATTATTCACCTGAACAATTAGTCATAAATGAAGTGTTAGAACTTTCAGAAAGTAGTGGTGCTGAGGTAAAAGTAGTTCATGATGCATTTGAAGCTGCTAGAGACACTGATGTAATTTATACTGATAGCTGGATGAGTTATGGAATACCACAAGAACAAGAAGAAGAACGGAAAAAAGCTTTTATGCCCTATCAAGTTACATCATCGATAATGAAAGCTGCGAAGTCAGATGCGGCATTTATGAATTGTTTACCTGCCATGAGAGAATATGAACAAACAGCTGAGGTTATTGATGGTCCTCAATCAATTGTGTTTGATCAAGCAGAAAATCGCTTACACGTTCAGAAAGCAATTATGCTCTTCTTACGTAATAAATTTTAGATAAACATAAGCGATTTAAGATAACTAAATAGTATTAAATATATGTATGTATATATGCAAACACATGACTTCGAAAAATATTAGTATTACTGAAGAAGTGTATAATAAATTAATGAAAATTAAGAGAGAAAATGAAAGTTTCTCCGAACTTTTTTTAAGATTATTAAGAATTCAAAAATTTAAAATGGAAAAAACTTTTGGAGAATGGAATCTTTCAAAGCAAGAGAAAGAGGAGATTTGGGATGATATTACAAATCGTACTGGTCGTAGTTGGAAAAGATCTGAGACAGGTGAAATCAAGTGATAATTCTTGATACTTCCGCATGTATTGATTATCTAAGTAGACTGAGAAAAACATAACAAAAAAGTACCTATTTTACGTAAAAAATTTTAAATAATAAGCTAAATATTATCTATTTTTCATTTACTTTTATGTAATTTTACCTAGAGGTTTATTAATTGAAAACATTGATCGTTGCACTAGGAGGGAATGCGTTAATCAAGTTTGGTGAAGAAGGAACTACTGAAGAACAATTCAGAAATCTAAGAGTCCCTATAAGCCAGATTGCTAAGCTATCGCAAGATTTCTCGATTTTAATCACTCATGGAAATGGACCTCAAATTGGGTCACTGCTTATGCAACAAGAAGCAACGACCGTTGGCTTAAAAAGACCTTTACAAATTCTAGTCGCGGAGACGCAAGGACAAATAGGGTTTATGATTGAATCCACTCTGGATGAGGAATTAATGAAAATTAGTCTTGATGAAGAAAAACTATTTCTAACAGTTTTAACTTATGTGAAAGTAGATGCTGAAGACCCAGCTTTTCTAAATCCTACAAAACCTATTGGTCCAGCTTATGATGTTCCAAAACCAGGATATGTAAAGACAGCAAAAGGATATCGTCGTGTTGTTCCTTCACCGAAGCCTATAAAAATTTATCAATGGCGAGAAATAAAGCGGTTAATGGAATTAGGAAGTTGGATTGTAATTGCCTGTGGAGGAGGGGGGATTCCGGTTATAAAAGAAAAGAAGAGATTATATGGTGTTGAGGCTGTTATTGACAAAGATCTTGCGAGTGCCAAATTAGCCGAGCAAATTAATGCCGACATTTTATTAATAGCCACTGACGTAGAAAAAGTTTCTCTTAATTATGGGAAGCCTGATCAAAAAGATTTAGATAAACTGTCAATCTCTGAAGCAAAAAAGTATTTAGAAGAAGGACAATTTCCAGCAGGAAGCATGGGGCCGAAAATACAAGCTGTAATAAATTTCTTGGAATCAGGTGGAGAAAGAGCAATAATAACTTCTATTGATAATATAATAGAAGCATTAGAAGGAAAAGCAGGAACTCAAGTATATAAAAAAAATTAATTACATTACCTTTTTACTAAAAACTTCTATTGAATCTTCGAAGTCAGATCTTCGGATCCAGGTTACTATTTTTTTAATCCCCATATTTTCTAATCTGGTCATCTTTTCCTTTATATCTTCAGGGAAACCTACATAATGATTTTTCAGAATATGTTCTTTAGTGAGTTTCTTATCCCCACGAGTTCTCTTTATTATTCTTTCTACAAGATCATCGAGCTTTTCTTGACTATTGACAATAGTAATAGCAGTGAATAGAGATATTTCAAACTCAGAAGGATTACGATTGTGTTTTTGTAACCTTTCATTAATATAAGAAATCCTTGGAGGAATATCTTCCATATTTGGAGCATACCATAAGTCTAAATTTACCCCATCTGCTTCTTTACAGGCAATGTCAGTCATTCTCTTCCCTGTAGTTCCAACTACTATTTGTGGATAAGGTTTTTGAATGGGTTTAGGAAAATTTCTATGTCGTATTAACTCCCAAAAGTTTCCCTTAAAATCAGTCTCTTCTTCAGTAAATATCTTTTTATACATTGTCAACGATTCCTCGAGCTCATCAACTCTTCTTTTAGGTGAGGGAAAAGGGTAGCCATATGCTTTGTATTCTTCTTTAAACCATCCTGCCCCAATCCATAATAAAGCGCGCCCATTGGAAATATTATCCAGCGTTGATATCATCTTAGAAAGATAAGCTGGATTTCGAAAAGAATTACATAACACAATTTGACCAAGTTTTACTTTCTTTGTTTCCACAGCTAACGCTGTCAGTAACATCATAGCATCTAACATTGGTTCTTTTCTATCTTGCCTCGCATCCATACCTAGAAAATGATCATTTACATGAATCGAGTCAAATCCTAATTTGTCTACTTTTATTGATAAATCTCTAACTTCAGGATAAGTAAAAACTGTACTTCTTACAAAATGCCCAAATTTCATAATATTAGTAGAAAATCATTATATTCTTTTAATCTTTTTTCTCTCTAACGATAATATAAATTGAGAAAATGACGATTAAAGTACCAAATAGGTGGAATATAGTAAATTTTTCACCTAGAATCATCCAAGCAAAAAAGGCTGATATTATAGGTGTTAAAGAATTGACGATACTTGCCTTCCCTATTTCTATATAAGTCAAGGTTTTATACCAAAGAAATAGGCTAAAACCGTAATCAACACCCATTAACAAAACAAATATGAAGTTTTCAAAATTAAACATGAGCAGCACATTTTCAAGAGGGAAAATAAATAGATATAATATAAATAAGATTGATCCACTCATCAAGTTTCTAACAAATACAACTTGAATAGGAAGTATTTCATTCCTATCAAACCCAGATTTTGTAAATGTATGAATAAATGTAAATAAAGCAACACTTATGGTTAAAATAATCACACCTAAGTTAAATTCTAATAAATTAAATGAACCCTGAGTAATTGCAAGGAGTAATCCGAAGAATAGAACCAAGCAAAATATAATTTGTACTTTAGAGATTCTTTTTTCTTTAAGAATTATTGATCCAAAAATTAACGCGAATATTATTTCACTTTTCAATACAAGAGAACTATTGATCGCTCCTGCTATTTCAAAACCTATATATAAAAGCACAGGAACAACGCTAAAGACAAGCCCTATTGTAATAAGGAGATTTATATTTTTCTTTTTCTTCCATCCATTCAATAAAGAATCTCTATTTTGTGAATCAAATCCTCTATTCTGATTTCGAATTAATCTTCTTCTTTCAATGATAAATAATGGTAAGAAGATTAAAGCTTCAACTAGAGCTGTCATAGCAGCAAAAATAAAGGGATCGATAATTGAGGGTCTTGCGTTGGAAATAACCGGCTGTAGACCTATAAAAAAGACACCAATTACTCCGAAAGTAAGTCCTTTTTTTAAATTATAGTTGCTCACGCTAAGAGGAAAAAATTAAATAAGAATTAAAAAGTTAGGAATTAACCTTAAAAGTTGAAATTTACATGATGAGTACTTTTTCAATAATTTCAATAGCCCAATCAATTTCTTCTCGTGTAATAACCAATGGAGGAGCAAACCTAATTGTTGTAGAATGAGTATCTTTTGCTAAAATTCCATTATTTTTTAATTCTTCAACAATATATCTTGCATCTTCAGCAAATTCAACTGCAACCAGCAGTCCTTTTCCCCTTATGTCTTTGATTGGAATTTTTGTTCTTTTTTCTGCAACCTCTCGAAGTCTCTTTATAAAATAAGCACCCATTTCTTTTGCTCGTTCAGCGAGATTTTCGCGTAAATGAATGTCTATTGATTTCATTGCTACTGCACATGCTAATGGGTTTCCACCGAAAGTGCTCCCATGTGTACCAGGTTTAATTACATCTGGACCGATAATATCTTTGGTTGTTACACATGCAGATACAGGATATACGCCACCTCCAAGAGCTTTTCCAAGTAATAGCATATCTGGCTTTACATCCTCGTGATCACAAGCAAAAAACTCTCCAGTTCGACAAAAACCAGTCTGAATCTCGTCTAATACCATTAAAATATTATATTTTGTGCAAATTTCTCTAACCTTTTTTAAATATCCTTCTGGAGGGATATTTACCCCCGCTTCTCCTTGAATAGGCTCAAATAAAAAGGCTGCTACTTTTTCAGGTCCAGTATCTAATATAACATTCTCTAATTCTTCAGCATCACCGTATGGTATCATAATAAATCCCGGGGTATATGGTCCAAAATTTTCATAATAGCGAACTGCTGAAATATCAGAACTAAAACCTACAATAGTTATTGTCCTTCCATGAAAATTATTTCTGCAAACTATTATCTTAGCTTCGTTTTTTGGGATTTTTTTCTTAATATAACCCCATGCTCTAGCTACTTTTAACCCCGTAGAAACTGCTTCAGTTCCTGTGTTCATAGGAATGCTCATTATACCAGAATTTGTTGGATCGTTGATGTGTGGGCCCACAACTTCAGCTAACATTTTCAAAAATGGCCCCATTAAATCATTATGAAATGCCCGCGAAGTTAGGGTAACAATATCTGCCTGTTCTTTTAAAGCTGCGATGATTTCGGGATGACAATGCCCCGTATTCTGGCTGGAATATGCTGATAAACAGTCCAAATATTTTTTTCCTTCTGGATCATAAACCCAAACCCCTTCTGCTCTTGATATCACAACAGGAATAGGATGGTAATTATGAGCACAATATTCATTATCTAAATCAATATACTCTTTAGAACTTGGCATGATGATTCAAATTTATCTTATATTAACAGATTACTAAATGAAAAGTTTCATTAAACTTTTTTCAAATTATTTTGAGTAAAACGTAAAATTAAATAATATTCTCTAAAATTAGATAATTCATAACATTTTCTCTGATAAATTGTCTGCTTCTAATAAAATTTTAAACTTAAATTTTAAAAAAATAAAATTTAAATAGAAATGCGTCAAAAATTGAATTGCTAAAAATTTTATAAAAATGTAAATCCAAAAAAAAGTGATCTAACAAAATGAAAAAAAAAATTACAGTTCTTACTCTGTCATTAATGGTCTTGTTATTGTTTATCCCATTATCTCCTGTCTATGCATGTAAAGGTTGGAATCATAAAACAATTACAATTATTAGAGATGATTATGGTGTTCCGCATGTTTTTGCAAAGACTAAAGAGGGTTTGGGTTTTGGCGCAGGATACGCTATGGCTCAGGATAGATTATGGCAAGCAGATCTCTACAGGCGATCTGCTTTCGGAAATCTAGCGGAATTTGGTTTGGCAACTATTGATCAAGATTATGAAACAAGGAAATTAGGATATAGTAAAGAAGAATTAAAAGAAATTTTTGATAAGTGGGAACCTATTAACCCTAACGCAAAGTTAAAAGAAATGAATTTAGCATATATTGATGGTATTAATTATTATATTACAGAAGCTATGGGAGATCCTTCACTTATGCCATTTGAATATCTATATTATGATCTTCCTCTTGAGCCATTCTCTATAGCTGATAGTGTAGTTATTACGGTTATGATGGCATGGAGGTTTGGTGGAACTGGTGGAAATGAACTTTCATATGCTGCAGCATTGCAAGCATTGCAATCGGCACATGGAGAAACAGAAGGATGGTTGATGTTTAATGATCTTTATCCTCAACAAGATCCAGGTGCTGAAGTTACAATTCCGGGTACTGGATGCAAATTTTCTAACAGTAAAATATCTAATCCCATGATGGAATTACCTGGAAATTTTGGAACATTGTATGCTGAATATGAACAAATACAAATGGGACAAACTCAATTATTCGAATCTCTTGGGATTCCAACCAAATTTGGAAGTAATGCATGGGTTGTTCATCCAAAAAAGACGACAACACGCAATGCAATGGAATTAGGAGGTCCTCAAATGGGTCATTCAATTCCTCAGATTGTCCTAGAAATTGGATTGCATGGTGCTGGTATTGATGCTGTGGGTATGATGATGCCCCAATCACCTTCAATATTAATTGGTGTTAGTAAAGACGGCGCTTGGACATCGACAACTGGGGGTTCAGATGTAATGGATACTTATATTGAATCTTTAAATCCTGCTGATCATACTCAATACTTGTATAATGGTGAATTTATAGATATGGAAGTCAGAACTGAAACATTTTATTCTCCATTTGAACCTACTAGAGAAATAGAGATCTATCGTACGATACATGGACCTGTACTCTTTATTGACGAGGTTAACCATCTTGCTTTCACAATAAAAGCACCATACTATAAGAATGAAATGGCCGCAGAAGAAGGTTGGTCTCTCTTTCAACAAGCAAGAAATGTTTGGGACATGCAAGAAGCCGTTAAAACAATACAACCGAATCATAACTTCTTATGGGCGGATAGACATGGAAGAGTAGGATATTGGCACGCAGGAACATTTCCAATAAAACCAGAAACAGGAATGGGTGGTCGACCTATTGATGACAGATTACCTTTAAACGGAACGGGTGAAGAAGAATGGGTTGGTCTTACAGGATTTAGTGAAATGCCTAAGTGCATCGATCCAAAACAAGGGTTTCTTGCTAATTGGAACAATAAACCTATAGCAGATTGGCCATATGGAGAAGCAGATTGGGGTGAAGGGCATCGTGTCAAACGAATACAAGATCTTCTAGCATCTGATGATAAGATCTCTTTTGAAGATATGAATAGAATAAACATGGATGCGGGATACAATCACATTTCAGCCATGAGTTTTCTTGATGATCTAATTGAAGCAGCAAGTACATCTATGGATCCTGACATTCAAGCAGCTTTACCTTACTTGGAAGGATGGGATCTTCATTACAATGATGTATTAAATCCAAGCTGGCCTGATCCTACAGCTACATATGATGATCCAGGACTTACAATCTTCGAAAGATGGTATCGTAATATAGATAATGAAGTTTTTGACGATGACATTCCTTCTGGTGCAGGAGCAGGAACAAGTACATTAATACACGTATTTGATGATGTAGATTCAAAATTACCATTATACTATGATTATTTAAATGGCGAAGAGAAATATGAAGTTATAAATCGAGTACTTAAAGAAGCTATTATATACTTACAATCAATATTTGGACCAGACATGTCAACTTGGCTTACTCCGATTCAAACAGTAACATTTGACGCACAAGGTGCTTTACCAGCTCCAACTATGCATGGTATGAATCGTGGTACATATAACCAGATAGCAGAAATGATAAAAGGAAGAGGGTGGAATCGATGGTGGAAACCCGCACCACATGCAGTCAACGTTATTCCACCGGGGCAAAGTGGATTTGTCAACTACATGGGAGTTCCAAGTCCTCATGCTTACGATCAATTAGCTTTGTATGAAACTTGGACATATAAACCAATGCGATACTATTTCTGGGATATATGGAAAGTTCGAGAATCAGTCTTATATTTTAACTATTAGAAAGTGGAAGAAAAATAATCAAATAATAATAAGTAATCTCTTTTTTTTTATTTATTTTTAGTGTAGTTATTAATTTCTTATCTATTCATCCTTTCAAAGAGCTCTTTAATTGCATATGTAGCAACAATATTAGCATAAGTATTTGGTCCAAATCCCGCATCATATCCTAATTCTTTTGCTAATTCATTATTAATTCGTGCTCCTCCACAAATTAAAATAATTTTATCTCTAATCCCTTCTGCCTCTAAGAGTTCCACTAGGTTAGTTAAATTTTTAACATGAATCCCTTTTTGGGTAACTGTTTGTGAAACAAGCAAAATGTCAGCTTTTAATTGTATTGCCATTTTCACGAATTCTTCATTTGTTACCTGACTTCCAAGATTATAAGCTTCAATCATTTCGTAGCTTTCAAGACCATAGTGACCTGCAAATCCTTTCATATTCATTATCGCATCAATTCCTACAGTATGAGCATCTGTGCCTGTGGTTGCACCAAGAACAACAATTTTACGCTTAAACTTTTCTTTTATATACGCATTAATCTCCTTTATTGACAATGCTTCTACTTCTAATGATTCTACTTTAATTTTAGTAAAATCAATAGTATGAATTAAGGAACCATAAAGTATAAAAAATGTAAACTCTATATCTAATTGGGTATGATAAACTATAGTTGGGTCTTTTATACCCATTTTCTTAGCTAATTCCTGAGCTGCTATAATTGCTTTTTCACCATCTTTTATAGGAAGAGTAAAGCTAACTTGAGTTTTTCCGTCATTCATCGTATCTCCATATGGCTTTACTTCTGTTAAATCAAGAGATTTATCAAAATCCTCTTTTTTAGTTGAATTTGATCCTCCTCCCATCTTAATTCCCTCCTTTTTTTAATTCATAACTTATTAGATCCATAAATGGATTGAAATAATCCTTTTCCTTTTGAATTACACCATCTAATCCTTTTCCTCCATTTAAAGATCGTTTAATTCCAGCAAAAATCCCTTTTTCAATGGTTTTAAATAGTCCTTGGTTTTCGATTTCTTTAAGTAAATTATATGCTTTAAGAAGAACCTCAGTGGCTCTTTTTTCTATTATTCCTCCATCTTTAAACTCAATTTCCTCACTTATTGATTTCATATTTTTAAAGATATAACGTGCATTTTCTATAGATAAAGCTCGATCTGCCATGAAAGGGGTATGTATTGCTTCAGTCAACATCCCAAGTAAATGTATTCTTTGGTTGGTCATAATTGTAATCAAATTGAATAAAGCATCTTGAATATGACCTTTGAAAATGTTTCCAGTCATAAATTTGGTAGGAGGCATATATTTCAAAGGAGCTTTAGGAAATATCTCTCGAGCCATTTGTGCTTGAGCAAGTTCATACAAAAAGCCATTCTCTAATTCAGGATTCATTTCAAATGCATGACCTAAACCCATCTGCTCTTCTTTCAATCCAGCAAGTAAGGCAAATTGTTCGTTAATAAACTCAGAAGCAAGAACAGTATGAGCTGCTTCAAAAGCATCTGCAGTAGTTAGATAATTATCTTCGCCTGTATTAATAATTACTCCTGCATAAGCATTTATCATTCTTGAAAAATATTGATCGACAATGGTTCTCTTCATATTTATGTCTCGAAAAAGGATTCCATAAAGAGCATCATTAAGCATCATATCAAGTCTTTCAAACGCACCCATTTCAGCAATCTCAGGCATGCATAAGCCAGAACAATAATTAGTTAACCGAATATATCGCCCTAATTCTTCACCAACATCATCTAATGCCTTTCTCATTAATCGAAAGTTTTCCTGGGTAGCATATGTTCCCCCAAATCCTTCAGTTGTAGCACCAAAAGGTACATAATCTAGTAAACTCTGAACTGTAGACCTTATAACTGCGATAACATCAGCTCCTTGTCTAGCTGCTGCTTGAGCCTGAATAATATCTTCAAAAATATTACCCGTTGCTACAATAACATAAATAAGAGGTCCTTCCTTATCACCATACTTTTTGAGTAATTCATCTCTAGTTTTCTTTTTTTGAGTAATAAGTGCCAATTTTTCTTGAGCAATTATGTTCACTGTTGCTTTTATTTCTGAAATGTCTTTTAAAGAAAGTTTAGTTAAATCTAATTCATCTTTTGCCACTTTTTCTGCAATTTCTTGAGGTGAAAGATTAGTATATAATATTGCATTTCCTATATGGATTGCAGCACCAATCCCTAAACCATTTCCCTTTTCTATATTATCAACTACAATATTTGGTAATGGTACATCAAATTCATCTACACCATCAATACCAAATAATCTGCAGACTGTTCTTTCAATTGTGGTAGTAGTATGTTGATCTATGAATTTCTGTGTATCTAACGCAATATTCTTTGCTGCCTCTCTTGCTTTTACTACAATTGAAAAATCTAAATTTAACTTACTTCTTCGGTTTATTTCTTTTTCTTTCACTTATCTCACTTTTTTTAATAAGAATTCTATAAATTTAATCATTAACTCCAAGGTTATAAACAGGAATTTTTAGTTCCTCCTGTAATGATTTCAAAAATTTATCTTTATCAAATTTATATCCATACGGAGAAGTTGGATTTATTGTTATTGCAATTATATTTATAGGGTTTAAAACCTTTAGAATCCCACCCTTTTTGAGAAATTTTTTTGTTGTTTTTTGACTTAAAAATAATTTTGTACCATCTTCTACAATAAAAGTAATTCCTTTATATTTTTGTGTGGATTTCATTAGATCTTCTAATAGTTTATCTGTCACAGCACCATTTATTAGAACATATTGAGAATCGTCTTTTAAATTTTGAATGATTTCCTCCGCAGCATCTAACGCAGTTGCTACATTTAAAGAATTTACTGAATAGACTTTATCAATAATACTCACTTTTGACTTTTTTAAAACATTTTTAGAAAGCTCTATGATTTCTAAATTTTTCTCCTTCTCTAAATTTAATAAATTAATTGTATGAATTGTTAAATCAATGACTTCCTTCATATTTCTTGATACAGAAGCACCCGTCGAGAGTATGGTAGCATCTGAGATTAATGGTGTAGCATATGCTCTTCTATCAAATGCTCCATCCACTAAAATAAGATCACAACCTAAGTTCCTTAATTCTGAGCAGATTTTAAACAAATGTTTGTTTATTGAGGGGCCAGCTAGTTCAATGAACCCTTCACTTAGCACCTTTAAAATCATAACTTCCCCTAAAGGAGTATTAAAACCTGTCCTTTTGATAATTTCAAATTTAATTTTACTATCTTCAAGACATTGCTGGGCTGTTACTACGTAAGTTCCTTTCTTTACATATATTTGAGGTTTTGGTAACTCAGTGATAACATCGTACTTTTCACCATCTCTCCCTATTGAAGTAAGACCTAATGTAATTTGCTCTCCAATATTTCTTATAATGAAATTCAGTGTGGTTGTTTTACTCACATTTTTAGCGAGTCCTATTATTGAGATAATTTTTTGTTGGTCAATTTTATTTAAAATCTCAGATAAGAAGTCCATTTTCTCGCCAAAAGAAATATGATGCTCAATAGTAAATGATATAAATCGAAATTATTTAAGTTTTGAATATAAATTATACAATATCATACTAATTATTTAGTAAGTTTTTTTCTACGGGATTTTCTTAGAAGATCGTCTGGCTCAATCGTCATTTTTTGACCGCTTAACAACGCACTTACTCCAATTTGTTTTTCACAATCTTCACAATGACAATTTGGTATATAATCGTTTGGCTCCTCATAAGTGGTTATGACACCCTCAAAATTTCTTAATACAACACGTGTATTTCCTTGTGAGATAGTGTAATCTGGCATCACAGGAATTTTTCCACCACCCCCAGGAGCATCGACGACAAATGTAGGAACACATAAACCAGAAGTATGACCTCTCAGTCCTTCAATAATTTCAATACCTTGAGCTACACTGGTTCTAAAATGCCCAAGTCCTATTGAAAGATCACATTGATAAATATAGTAGGGTCTAACTCGTATTTTAACTAATCCTTGCACTAATTTTTTCATTACATGAATGCAATCATTTACACCCCTTAAAAGGACAGATTGGTTACCCATTGGAATCCCTGCGT
>Ga0114930_10000736_pt1 | contig 33831 bp, 31 predicted proteins | sample AnhtaG_FD_87300 | JGI IMG/M metagenome (GOLD analysis project Ga0114930, IMG submission 87300) | Deep subsurface microbial communities from Anholt, Denmark to uncover new lineages of life (NeLLi) - Anholt_01485 metaG | ecosystem: Environmental > Aquatic > Marine > Oceanic > Sediment | place... | reverse complement strand
GAGATGTTTTGAAGAATTAGGGTATAAAAAAGGGGATCTCCCGAATTCTGAAAAGAAAGCCCAGGAGGTTATCTCCCTCCCCATCTATCCGGAACTGACTGAAGAAGAACAGGAATATGTGATAGAGAGGATAAAAGAATTTATAGCAACCTCAAGTTAATTTTTTAATAAATCGATCTCATAGATCTGAATGCGTCCACATTGACTATTTCTAATAAAGTTCTAAAGAATTTTTCTTTTTTACTTGGTGCTGATCTTTTAACTAAAGCTTTAAGCTTTATCGGTATAATCTACTTAGCCCGGATTTTAACAGTAGAGGGTTTTGGAAAGATAGAATTTGCTCAGGCTATAATTGTATATTTTATCTTATTGGTAAATCAAGGGCTGGATCTATGGGGCACTAGAGAAATTGCAAAAGAACAAGAGAAGAGACAAGAGATAATCAATAATATACTTAGCATAAGATTTTTTTTATCTCTATTGGCTTATGGGGCATTAATCCTTTTTGTTTTCATTATAAATAAACCTGGAGATTTTAAAAAGCTTATCCTGTTATATGGCTTAACTATCTTTACTTTTTCCTTCACCCTTAATTGGTTTTTTCAAGGGATTGAGCGGATGGAAATAATAGCTTTAGGGCGGTTAATTAGTCAGTTGCTTTATGTTGGAGGCATATTTTTTATAATAAAAAACAGCTCTTATATCTTTCAGGTACCTCTGATTAAATTCATTGCAGCATTTTTCTCTTTAGGCGTTTTGGCTTATTTGTTTTTTAAGATCGATGGAATACCTAAGCTGAGTTTAAATCTTTCATTATGGAAAGAGATCTTTAAACAATCATTACCTATGGGCTTTTCTTTAATTGCGATCCAGATCTATTATAATTTAGATACTATTATGTTGGGTTTTATTAAAGGAGAAAAAGAGGTTGGCTGGTATAATGCGGCTTATAAGATCGTCTTATTGTCTATTGGATTTGCTGGTTTATTCGGGAATGCCCTCTACCCAACACTTACACGCTATTATAAAGAATCCAGAGAGAAAATTCAAACTCTAGTTCGTCAATCCTCCAGGATCACTCTTTTCTTTGGAATACCCATTGCTATGGGAATCTTTTTTCTCTCCAAGGATATCATGCAGACTATTTATGGATCATCATACTTAAAAGGAGTTGGGGCTTTACAGATACTGGTCTGGAGTATTTTTACCATATACACAAATGTCCCTTTTGCTTTTTTGCTTTTGGCGGCGGAGAGACAAAAGGAATATATGTATGCAGTAGTCCTGGGAGCGTCAGTGAATTTACTTTTAAACTTTATTTTGATACCCAGATACAGTTTGCTGGGCGCAAGCATAGCTACCGTTATCTGTGAAATAGTAGTTTTAAGTCTGATCCTTTTCTATTCCAGAGAGCTGGTTAAAGTTCCCTTATTAGAGTATATAGCTAAGGGTGTTGTCTCTTCGTTTCTCATGGGATTAACCCTTTACTTTTTACCATTTAATTTGTTCATAAAGATCTTAATTGGTGCCTTGTCTTATTTTATCTGGATGTTTATTCTTAAGGGAGTTAGCAGAGAGGATGTCAGGTTGTTTTTTCAACTTTTGAGAAGTTCTTATTAGGAGAAAAAACTTGAAAAGAAATAAGGATGTAAAATATTATTCCTATTTAAGACAGGATTTGATAGATCTGGTAGAGGGGAAGGGAAATAAAATCTTAGATGTCGGATGTGGAGAGGGTATTACCGGGGCTGAATTGAAGAGGATTGGTAAGGCTAAGGAGATCGTTGGGGTAGAAGTATTTGAACCAGTAGCCTTAAAGGCTAAAGAGAGATTAGACAAAGTTATTTGGGGAGATATTCAGAGGATATCTCTTTCCTATCCTGAAGGGTATTTCGATTATATAATTTTAGGAGACGTGCTTGAGCATTTTTCTGATCCTTGGAATACTTTAAAGGAACTTAAAAGGTATCTATCTTCCTCCGGTTTTGTGATCGCCAGCATACCTAATATAACTTACTGGGAGATATTGAAAGATTTAATCCTTTTCGATAGGTGGGAGTATGTGGATGCAGGAATTCTGGATAGGACTCATCTGAGGTTTTTCACCAAGAAAAGCCTGATTGAACTTTTTCAGGGTTCTGGTTTGGTGATTAAGGAGTTGATACATCATATCCCTCCTAGATTCATAAACAAATTAGGAGTTCTTGTGACCTTGGGAGGGCTTAAACGATTTTTTACTGCCGGCTATCTGATTAAAGCGAGGAAAAATGAGAACCTGGGTTGAAAGATTAGACCACAATTTGTCAAAAAAACAGCTGTTGACAATTTTTATACTCGATCTGATTATAACTATTTTGGTGTTGTTTTCCGCTTTAAGAGGGTCTATCTATTTATTTTTACCCTTAGCTCTAGTGATTTCTCTGATACTACTTTTAAAACATAAGTTAATTGTATACTTGTTATTAATCACTTTGTTTGTGGAATATTACATTTATTTTATGGGTGTGTTTTTAACGCCAGTGGATTTAGTCAGTCTCCTTTTAGTTTTTTCTTTTTTAGGATATTTCTTAATATCAGGTACTCTTTCTCTAAAAAGGACCCCGTTGGACAGATCCATCTTGCTTTTTCTTGCAGTTCTTGCCCTTTCTCTGATGAACACTATCGATCTGGTAAGCGGAATCAGAATTTATATTTTTCACCTACAGGTTTTCGTTATTTTCTACTTGGTAAGTTGGACTATAGATGAGAAAGAAATTAGAAGATTTTTAAATTTTTTCATAGGACTGGTTTCCTTACATACAGTCTTGAGTCTGATTCAATTCAGCCTTGCCTCAGGTAAGGTTAGAGCTTTTGGATTAAGTGGACCATCAATAGCAGATTTGATCATTGGAGGATTGATAATCTCTTACTCGTTCTTCCTGTTTGAGCCTTCAGCTAAAAAAAGGCTGACTTGCGGTTTGGTTTTTCTTCTACTTTTGGGGGGACTTTTTGTCACTCAAACTCGTGGTGCTTGGGTGAGTTTCGGTTTGATTTATTTACTACTGAGTTATTTGGCTATAAAGAAAGCTAAATATTTGAGGATTAAATTTACTCGGAGAAGAGCTTTTGTTTCTTTATCCTTGATTTTTCTGGTCATAACCTTAATGCTTTTGTGGTATCCAGGTCTTTTGCAGGGTCTACATCATGAATTCCATTATCTACCAGGTCAATATGTGGAGACAACTCAATTACGTTTTTACCTCTGGGGTTTAGCATTTAAGTCTTTTCTTCATAATCCAGTTCTGGGAATTGGGTTAGGACAGTTCTACAATTTAACTCAGGTTTTCCCGGAACTTAGGTTTTCTCCATTGGTTTTTTATATATATGGATTAGATCCTCATAATATAGTTCTTTATTATCTCTCATCTGCTGGCATTTTAGGTATTTTAGCTTTATTCTATTTTTACTTTTCTGTCTTAAAAATTGGCTGGATAAAGTATAAACGATCTCTAACTCCCCAGGACTCAGCTATTTCATTTGCACTTTTAGGAATCATCCTTTTTGTTTTTATCTCTTCGTTTTATACTGGAGAATGGTTTTATAAGATAAGTGGGATCGAATTTTTATTTTTTGTTGCCTTGCTCAATGTTTTTAAACCAATAACTCCATAGAGGAAGATAGCTTTGCTCAACTCGAATTATCATTTTGCCCAAAAAATCTTAAAACTTTCAATAATTATAGTCAATTATAAAGTTAAGGATCAATTGCTCCAGTGTCTTTCTTCTATTTACCAAATGTTAAAAGGTTTAAATTTTGAAGTTATGGTGGTGGATAATGCTTCAGGCGATGATACCCCGGAGAAAATCAAAAAAAACTATCCTTTAGTCAGAATGATTGTTAACTCAAAGAATTTTGGTTTTTCCAAAGGATGTAATCAAGCTTTAAAAGAGATGAGGGGAGAATTTGCACTACTTTTAAATCCTGACACCAAGCTCTTGGATCAGAATTTTAGGGGGATGATTAGATTTCTTGAAGAAAATCCGAAAGTGGGAATCATAGGTTGCAAAATTTTAGATGAAATGAGTAAGGAGCAGAGATCCGCTTTCCCAAAACCTACACCTTTAAAAGAGATCTTGGATATAATTCCTAGCCTAAAGCTGAGTTTTAAACTAGAGAAAGTCTTGCCAGCTAATTTTACTAATCGCTTTTACGACAGGCTAATAATAGGAAGTGAAAAGCCGTTTGAGGTCTTTTGGGTATCAGGGGCATGTCTTTTGATCAGGAAAAGGGTGCTAGAGGAAGTAGGTCTTTTAGATGAGAATTTTTTTCTTTTTTCAGAGGATGTGGATTTAGCCTGGCGAGCAAAAAGAAGTGGATGGAAGGTGATGTTTTATCCACAAGCTAAGATTTTGCATACCCTGGGTGCTAGTTCTTTTGAAGATCCAGAATCTCTTTACCTCCGTCTACTGCATTCTTACACTCGAAGAACATATTTCGGGCATAAATATTACAATAAACTAGGAAATTGGTTGGTAAGATTAGTTATGAGTATTGATCTTTTAGTCCGGTTGATTTATATTAATTTTGGCCTTAGTAGGGAGAGATCAATAGAAAGAGAAGAGGCAAAGAAGAAAGCTTACTTTGCTGCTTTAAAATCTGTGTTGTTTTAAAATTTGGTTTAACTTTTTTGGGTAAATGAAGTTAACATTTGTATTATCTGGATTTGCAAGGACTCCGAGCGGTGGCTGGAAGATCGTATATAGTTATGCCAATTATTTAGCAGAAAAGGGGCATAAAGTGCGCATAGTTCATACGCTTCGACTCCGCAGGAAAAATATGGATATTTGGAATAAACTTGTAAGATTAGCTTTCTGGTTTATAGTCAACCTCTTTAGAACAACTAAACCAGCTTGGTTCAAAATCTCTCCCCAGGTAAAGAGCTTGGTGGTTCTTGATCTGAATGATAGACATATCCCTTCAGGTGGTGCGGTAATTGCTACAGCCTGCTCAACTGCTGAATATGTGAACAATTTAAATTCAGATAAGGGAACTAAATTTTACTTTATACAAGATTATGAAAACTGGGTGATAGAAAATGAAAAAGTAGATGCTACCTTTAAACTTCCTCTTAAGAAAATTGTGATTTCAACTTGGCTTGAAAGAATGCTTATGGATAAAAATGAGAAAGCCATAGCTCGAATACCAAATGGTTTGAATTTTGATGTTTTTAGAATTATCAAACCTATAGAGACTCGTTTTCCTGCAAGAATTGGTATGATGTACTCTATCTCTAAAAGAAAAGGCTCGAAAGATGGGATTGAGGCCTTAGAAATAGTAAGGGGAAAATTAACCCAGCTTCAAGCTATCTTTTTTAGTGTCTTTCCCAGAAACCCAGAAATTCCTTCTTGGGTAGAATACTGGAGAAATCCTTCACCTTCTCAGCTTCTGGATATTTATAACAGTTGCTCTATCTTCATAAGTCCAAGTTTGGTAGAAGGTTGGGGATTACCATTAGCGGAGGCAATGGCTTGTGGATGTGCAGTTGTAAGCACAGACAATAAAGGAGCAGAAGAATTTGTGATTGACCAGGAAACAGGATTAATATCAGAAGTAAAAGATCCAAAAGACTTGGCAGAAAAAATTATTAAATTAATAGAAGATCAACCTCTTCGAAAAAAATTAGCTCAAAACGGAGCAAACTTTATAAGAAGATTTGACCTTAAAGAGTCAGCTAAGAAATTTGAAGAAGCTATTCTATCTAATCTAAACTGTAAATAGAGTCTTTTTACAAACGTCGATTTTAGTTGAATGAAGGGAAAAGCTTCGAGTAAATTCAAGTTGAAAATACTTTTTTGGGTACCTTATCCAACAGAAGGTCAGAGCAGTAGGTACAGGGTGGAGCAGTATCTACCTTATCTGGATGAAGAAAAGATTGGTTATTCTCTGCGTCCTTTTGTCTCTTCTGAGTTTTACCGTATACTTTATCAGCCTGATAGATTCTGGCGCAAAGCCTATTTTTTCATGAAAAGTTCTTTTAAGAGGGTTTTTGACCTTCTAAGGATATTCAGGTATGATTTAGTTTTCGTTCAAAGGGAAGCTTTTCCCTTTGGGCCACCATTTTTTGAAATTTTGCTCTCTAAATTTTTTAAAAAACATCTGATTTATGATTTTGACGATGCAATTTTTGTAGCCCAGAGAAGTAAGGCTAACTGGGCTATAAATTTTTTAAAGTATCCTAAAAAAGTTGCCCGGATTATAAATCTTTCGCAACAGGTCATCGTGGGGAACTCTTATCTAAAAGAATATGCTTTAAGATTTAATAAAAATGTAATTGTAATCCCCACCCCTTTAGATATAGAAAAATACAAGCCTTTTGATTCTGCTAAAAAAGATAGAATTGTGGTGGGATGGGTGGGAAGCCACAGCACAGCTATATATCTTTTGGGATTAAAAGAGGTTTTCCAGAAATTAAAAAATGAAAATTCGGATTTAATTATAAGATTGATTGGAGCGAAAAAATATAGGGACCAAATTTCCGGGGTAGAATATCGAGCTTGGAGATTGGAGGAGGAGATTGCAGAGTTGAACTCTTTTGATATTGGGCTAATGCCTATGCCGGATAATCCTTGGACTAAAGGAAAATGTGCTTTTAAACTTTTGCTCTATATGAGTATGGGAATCCCAGCGGTCTGTTCACCTGTGGGAATGAACAAAGAGATTATTAGAGATGGTGAGAATGGATTTTTAGCTTCCTCTCCTGAGGAGTGGTATGAGAAAATTCAGATCTTAATAAAGAATTCAGAATTAAGAAATAAAATGGGGCTCCAGGGACGTAAAACAGTAGAGAAAGGTTATAGCTTGAAACTCTGGGCACCAGTTTTCATTGAGGTTTTAGAGAAAACTGTTAAAAGGCGATAATCGTTAGGCGAGGAATCTTAGGGGTGTGTTAAAGTGGTTTTGACCGTCAGGGGTGGGAATGATATCTTTGCTGGATATAGAAGATATTACCTTCTTCCTTTTATTAAAAAAGTTTTTATTACCCTTGATTCTCAGGAGGAAGAGCGGTATTTTAAAAAAATAACGATCTTTTAACTGGAGGAAAGAGACAAAATCTTTAAAAGAGTTTTAGAATAGAGAAGCTTTTTTGAGATATTTTAACCAGTTCGGAGCCGAGAAGCGCTTGAGCCAACCTCTCTTCTTAGATTTTTATACAATAAACTAAGACTTATGAGAAAGATTAAGATAGTAAGGATAATAACCAGACAGAATATTGGTGGACCAGCCTTTCAAACCGTGCTTTTGACTTCGCATCTGAATAAAAATAGGTTTAAGAGCATTCTGATAAAAGGCAAGGAAGGAAAAGATGAAGGGGATATGGAGGAATTGGCTAAGAGTAAAAAGATTGAACCGATCCACATTAAAGAGTTAAGTCGGGAAATCTCCTTGAGAAAAGACCTGATAGCTTTCTGGAGGTTATACCGAATAATCAGAAAAGAAAAACCTGATATAGTTCATACCCATACAGCTAAAGCTGGAACCTTAGGGCGATTGGCGGCAAAATTAGCTGGGGTTCCCATAATTGTGCATACTTTTCACGGTAATGTTTTCCAAGGTTATTTCAATTCGTTTAAGAGCAAGCTTTTTTTGCACATAGAGAGGTTGCTTGCGCTTTTTAGCACCAGGCTAATCGCCATAAGCCATTCTCAGGAACAAGATATTTTGAAGTATAAGATTGGTAATCTCCAGAAAATAAGTTGTATCCCTCTGGGTTTGGAACTTAAACCCTTTTTAACCTCTGAAAAGAAAAAAGGAGTATTTCGAAAAGAATTGAATATAGGAGAAAAGATTCCCTTAATAGGGATAATCGCCAGATTAGTTCCGATAAAAGGACATATTTATTTTTTCGAAGCAGTTAAGATCGTTAGCCAGGATTTTCCTTCTGCTAAATTTATAGTGATAGGTGATGGGGAGTTAAGGAAAAAATTAATGGATTTAGTTGTAGATCTGGAAATCGATGATAAGGTTATCTTTTGCGGTTTCAGAAAAGATTTAGACAATATATATGCGGATTTGGATGTCGTTGTGCTTTCTTCGCTTAACGAAGGATTGCCGGTCAGCATAATCGAAGCTTTAGGAGCTAAAAAGCCTGTAGTTGCTACTGAAGTCGGAGGAGTAAAGGATTTAGTAGAGGATAAAGTTACAGGGGTTCTAGTGCCAAAACAGGATCCGCAGAGATTAGCCCAGGGGATAGTCTATCTTTTAAAAAAACCTGAAGTTGCTAAAATATTTGGAGAAAATGGTAGGAAAAAAGTCTATCCAACATTTAATTATACCAGACTGGTTTCAAATATTGAAGAATTGTATGAAAATTTAATTGCTGAAAGTTCGAGCAGGTTCTAAAATACAACTTTTTAGGAATGGAAGTATCATGAGGGTTTTAATTACTGGTGGGGCTGGGTTTATCGGGTCGCATTTAGCAGAGGAGCTTTTGAGGCAGGGAGAAGAAGTTTATGTGATTGACAACCTCTCCACCGGAAGGTTGGAGAATATTAGACATTTAGCGGCTAATCCCCGCTTTCATATAACCATTGATACTATTCTGGATGAAAAGGCAGTGGAGGAGCTTGTCTCCAAGTGTGAGGTTGTTTTTCATCTGGCGGCTGCAGTGGGTGTACGTCTGATTATCGAAAAACCAGTGGACACCATTGAGACTAATATCTTAGGCACAGAGATCGTTCTGAAGGCGGCAAATAAATTCAAAAGAAAAGTTATTCTTACCTCCACCTCGGAGGTCTACGGGAAAAATAGTAAAGTTCCATTTCGAGAAGATGATGATAGTGTCTATGGACCTACCACTAAAAGCCGCTGGAGCTATGCATGCTCTAAGGCGATCGATGAATTCTTAGCCTTAGCCTATTTCCATGAAAAGAAGCTTCCAGTAGTTATTGCCCGCCTATTTAATACCATAGGTCCACGTCAGACTGGAACGTATGGGATGGTGGTTCCTTCATTTGTTCAACAAGCGCTCCTTTCTCATCTGATAACCGTGTACGGGGATGGAAGGCAGAGCCGCAGTTTTACCTATGTCACAGATGTGGTCTCAGCTCTGATTGGGCTCTCCGAACATCCAAAAGCGGTAGGCGAGGTATTCAATGTAGGTAATGGCAGAGAGGTTACCATCAATCAACTGGCAATACTTGTCAAGAGGATGACTAATAGCAAATCCAGGATCTGCCATATTCCCTATGAAACGGCTTTTGAAAAAGGGTTTGAGGATATGAAAAGAAGGGTTCCAGATATCTCCAAGCTGAGTCATCTGATAGGATTTAAGCCCAAGATGAGCTTAGAGGAAGGCTTGGAGAGGATCATCGCCTATTATCGGGAGTAGGTTTTAAACATGTTATTTATTTCAATCTTTGTTGTCTCCTTCCTTTTAGTCTTAGTCCTTACTCCTCTCTTCAGAAAGTTAGCATTTAAAAAGGATTTCCTGGACTACCCGGACCCCAGGAAGATCCACTCCCAGCCTACCCCTCTTTTAGGTGGTGTCTCTGTCTTTATAGGCATCTGTGGTGGGATATTTTTGAGTCTTTTATCCGGCCATCCATGGACAAATGAAATTTGCGGAGTTTTAATCGGAGGTTTGGTTATTTTAGGATTGGGGCTTTTGGATGATAAAAAGGGAATACAACCCGGAGTAAAATTTTTAGGACAGATAATTGCCTCATTTCTCTTTCTTCTGATAAGCCAGAGCCTGGGGAGCTTGAGTTTTGGATTTATAGGGGATCTGCTTTTTCTCCTCTGGATGGTTGGATTAATGAATGCCTTTAACTTCTTAGACAATATGGATGGGCTATGCAGTGGTATATCTTTTATAGCTACAACTGCTTTTATGGTGATTTTTATTTTCACTGCCCAAATCGACCAGGTTATACTCTGCTTAGCCCTTATGGGTGCACTGTTAGGATTTCTGGGGTATAATTTCCCGCCAGCCAGGATCTTCTTAGGAGATGCTGGGAGCATGTTCAATGGGTTTATCCTTTCAGCCTTGGGGGTCTTTTTTGCTAAGAGAAATAGCTCTTTCAACCAGCTTTTGGTTCCTATGCTGATTTTGAGCTATCCGATTTTTGATATTTCTCTGGTCACATTTACTCGTTTAAAGGAAGGGAGAAAATTCTACAAGGGAGGTAAAGATCATTCCTCCCATCGGTTTATGAATTTAGGGTTTCACCTGAAAAAAACCTTGAGCTCTATCTATTTAATCAGCTTGTGCCTGGGTATAATAGCCCTTTTAGTATTTTTCTTTCTTGAATCCCCCTGGAAGGTCCTGATAGCCTTCAGTGTAGGAATTCTTTTAGCTATTTTAGGAACTCATCTTCACCGAAGATTTGCCCGGGTTGGAGAAAAGCTCTGGTTAATCCTTCTGGATATCGTCTCAGTTAATTCCGCCTTTCTTTTCTTCTACTGGTTGAGATTTGAATCAGGTCTTTTCAATACCCAGATAGTTATCCCTTTGTCAGAATATATTATTCCGGCTATCTGGATCACACTCTACTGGCTGGTTCTTTTTGCTATATTAGGGCTATATGAGACAAGATGGGAACTTCCGCTGAAGGATGAATGGGGTAAGATTATTAAAGCGGTTATCTTAGGGATAATGATTTTTTCAATCCTTTCCATTAATTTTATCTCTTTCAGGTTTGTGCTCCTTTATACTTTGAGTTTATGCTTACTTCTTTTATTCTTAAGAACATTTTTTATTGTAATTAAAAGAGCTCTTTATTCCAGAGGAATAGGTTTGAGAAAAAGCTTAATAGTTGGAACTAAAAAAAATGCGCAGGAGTTGAACAGATTCTTGCAAAAAGAATCGAGTCCGGGATTTAAGGTCTCAGGCTTTGTCTCTGAAGATAGAAATTATCCGAAAGAATTGAAAGTCTTAGGAGGTCTGGAGGAACTGGAGGATATTCTGAAAAAAACCAGGACTGAAGCAGTCATCTTTGCGCTAGAAAAAGATTATCAGGGCTCCATTGCTCAAATATTAAAGAACTTAGAAGAGGTTGAGGTTGATTTAGTGGTTAAAGAGGAGCAGAGCCAGATATTCTCCGGTCTGAAAAAAGCTAAATTCTATAAGGGAACCTGGCTGAAGGTCTATCCTGCTCAGTTAAGGACCTGGGAGTGGGGAGTAAAACGGATGCTGGACTTCTTTATATCTTTCGTTTTGATTTTAGTCTTGAGTCCGCTCTGGGTTTTGTTCTCCTTTTTAATCTCCCTGAATTTTTCTGGAGGGATTTTACTAAAGCGAAGATTTCTGGGAAAAGGAGGAAAGGTCTTTCAACTTTATACTTTCAACCCTGGCCCTTTAGATTCTCAAAATAGACTGGGCAAATTCCTGAGAAGCTCCGGGATGGAAAAGCTTCCGGTTTTGCTCAATATTTTAAAAGGGGAGATGAGCTTAGTTGGACCTCAGCCGGAGGAAGAAAGGTCTAATAGTTATTCCATAGAATTTCCAGACTACTATAAAAGAGTGGACCTTAACCCAGGTATTTTCAGTCTGAGCCAGGATAGAAAAAAAGTTATAGCTTTTTCCGAAAATATAATAAGAATGAGGATAGAGGATGGTCTTCTCTATGCTGAGAAGCTCTCCCTGTGGTTAGATTTTAAGATTATCTTAAATCAGATCTCAAGACCTTTCTTAAGGAGGCAGGATGTTTGACCTGAAATTTATCCGAGAAAATGAAAATTTAGTCAGAAAAGCTATTCAGGACAAAAATGAATCCTTGGATTTAGATGAGCTTTTGAAGTTAGATGAGAAGAGGAGGGAGATTATTTCTGAAGTGGAGAAATTGAAACATCTGAGAAAGCTTTCAAATCAGAAGATCGCTTTGCTCAAGAAGGAGAAAAAAGACCCTCAGGAGGAGATTGAGAAGATGAAGAAGGTCTCACAAGAAATCTCCTCTCTGGATGATTCCCTGAAAGAGTTAGAGGAAAAAATTGAGAAGTTGCTTCTAGAAGTTCCGAATATTCCACATCCTTCAGTGCCTGTGGGGTTTGATGAGGACTCCAATGTGGTAATCAGGAGCTGGGGAGAGCTGCCGGAGTTTAATTTTGAGCCCAGACCTCACTGGGAAATAGGGGAACTATTAGGAATTTTAGACCTGGCTCGAGGGGCGAAGCTTTCTGGCTCAGGGTTTTATACTCTTAGCGGGAAGGGTGCCCTTTTAGAAAGAGGGCTGATTAATTTTATGTTAGACCTGCATACTAAAAAACATGGCTATAAAGAAGTCTGGTCTCCTTTTGTGGTGAACAGAGCCAGTATGATCGGCACCGGGCAGTTACCCAAATTAGAAGAGGATATGTACCTGTGTGAAAAAGATGACCTTTTTTTAATTCCTACAGCCGAGGTGCCAGTTACCAATCTACACAGAGACGAGATCCTCAAACCAGATGAGCTACCGATCTGTTATGTAGCCTATACCCCCTGTTTCAGGAGGGAAGCAGGTTCCTATGGTAAGGATACCAGGGGAATAATGAGAGTGCATCAGTTTGATAAAGTTGAGCTGGTGAAATTAGTCAAAGCGGATGATTCTTATGCAGAGCTTGAAAAACTGGTGAGTGATGCAGAAGAGGTTCTACAGCTTTTGAAAATCCCCTATCGGGTCAGGCTTTTGTGTACCGGTGATTTGAGCTTTGCCGCGGCTAAATGTTATGATATAGAGACCTGGGCACCTGGAGTGAAGAAATACTTGGAGGTATCCTCCTGCAGTAATTATGAGGCTTTTCAAGCCAGAAGGATAGGCATAAAATTTAAGCCTGACCCAAAAACAAAACCAGAATATGTTCATACCTTAAACGGGTCCGGTGTAGCTTTAGCCCGTACAGTTGCGGCTCTTCTGGAGAATTTTCAAACTGAAAAAGGGGCAGTTATCCTGCCGGAGGTCTTGAGGCCTTATCTGGGCGGATTGGAAGAGATAAATTAACTATAGAATGTCGAATGAGAAATATTGCTGTAGAAGACTGAGTTTTTGTAGGGCAACCCTTTAGGGTTGCTTTTTTTATTTTTTAAAACAGAACAATATTCGCAAGGCTGAAGCCTTGCCCTACAAATACTCTATATTTTCTATGGCCTCTGGCCTCAAGATGCATTCGCAGTTTATCCCGGACGTTTTTTTGGGTATGCAGTGAGCGGGAAAGGGCAGAACATTCTCTGCTTCTACAGAATAAATCTTTCCAAATAAAATCCGACAAAAAGATTGAAAATTTAAAATTCTTGTCTTATATTGATTAAGGCTTATGTTGAAAGGTGTCTTGGATTATGCGTAACATACCTGAGATATAAATATGGGAAAGAAAAACAATTATCTTCCCGGAAGGAGTGCCCTCGGATTAGATGGACACTTTTCTTCAATATTTTTTAAAGGGGCAATCTTTTTCGGGATAGTCATTTTGGCTTTTGTCTATTTCTTTTACACTCAATATGTTATCACTCGGCTGAAAGAAGACTCCAGAAGAGTGGTCTCTGCTTATGCCAGGCTCTGGGGTCTGGTAGCCTCGGAGTCTACCACCGGTGTGGAGATCGATTTAATCTTCGAGGAGATTATAAGGAAGAGTAATTTCCCTATAATTGTAACCTCACCCGAGGGAGAACCACAAGCCTGGAGAGGGGTTGGAATCTCCTGGGATGATACCTCCTTAGAAGCAAAAAATAAGCTTGAAGAATTGGTCAGGAAGATGGATAAAGAAAAAGAACCTGTGCCTATCTACTATGGTGAGGAGAAAAAGGTGATAAATTACCTGCATTACGGTGATTCTAAGTTGATCTCCCAGCTCAGGATTATGCCTTTTTTAGAGATAGGGCTTTTGTTAGTTGTTATCTGGGTCGGTTTTTCAAGTTTCAGAAATATGCAGAGGAGTGAGAAAAGGTCTATCTGGGCAGGAATGGCAAAGGAAACCGCTCATCAATTGGGAACGCCTATCTCATCCCTTTTAGGTTGGGTGGAGCTTTTGAAATCCCGCTCAGAAAAGTCCGAAAATGGATCCGTAGGAAAGGATGATTATGTGGAGAAAATGGAGATAGATATAAAGAGGCTGGAAAAAATCGCCAGTAGGTTTAGCCAGATAGGTTCCCTTCCGGAGTTAAAGGAAGGGGAATTGAATGAGCTGGTCCTGGAGGTGGTGGGTTATTTTAAGGAAAGGGTACCTGAAGGTGTGGAGATAAAAGAGAATTTAGGTGAACCGATCAAGTTAGAGCTAAACCCGGAGCTTTTGAGCTGGGTGATAGAGAATCTTCTTAAGAATTCGATAGAAGCAGTTGAATCTCAAAAGGGAAAGATAGAGGTTTCCACCGGTATGGATAAAAGCAGAAAAAAGGCATATATATTGGTATCTGACAACGGAAGAGGGGTTCCGGCAAGGGAGCAGAATAAGATCTTCGCACCAGGTTATACTACTAAAAAAAGAGGCTGGGGCTTAGGGCTGTCTTTAGCTAAAAGGATTGTGGAGGAATACCATAAAGGGAAGATAGCCTTAGTGGAAAGCATCCCTAACCAGAGAACAACTTTTTCAGTTACTTTACCCCTGAGGTCAAAAAAGGGTTAAGAAAAAAACGTAGAGTAAGTGTCAGTAGATTATAAGAGAAACCTGAAAACCTAAATTTGTAGGGCTGGTCCGCCTCTGGCGGACTGCCTACGAGTGGCAGGCTCTTGTTCTTTCGTAGGGCGGGCACCCTGCCCGCCTGATTTCTCAGTGTAAATAGATTTTTAAAAATTTATTAAGAGGTTCAAATGAAAGAAGAGCTAAAAAACATACTCTGGGTGGATGATGAGATAGATAAGCTGAAATCTCATATAATCTTCTTAGAAGAGAGGGGATATAAGGTGACTCCAGCCACAAATGGCGATGATGCCCTAACTTTAATTGGGAAGAAGATTTTTGATTTAGTTCTTTTAGATGAGATGATGCCGGGTAAAGACGGGCTAACCACCTTAGAGGAGATAAAGGAGAAAAATCCTCATCTGCCGGTGATTATGGTGACCAAGAGCGAAGAGGAGAACCTGATGGATCAGGCTATCGGACAAAAGATCGATGATTATCTGACCAAGCCAGTTAATCCCAGTCAGATCTTATCTGTGGCTAAAAGACTTTTAGAGAAAAAAAGGATCAGAGAAGAGCACCTCTCTAAAAAATACGTAGAGGATTTCAACCAGATCCGCGCAACCCTTTCAGGCCCTTTAACCTGGAGGGAGTGGATAGAGATCCACCGGGTTCTTTCAGAATGGGACTTAGAAATGGAGGATTTTAAAGATTTAGGATTAACCGAGACCCATTTTACTCAGAAAAGGGAATGTAACTTGGAATTCGGCAGGTTTGTGGAAAAGAATTATTTATCCTGGATAGAGAAAAAAGATTCCCCTGTTCTATCCGTGGACATAGTGTCAAAATACCTTTGTCCTCTTCTCTTAGAGAAGAAACCGGTCTTCTTCATAGTGGTCGATTGTATGAGGCTGGATCAATACCTTTATATCGAGCCGATTTTGAATGAATATTTCAACTTGAAAAGGGAATATTATTATTCCATTCTTCCAACTGCAACCCCTTATTCCAGAAATGCACTCTTCTCTGGACTTTTTCCAGGGGAGATAGCCCAATTCTATTCGGATTTATGGAAAGCCGGGACCACAGATGATTCCAGCCGGAATAGATATGAAAGACAGCTCTTAGATGCTCAGCTGAAGAGATTAAAGCTGACTTTCAAAACCGAGCCTAAGTATGTTAAGGTACTGGATATTGCGGAGGGGGACAATTTAGCCCGTAAGATCTCCTCCTATAGAAATAGTTCACTCCTTTCCATAGTTTACAATTTCGTAGATATCTTAGCCCATGGAAGATCTGAGTCAGAGATCCTTAAAGAGATTGCACCGGATGAGGCGGCTTTTCGCTCCCTGATGAGGTCCTGGTTTTTACATTCCTCACTTTTCGAGGTCTTGAAATATCTATCCAGGCAGGAATGCAATATTCTTTTGACCACTGACCATGGGAGCGTTTTAGGCACCAGAGGGACAGTAGCTCATGGGAGGAAAGATACTTCCACTAATCTGAGATATAAATATGGGGATAACCTCAACTGTGACCAAAAGGATGCTATGCTGATCAAAGAGCCTAAAAGATATAAGCTTCCGGTTTACACTATGAGTACTACCTATATTATTGCCAAGGGGGATTATTATTTTGTCTATCCTACCCGGCAGAGCGAGTATGAAAGGCAGTATAAAAACAGCTTTCAACATGGAGGCATCTCCTTAGAGGAGATGATTCTGCCCATAGCAATCCTTCGCCCCAAGATATGATAGGAATTCCAATTTGGATCCATTGGACTTGTTTAAAGGTAGAAACATAACCTCTTCCCCGGAGGAAACCAAAAAGTTAGGAGAAACTTTAGCAAAAGGTTTTTCTCCTGGCTTAGTGGTTGCACTATTCGGTCCTTTGGGCAGTGGGAAAACCTGCCTTACACAGGGGATCTGCTCCGGCTTGGAAGTAAAGGATTTTGTGGTAAGCCCCAGTTTTGTTTTAATCAATGAATATGAAGGTAAGTATAAGGTTTATCATATTGACCTTTTTCGCTTGGAAAAATTATCTGAAATTATTAACTTAGGGTATGAGGAATATTTTTACGGGGAGGGAATCTGTATCATCGAGTGGGCGGAAAAGGCAAAGGAGCTTTTGCCGGATAAAAGGATGGAAATTTATCTGAAAATTATCTCGGAAAAGGAAAGGGAGATTAGAATAAAGGAATTTTGAAAAATAATAGTTGAATTAAAAAAATAGATTTTCTATACTGATATAAGAGAGCAACAAATGAAGAAAGCTAGAGAAACAACTTATGAATATTGTGCTGTGTAGCAAATATGAAAAAAATTAAAGCATTTGGAGGTGTAATATGCTAAAACAATTAAAGATTAAAAACTTTAGATGTCAAAGAGATGCTGTAATCGATATAGCACCTATAACACTACTCTATGGACTAAATGGTTCAGGCAAATCATCTATAATATATGCCCCTTTTGTCTTTAAAAATATAATTGCCAATCCTAATCTAACAGTGGATACATTTTTTAATCTTATTTTTGCAAATCTTGGTGGTTTTGAACAAGTGGTACATCTTCATAACCCTAGTAATAGTATCGAACTACAAATAACTCTTTCGGATACGCTCAATACCGACCTCACCTACGGCGTGAGTTTGGAAAAGAAAGAGGGAAGATTTTGGATTAAATTATCTGAAAAAGTAGATTTAGTTCTACCAGTAACTTTCCCCTACCCTGGAAACGCACAAACACAACAGGTTGTTAAGATAGATGCAACTGAAGTTAACGTCTTATGGAATGGAATTACTGCAAGTGTATCAGCTCAGCCGCAGACAACCGAAGCCGTACAAAAGACGCAGAAACTGCTAACCTCTTTAAATAAATGTGCAGAGACATTACGAACACTTGATATTATACCAGTCAAAAGGGGTTTTTCTAAACCGTATTATAGCCCCTCTTCAGTAGGCAATTTGTTGACTGAAGACGAAGTAGCAACCCTTTTAGGCGGAGACCCCTATCTTGAAGGCAATGTCATGGCAAAATTCAAAAATATATTTGGCAAAATTTTCAAAGTCCGATCTCAAATTGGGACTGCGCTTTTTTATCTTCAAATTACCGATGATTTTGGGATGACCACTGAATTGATTAATGATGGCTTTGGGCTTAATCAGGCCATATTTATATTAAGCAAGATTTTAAGAAATAATGTTTCTACTGTGCTTGTAGAGGAACCTGAAATTCACCTGCATCCATCTGCACAAAATAAACTTGCTAGAATATTTGCACAAATTGTGAAAGAAGAAGAAAAATCTTTGATAATTGAAACACACAGTGAAATTATTGTATCTGCTTTTCTCGCGCTTGTTGCTGAAAAATATCTTACTCCAGAGGACATAAAATGTTACTTTCTGACCAAACCTAAAAGAGAGACCGTGATAGAAGAACAGACTGTAAACGAAAAAGGTCAGATCAAAGGAGGTCTCATTCCTTTTATGGAAGAAGAGGTTAAAAATGTTAGAGCTTTACTGGGTCATCAGGAGTAGAGCAAATGGACATTACTATAAACGAGTGGCTCTTTTACTATCTGAGCAATACCGAGGAACATTTGTATGTTTTAGCTCACAAAATTCTAACGAGATTATATGAAAAGTGCGATCGCATAGTATATGCAAAGGGTTCTCCGATGAGTGGTAAGATAAATCAACTTTCTAAGTTTGAGCTTCCAAAACAAAGGGATACCATCAAAGACTTTTTTAGAAAGTTCTCATACAATTCTGAAAAAATGCTAATTATAGATACTGAGTTACCAAAGTTGCCTAATGACTTGGTTAATATTCTTCCACGTCGAGAAACAGATAAGGATATTTACTTAGTACAAACCTGTCTTGCTACTCGTGATAAGATAATACTAACAGTAGACGAAGATTTAAAAAAGGCACTTGACAACAAATTCGGTGTCAAAGTGAAACTTGTCAGTGGATTTTTGGAGGAATCTTAAAGTATCAGTCTGCTGTTCATAGGGAGATTCTGTTGGGGTGTCGATACGACGCTAAGCGTCTTGCACTACCGATTTGAAAGTATTGCAGGGTGAAGCATTGCTCCATCTAAAACAATTCGAAGCCTGTACTCTGTAGGGCTGGTTTTATATATAGGTTACTATGAAAATCTTAGGGATTGATACGGCAACTCCGATCTTGGCTTTGGGGATTGTGGATGAGGAGAAAGTTTTATCCGAGATCAGGTTCAATGCGGGACAAACTCATGCTCAAATTCTTTTACCTAACATTGAAAAGATATTGAAAGATTCTTCTCTGCAATTAGAGGATTTGGATGGGATAGCTATATCTATTGGTCCTGGCTCTTTTACCGGTTTGAGGATTGGACTGGCAACTGCAAAAGGGCTGTGTTTTGCTTCAGGAAAACCTTTAATAGCTGTGCCTACTTTAGATGCCTTAGCCTATTTTAACCAATCTTTTCCTTATCCTTTAGTGCCGATTCTGGATGCGAAGAAAAATGAGGTTTACTCTGCCATTTATGATACCAGAAAAGGTGTGCTGGAGAGGGTCTCAGATTACTGGGTTTTAACTATTGAAAAACTTGTTGCTAAAATTACAGAGGAAGTTATATTTTTAGGCTTAGGCTTGGAGGTTTTTAAGGAAAGGTTAAAAAAGCTTTGTGGAGAGAAAGCCCATTTCTTAGAAGGAGAAAAGAATTTGCCCAGCGGAACAGCCGTTGCTTTTTTAGGTCTGGAGAAGCTTAAGCGTGCTGAGTTTGAGAACTTAGAGAAGGTAGAGCCTTTATATTTAAGAAGCTCTGAAGAGGATCTGAAGTTCAAAAAATGTGTGAAAAGGTAAAGGATTTAACTATCGAGAGAATGAAAGAAGAAGATTTAGAAGAGGTCTTAAGGATAGAAAAAGAAAGCTTCTCTGATCCCTGGACAAAGGAAAGTTTTCTTGAAGATCTGCACAGGGGATTTGCCTATCCGGCAGTAGTGAAAATGGGGGGAGAATTGGTTGGCTATACCTGTTTGTGGAAAATCGAGGATGAGCTTCAGATCGCCAATATCGCGGTGGATAAAGGATATAGAAGGAGAGGAATAGCTCAAAGGTTAATAGAATGGATTATGGAGCAGGCATTAAAGCAAAATTGTAAAACCATTATCCTGGATGTAAGGGAATCGAATTCAGGCGCTTTAGAACTTTACCGGAAATTTGATTTTGAGGAGATAGGCCGAAGAAAAAATTACTACCGTTACCCGGTGGAGAATGCAATTATAATGGAGAAAAAACTTTAAGGTTTAAAGTTATGGTATGGTTCAAAAAAGCTAAAGAAGGTTTGGTCCCACAGCAGAAAAAGGAGATTCCAGATGGATTGTGGACCAAATGCGAAAGCTGCGGGGAGATTATCTATGTAAAGGAGTTAGAGAAGAATCTCTGGGTCTGCCACAGTTGCAATTTTCATTTCAGGATAAAATCTAAAGATTATATAGAGCTCTTATTGGACCAAGGGAAATTGGAGGAATACGATAGGGAGTTAATCTCCGATGATCCGCTTAAGTTTAAGGATTCCAAAAGGTATCCGGATAGGGTAAGAGACTCCCGTAAAAAAACCGGGCTCAACGATGCGGTAATCGTAGGTGTAGGTAAAATTGAAGGTGAAGAGATTAGCTTCGCGGTGATGGATTTTGGATTTATCGGCGGGAGTATGGGCTCAGTAGTAGGGGAGAAGGTTGCCAGAGCTATAGAGAGGGCCTTAGAGAGAAAAATACCCTTAGTGATTGTCTCCTGTTCAGGTGGAGCCAGGATGCAGGAGGGGATTTTATCCTTGATGCAGATGGCAAAGACCAGTGCCTTACTTGCCAGACTTTACGATTCGAATCTCCCTTTTATTTCAGTCCTGACCAATCCTACCACCGCAGGTGTTATGGCCAGCTATGCTTCCTTAGGGGATGTGATAATCGCTGAGCCCAAGGCGCTTTTAGGATTTGCCGGTCCCAGGGTGATTCAGCAGACTATTGGACAGAAGCTACCGCCGGGTTTCCAGAGCTCAGAGTTTTTCTTAGAACATGGATTTTTAGATAAGATCGTGGAAAGAAAAAATCTAAAGAAGACTATTTCCCTTTTATTAGAATATCTTATACCCACGAATAAGAAGAGTTAATTTCATAGACATCTTTTCTCCTTATAGATCCTAAGATGAACTATCAACAGTCCTTGGAGTTTCTTTTTAACTTAGAAATGTTTGGGATAAAGTTAGGTCTGGAAAATACCTTATCTTTGATGAGAAGGCTAGATCACCCCCACCTGAAATTTTCTTCACTACATATCGCTGGCACCAATGGAAAAGGCTCTTGTTGCGCGATGCTTTATTCGATCTTAAATCAGGCGGGGTATTCAACCGGGCTTTACACCTCCCCTCATCTTGTGGATTTCAGGGAAAGGATTAAAGCAGGAGACTCTCTTATGGAAAAGGATTTTATAGCCGCTTTCGTCTCAGAGTTAAGAGAGGAGATTTTGAAAAAAAGGTATACCTTTTTTGAAGTTACTACCGCCTTAGCCTTTTCCTATTTTGCCTTTAAAAAAATTGAAGTTGCCGTGGTGGAAACTGGCTTAGGAGGAAGGCTCGATTCTACAAATATACTCAAGCCAGAGGTAGCTATAATTACCAATATCAGCTTAGAGCATACTGACAGCTTAGGCAGAAGCTTAGAAAAGATTGCCCGGGAGAAAGGCGGGATCGTCAAAGAAGGGGTGCCCACCGTGACTTCGGTTGAGAGGGAAAAACCTTTTAAGATTATCGAATCTTTATGCCGAAAGAAAAGCTCAGAACTAATTTCTGTTTTCAGAGATTCCAAATGGGAAATCAAAAGAAACTCCCTTGAAGGAATTGAGTTTGATCTTCACACGAAAAAAGATAACTATTCCGGGGTCAAACTCAATTTAGCCGGAGAACACCAGGTCAAAAATGCTGCCTGCGCTATTTTAGCACTGGAGAACCTCAATCATAAAGGGTTTAAGGTTGATCAGAGGGCGATTCAGTCAGGACTAAAGAAGGTTAACTGGAGAGGAAGATTAGAAATATTCAGGAAAAAACCTTGGGTTATCTTAGATGTGGCTCATAATCCAGATGGAGTTAAAAGCTTAGTTGAAGCCTTGGAAAGAATCTTTCCAGATAAAAAGGTTAAGTTCATCTTTGGGGTGATGGAGGATAAAGATTATAAAAAGATGCTCCAAAGTTTAGCTCGAAAATCCAAGGAGATAATCTTAACTCAAGTGCAATATCACCGCTCAGCAAAACTGGAGTCACTGATAAAAGCAGCTCAAAGGCTAAAGCTGAAATTTAGAGCCATTCCTGACTTAAAAAAAGCTTATGAGCACACTTTGAAGAACTCAGGAGAAAAGGAAGTTTTATGTATAACCGGCTCTCACTTTACCGTGGGTGAATTTTTGTCCGGGCAAAAGGTAAAAGTTTAAATTTTTTCAGAAGATATCTTTAGAGCTATACAGAAAGATATATGAGGATTGCTTTGTCGTCCAGATGGGCTTCTCGCAATGACAGCCTGTAGCCCGTGGCTGGTGAAAAAAGCGGGAGGGGATCCAGAGAAAACTGGATTTCGCTAAGCTCAACAAGCCCCTCCCCTACAAAAGACCTTATGGAGTGGTTTAGATAGAGGTGGAGGATCAGAAAATAGGGATTGACAAATCGTATTTGAAGAGTTAATAGTTTAATAAACTTTTAGGAGGCGGGATGATTTTAAGTATGACCGGCTATGGGAAGGCAGAAGCGGTTAAGCTGGAGTTTAAGGTGGTGGTGGAGATAAGCTCAGTCAACAATCGCTTCTTCGAGATTCAATTTCGACTTCCCAAGTTCCTTTCCCCTTTAGAGCCAAGATTAAAGGAAAAAATCTTGGCGAAGATAACCCGGGGAAAGATCACCTGTAGTTTAACCTGGGAAGAGAATCTACCTTCATCTTCTTATATGAAGTTAAATCAGGAAGCGGCTGAGATCTATTATACCATTTTCAGAGAGCTAAAGGAAAAATATAACCTGCGTGGAGAATTAGAGGTGGAAAATTTCATTAATCTTCCAGACTTAATCAAGGTAGAAAAAGAGGAATACGATTTGGAGAAAGCCTGGGAAACAATTGCCGAAGTTACTGAGAAAGCCATTTCTGAGCTTAACTCGATGAGAAGCTCGGAGGGATTAAACTTAAGTGCTGATCTGAAGAGTAGAATAGGGAAATTGGATGAAGCTCTAAAAAAGATTGAAGAACTTGCCAGCCTGAATGTGGAAAGCTATAGACAGAGGTTACAGAATAAGGTCTCTGAGCTTTTAGGAGGTATAAGTTTGGACGAACAGCGTTTAGCTCAGGAGGTGGCTTTTATGGCTGAAAGATCAGATGTGACTGAGGAATGTATCAGGTTTAGAAGTCATAATCAACAGTTTTTGAGTGCCTTAGAGGAGGAGGTCCCGGTTGGCAAAAGATTGACCTTCCTGTTGCAGGAGATGAACCGGGAGGCTAATACCATTGGTGCTAAAGCCTTGAGTGCTTCCATTTCTCAGTGGGTTATCTTTTTGAAAGAGGAGATCGAAAAGCTCAGAGAGCAAGTGCAGAACATAGAATGAACTACCCTTTCATCTCCATAGGACTGGGGAGTTTAGTCTCCTTAGAGAAGATAGTAACTATCATCCCTTATGGCTCCTCACCTGCAAGAAGGTTGAGAGAAGAGGCTCGCAAACAGGGGAAGTTGGTAGATGCTACTGAAGGAAGAAAAACCCGGTCTTTAATCATCACCTCAAGCGGTCATGTGATCCTTTGTGTCATTGCCCCTTCTACTCTAGCTCAAAGATTAGGCTTAAAGCTTAAGAAAACTAAAGAGTTGAAAGATGAAAAAATATAAATATAAACCCTTGCTGGTGGTTTTGTCTTCCCCCTCCGGTGGAGGAAAGACAGTTATAGCAGATCTTTTACTCAAAAAACATCCAGAGTTCTCTCGTTCAATCTCAGCTACGACCAGGGGAAAAAGGGTAGGAGAAAAGGATGGGGTTGACTATTATTTCATTAGCCAAAAAGATTTTCAGAAAAAAATAAACCAGGGTGAATTTGTGGAATGGGCTAAAGTTTTTGGAAATTATTATGGCACCCCTAAAAAAAATATCCGGAAAGCCGAAAGAAAGAAAGAAGTGCTATTTCTGATCTTAGATGTTCAAGGCAGCCTTTCACTCAAACGTAAGTATCCGCAGAGCGTATTGATATTCGTTTTGCCACCAGCTCTTTTTGAACTGAAAAAAAGGCTGGTCAACCGAGGGACTGATAGCCCGGAGGTAATAAAGAAAAGATTAAAGGTGGCTTTAAAAGAACTAAATTTTTGCAAAAGGTATGACTATGTGGTGGTCAATAAAAATCTTAAAGAGACTACAGGGCTCATAGAAAAGATCATAATCGCAGAAAAGCATAAACCAGAAAGGATGATCTTAGATAACTGGTGGAAAAAAGCAGGAGGTAATTAAATGTTAGACTTCTCATTAGACAAATTGAGTAAGTTGCCCGCAAACAGATTTGCTTCAGTTATTATTGCGTCTAAACAGGCACGAAAAATAAATGAAGCTTTTTTAGCGGAGAGGGAAAAAGAGGAAGAAATAAATGAAAGAAAAGAGCCGAAACCCTCGGTTGAGGCACTCAAATCCCTTTTAAATGGGGAAATAAAATTTCAATATCTGGAAGTTGGAACTCGAAGAATAAGTTAGATAAAAAATTTATGGAAAAAAATTTAGTTATAGTTGAATCGCCAGCCAAGACTAAAACCTTAAAAAAGTTCTTGGGAGGAAAATACCAGTTAGAAGCCTCTTTAGGACATGTTAAGGACCTTCCACAAAAAAGGTTAGGAGTAGAGATCGAAGAGGATTTCAAGCCAAAATATGTGGTCATCCCTGGCAGGAAAAAGGTAATTGAAAAATTAAAAAAAGAAGCCAAGAAAGCCAAAAGAGTTTATCTGGCTCCTGATCCGGATCGGGAAGGTGAAGCCATAGCCTGGCACATAGCAGAAGAGATCAAGAAAAGTAACCCTGTTATTCTCAGGGCCTCTTTTAATGAGATAACCAAAAAGGCAGTCTTAAATGGAATAGAAAAGGCTGGCTCAATAGATATGAATAAGGTGAATGCTCAGCAGGCTCGCCGGATTTTAGATCGTCTGGTGGGGTATAAAGTCAGCCCCTTTTTATGTAAGACTCTTTGTCGGGGCTTAAGCGCTGGAAGGGTGCAGTCCGTTGCTTTGAGGATGATCTGCGAGAGGGAAGAGGAGATAGAGAAATTCGTTATACAGGAATACTGGAGCATCACCGCCTGGTTTGAGACCGAAAAGAAAGACTCCTTCTCGGCTGATTTAGTCAAGATAAAGGGTGAAGATTTCAGAATTGAAAATCAGACCCAGGCCGAAAAGATCCTCCAGAACTTAGAACAGAAAAGATACCAGGTCTTAGAGGTTAAAACTGAGAAGAGGAGAAGAAATCCCTATCCCCCTTTTATCACCTCTACCTTGGAGCAGGACTCGGCTAAGAGGCTACATTTTTCGCCACAGAAAACTATGCTTTTAGCCCAGCAGTTATATGAGGGGATGGATTTAGGGGAGGAGGGTCCAGTTGGTCTGATTACCTATATGCGCACAGATTCCGTACGTATCGCAGATTCTGCTAAAAAAGCAGCTAAGGACTTCATAGAGAAAAATTTCGGCTCAGACTATCTTCCGGATAAACCCCGTGAATATAAATCCAAAAAAACTGCTCAGGAAGCTCATGAGGCCATCCGTCCCACCTATGTGGAATATACGCCTGAGGGAATAAAACAATATTTAAGCAAAGACCAATTCAAGCTTTATCAGTTGATCTACAATCGCTTCTTAGCCTCGCAGATGAGAGAGGCGCTCTTTGATACTACCACAGTGGAGATTGAAGGGGATGGCTATACTTTCCGGGCAACTGCTTCGGAATTGAGATTTGACGGTTTTTTAAAAGTCTATCAGGAGTTAAAAGAGGAGAACGGGGAGAAAGAAGAGGGGAAACTTCCGATTTTAAGGAATGGGGAGAGGTTAAATCTATTAAAACTTATTCCGCAACAGCATTTCACCAAGCCCCCGCCAAGGTTTTCTGAAGCTACTTTGATAAAGGAATTAGAAGCTAACGGGATCGGCAGGCCCTCGACCTATGCTCAGATTGTGAGAACGATTCAGGATAGAAATTATGTGGAAAAAGAGAAAAGGAAGCTTTTCCCTACTGAATTAGGGGAAATGGTCAACCGGATTTTGGTGGAGAATTTCCCGGAGCTCTTTGAGATAGGTTTCACCGCAGAGATGGAGGAAGAATTGGACCGGATTGAGGAGGGAAAGGATGATTGGGTGAAGGTGCTAAAAGATTTCTATACCCCCTTTAAATCTATCTTAGAGGAGGCGGAAAAAAAGAGAAAGGAGATCAAGAGCATAACCCAGGAAAAAACTAAAGAAAAATGCGATAAATGCGGAAGCCCTATGCTGATAAAATGGGGAAGGCATGGGAAATTCCTGGCCTGTTCTGCTTTTCCAGAATGCAGAAATACTAAACCTCTAAATAATGAGAAAAATCATTTGACTGAGGAAAAATGCGAGCTTTGTGGCTCTTCTATGGTTTTGAAAAATGGAAGATATGGTAAGTTCTTAGCCTGTTCTAAATATCCAGAGTGTAAAAATACCAGACCTTATTCTTTAGGGATTTTATGTCCAAAGGAAGGATGTGAGGGAGTTATAGTGGAGAGGAAAAGCAAAAGGGGAAAAATCTTTTTTGGCTGTTCTAATTATCCTAATTGTAAGTTTGTAACCTGGGATAAGCCGGTTAAGGAAAGCTGTCCGCAATGCGGAGCAAATTTTTTGGTTCTTAAAGAAAGCAAATCAAAGGGGGAATATCTTTTTTGCCAGGAGTGTAAATATGAAAAAAGGGTCTCTGAAGAAAAGATTGAGGTAAAAAATTAGGGTTGAGCTTTTTATGTCCGAATTTGAATCCAGAGGAAAAGAGCTGAAAGATTATATCCGGGAATATTTAATTTATATTCGAGCAGAGAAAAACTACTCTTTGCAAACCTGTGTCGCTTATAAAAAAGATCTTTTCTCCTTTCTGGATTTTCTTCAATCTGAATCAAAGGAAAAGGTCACTCCGGATTCCATATTAAGTAAAGATATCAAGGTTTTTTTGATTCAGCTAAGCCAGAAAGGTTTTGATCCTGGTTCGATCAACCGAAAGCTTTCTAGCTTGAGGTCTTTTTTCAGATATCTACAGAAAAGACTGAAGGTAAAGTTAAATCCTGCCTTCAGCCTGAAAGGACCTAAGAGAAAAAAAAGACTGCCCCGGGTTTTAAGCTGGCCTAAGATGAAAAATCTTTTAGAGCCATCTCTATACAGGGAATATAGACAAGGGTTAAGAGATAGAGCTATCTTAGAGCTATTATATAATACTGGAATAAGGCTTGCCGAGATAAGCTCCCTTAAAAGAAGGGATATCGATTTTCAGAGCGGTGAAATCAGGGTCTTGGGAAAAGGGAATAAGGAGAGGATTGTCCCCTTAGGGGAAAATGCTTCAAAAACCTTGGTTGAATACCTCAATTCAAGAGATATGGCGAACAGGTCAAAAAAACCAGAAAACGATTTTCTATTTTTAAATAAATATGGAGAGAAACTTAGCCGTAGAGGAATAGCTCGGGTGGTGAAAAAATATGGGGCTAAAGTGACTGAAGATCAAAAGACCAGCCCTCATATTTTAACACACAGTTTTGCCACTCATCTTTTAGACGAGGAAGCAGACCTCTTAGCGGTTAAAGAGATGTTAGGTCATGAGAACCTATCCACTACCCAGATTTATACCCACGTTTCTATGGATAGATTGAAAAAAGTTTATAAAAAGGCACATCCAAGAGCATAAGGACAGTTTAGAAGTTTAAGGTCTGAATAAAAAAATAGGTGATATATGATTGAATCAACTAAAAAAGTCTATGGGACAACTATTTTAGGGATCAGGCATAGGGGCAAGGTAGTTATTGGTGGGGATGGTCAAGTGAGCCTGGAGAATACCATCATTAAGCAGAATGCCAGAAAACTGAGGAAACTTTATCATAATACTATATTAGCAGGTTTTGCCGGGGCTTCTGCAGATGCCTTTGCCCTGTTTGATCGGTTTGAGGCAAAAATCGAAGAATTTCACGGTAATCTTTACAGGACAGCGGTGGAGTTAGCAAAGGAATGGAGGATGGATAAATACTTGAGAAGGCTGGAAGCGCTTCTTGCAGTTCTGGACAAAGAGCACGCTTTGATTATCGCGGGGAATGGAGATGTGATCGAGCCGGATGATGGAATTGTGGCTATCGGCTCTGGTGGCCCTTATGCTTTAGCTTCTGCTAGAGCTTTGATAGAGTTCTCGGATTTAGATGCCAAAGGGATTGTCAAAAGGTCTTTAGAGATCGCCTCCTCCATCTGTATTTACACTAATGATAAGATAATAATAGAGGAGTTATCCGAAGTTGGGTCCATAGGATAGGACGAGGCTTTAATCTATTTTTACAAAAAGGTATTTTTGGAGAGGATAAAGATGAAAGAGTTCACACCCAAAGAGATCGTGGAGGAGTTAGCTAAATATATAATCGGACAGGATAATGCCAAAAAATCTGTGGCTATTGCTTTAAGGAACAGATGGAGAAGACAGCAGGTTGAAGGGGAGCTTAAAGATGAGATAATGCCCAACAATATCATAATGATCGGTCCTACCGGGGTAGGGAAGACCGAGATAGCCAGAAGATTGGCTAATTTAGCTAATGCTCCTTTTATCAAAGTGGAAGCTTCTAAATTCACAGAGGTAGGTTATGTGGGTCGGGATGTTGAATCGATGGTCCGGGATTTAGCGGATTTAGCGGTGAGTATGGTCAAAAAGGAAAAATCTCTTGAGGTGGCTCAGAGGGCGGCTGAATTAGCTGAGGAGAAGATTTTAAATCTGCTTCTGCCCCTTCCCTCCAGGAGGAAAACCGCAGATAAAGAGCAATACCCCATACAGGCTAATGAATTAGAGGAGAAAAGAAAGAAGACCTTAGAGAAATTGAGAGAGAAACTAAAACAGGGGAAGTTAGATCATAGGTCTATTGATATTGAAATTCCAGAAGATAGATTCCCTATAGTGGAGATTTTCTCCCCGGCCGGGATTGAGGAGTTAGGGTTTAATTTCCAGGAGATGTTCTCTGGAATGATTCCCAAGAAGACCAAAAAGAGGAAAGTGAGCGTGAGTGAAGCTCAGAAGATTCTTACTCAGGAACAGGTAGGAAAGTTAGTGGATATGGAGGGGGTTATTTCCACGGTCATAGAAAGGGTGGAGAACTCCGGAATAATCTTTGTGGATGAGCTGGATAAGATCGTGGGAGAGAAGGTTAAAGGCTCAGGCCCGGATGTATCGCGTGAAGGGGTACAGAGAGATTTGCTGCCGATCGTAGAGGGAACAAATGTTATGACCAAATACGGTATGATCAAAACTGACCATATTCTATTTATAGCCGCAGGTGCATTTCATGCTTCCAAGCCATCTGATTTAATCCCTGAAATGCAGGGCAGATTTCCTATTCGGGTTGAACTGGATAGCCTGACTGCAAAAGACTTCGTGCGGATCTTAACTGAGCCTAAGAATGCTCTGATCAAGCAATATACTGCACTTTTAGCTACTGAAGGGGTAGAGATACAATTCGAAAATGGTGCCATCGAGGAGATATCACACATTGCCAATTTGGTGAACGAAAGGACCGAGAATATCGGTGCCAGAAGACTGCATACGGTGATGACTACTCTTTTAGAGGATATAATGTTCAAGATACCGGAGACGAAATTAAAAAAAATCGTGATTACAAAGAAGTTGGTTGAAGATACATTAAAAGCAATAGTTGAGGATAAGGATTTAAGCCGGTATATACTTTAAATTAACCTCACCCTAAACCTCTCCTTAAAAAGGAGAGGAGGAAAGAGATGTAGGGCAAGGCTTTTAGCCTTGCTTTATTTTTTCTTGTATTTGAAGGAGAAGGACATTGTTCTGTCCCTACGTTTTATCACCAAAAAACGCCCGACATAAAGGCCGGGCACTTCGAATGCTCCTTAGTCGCGTAGGGGTGGAGCTTGTCTACACCCTTTTTTTCTGCTTCTCTGTTTAACCTCACCCTATCCCTCTCCTTAGAAAGGAGAGGGAGTTGTATTTCGTAGCGTCCGGGTTTATCCCGGACGTTTTTGTGTTTTTGTAGGGACAGAACATTGTTCTGTCCTTGTATTTTATATTTTAACGTCAGGCGTTTCTATTCTATAAACTGATCTGCAGACTCGGATGAAAAAATTAATCGCCCGACAATATGGTCGGGCGTTATTAACACAAAAATACTTCTAATGACCCCTTCTCAACGATTTGATCTGATCTAGAATTTGATCTTTTTTTTGAGCAATCTCATCTGCTCCACATTTCAAAAGTCGCGTAGGGGTGGAGCTTGTCTCCACCCTTTCCCTCTTTCCGATACAGAAGTAATATAAGGAGGTGTTTCAAATGATTGGTGTCCAACTAATTGTCTTTGTGTTTGCTTTATTTGTAGGATTTTATTTCGGATTTAAGATTGGTAGATGGTTTGAACGAAGAAAAACAAGAAAATTGTATAGCCAGGCCATTTAGCCCTACTTTTTTTAACCTCACCTCGTCCCCTCCGTATAAAGAAGAGGGGGAAAAGGAAAATAAATGACGAATATCGAATATCTGGTGAGATTTTTTTGTAGGGGAGGGGCTTGTTGAGCTTAGCGAAATCCAGCTTTATTTGGATCCCCTCCCGTTTTTTTTCGTCGGGCATTTGCAGGGACAGAACCCGCCTGAGGCGGATTCTGTCCCTACGTTTTATTAAAATCGTAACGTCCAACGTTTCTGTGCGAATGTGCAGATGCACCTTGAGGCATCTTGAGATCGGATGGAAAATAAAAAGATTCGTAGTGCGACCTTTTCAGGGTCGCCAGAGCTGAAAGTCTCAAGACCTTGATGGTCTGGCACTACAATTTCAGAATAAAACCCGACCAAAGTCGGTTAGAAAAATAACTTATTCATAGTCACTTCGGTGGCTTTATTTTTCTTGACTTGAAGGGATTCATTTCTAAATTATGGACAATTCATATTATGAAGGAGTAAATATGAAAAAGGATTTTTTAGCGGTTTCGGATTTTTCTTTTAAGGAGATAAAAGAGGTTTTTAAATTAACTGCGGAGATGAAAAAAGGGAAGATTAAGCCTCAGCCTTTGAGAAATAAATCTGTTGCCTGTGTTTTTCATAAACCTTCTTTAAGGACCAGGATAAGTTTTGAGGTGGGAATCCAGCAGTTGGGCGGAAGGTCATATTATATTACTAAAGAGGAATTCAAATTAGGCAGAAAGGATGATCCGGGGAAAAGGGAGTGGTTCTATGATGGGGCTAAGGTTTTATCCAGGATGGTAGATTTAATCGTTATCCGCACCTTTGAGCATTCAGGGGTGGAAGAGTTAGCTAAATTTGCTGAGGTTCCTTTGATCAATGCTCTGACTGACCTTTATCATCCCTGCCAGATTATGGGAGATATGTTCACCATCTGGGAAAAAAAGAAGAAAATCGAAAATATCTCCATAGCCTATTTAGGTGATGGAAACAATGTGTGCAACTCCTGGCTGGATGCGGCTTCATTTATACCTTTAGATTTGCGAATTGGCACCTCTGCTGAGACTCTGCCAGATAAAGATGTTTTAGAAAAGGCAAAAATATCGAATATAAGCAAGATAAATTTGACTGATGACCCGATTGAGGCAGTTGAAAATGCAGATGTGGTTTATACTGATGTCTGGGCGAGTATGGGGCAGGAAAGCCTATATCAGAAAAAAGCCGGCATTCTGCGAGGATTTCAACTTAACTCTGAATTACTTAGATATGCCAACAAGGATTGCCTGGTGATGCATTGTCTGCCAGCTCATCGAGGGGAGGAGATTACGGATGAGGTGATGGATGGTAAAAACTCTGTGGTTTTTGACCAGGCGGAGAACAGACTTCATATCCAGAAAGGGATAATCCTTAAACTATTAAGAGGCTTTAAGAAAAAAATGTAGTTGCTCAATTTATTGAGCTCAATTTAATCTCCAAACCAAAAGGAGGTTTTATGCTTTCTAAAAAATCTTTACTCTGGCTCTTTCTATTCTTCTTCCTGGCTCTAACAGCCACTGCCCAGATGCCGGGAATCCCCGCACCGGGGAAAATGCCAAAGATGTTCGGCGAGTTCAAGATGCCGGAGGTGGGGAGTTATGTTGAATACAAATTGTCTTATGCGGCTGGAAAAGTAGAGACTATAGCCAGGATCTCGATCGTAGGGAAAGAGAAAACTCCAGAGGGTAAGGAGTTTTTCTGGTATGAATATCAGACCAAAGATCCAAAAACCGGAAATATCGATATCGTGAAGATGCTTATCTCCGGAGACCCACAAAAAGATGAAACCATAAGCCGGATGATCTTAAAACATAATCAGGACAAGGCTATGGAGCTTCCTGTGGAGATGATGCAGTTGATAAATGCTCCTATGAAGGAAGAAAAGGAAAAGGTTAAGGAAAAAGTAGAGGTCAAGAACTTGGGTAAGGAGACTTTGAAGACTAAAGCAGGTATTTTCAAATGCACTCATCTGCAATATGTCTCCGATCCTATGGATCCAAAATCGGAGAAAAAAGAAATATCAGATGTCTGGCAAACACCAGAGATTCCATTTTATGGTTTAGCTAAATCTGTCACCAAAGGGATGAGTATGGAGATTCAGAAATTCGGCAAAGATGCAAAATCTGCTATAACTGAAGAGCCGGAGAAATTAACGATTCCGGGGATGGAGGAAAAGTAGGTTCCCGAGTTATTTCAACCTCCAAAATGAATTAAAATTATTGAAAAGTTAAGATCCATTGAATGGTGGCTTTTTCAATGAGTGGATTATAGCCACCATTTTTTCTTAAAATAATTAATTTAAAGGCAAATCTATGGAACTGATAAGAAGATATTCTAACTGCTTTGTCTGCGGTGATAGAAATGAATCTGGCCTGAAGGTTGATTTTTTCTATGACCAGGGTGTGGCTAAGGCAGAATTTATAGCAGATGAGAGGTTTCAGGGATATAAAGATATCCTTCACGGCGGGATTATCTCTTCTCTTTTAGATGAGGTGATGATCAAAGCTGTTATTGCGAAGGGTCTTTTAGTGGTTACCGCAGAGATTGAGGTGAAATTTTTAAAACCGGTGAGAATAAGTGAAAGGCTTTTCTTAGAAGGAAAAGTCATCAAGGAGAAAGAGAAAATATTTGTGGCTGAAGGTAAAGCCTGGAATTCTAAAGGTGAGAGAGTGGCTACTGGCAAAGGAAAGTTTTTCAAAGTCAAAGAAGAGATGCAGGAGGACTTAAAAGAAAGCTTAGAATAGAGCTCTTAAAATAGGTTTAGGTTAAACACTAAAAGAATAGAACCAGCCAACGTAAACTTTTCTGTGCTTTCACATTTATGGATTAAAAATCGAACTTGAACACTTGACTTTATCGGTTTTTTACTTAGATTGTTAGTAAATAGAAATTTCTTTCTCAACTTTAAAGGAGGAAACCTATGTTCTGGAGAAAGATCTGGTTTAGCTTTTTAGGGGTACTATTAACTATATTTTTAGTTAACCTCACTTACGCTTCAACTCCTTATCTGATCAAAATCGAGCTTAAAACGGAAAAGGATTACCTGAAGGCAATTGATTTAGGCATAAAAGCTTATGTAAAACTGGATGATACTTATATTGCTGAGGTCGAAAAAGATCAAATTGAGAAGTTAAAGCTCTATAACCTTCATTTTCAAATCTTAGACGAGACTCCCTGGGTACAGGATTATTATCTGGTCTCAAAAGCTCAATTTAGAACAAAAGTAAATCTTGATACCTATGGAGAGGTTTTGCTAGAAGAGGATGAGATAACACTTTTAAAAACTAGTCAGAGTAAAGCATTAGAGCTGCTTAGAGTCGGCTATCATCTGACCAGAATTTCCCGACATCAAATTATTCCCTTAAAATACATACCTCCTCCTTCACCTGCTGTCCCTAAAATTTCTTATTCGCAGGAGACAGATAGCTTACTTGATCAAGTCTCCATAGACTCCCTGACTTCATATCTTTTAAAACTGCAATCCTACGATACCAGATTTGTTTATTCTGATTCGATTGTAAAAGCCCGTCACTGGCTT
>Ga0114930_10000734_pt1 | contig 33841 bp, 67 predicted proteins | sample AnhtaG_FD_87300 | JGI IMG/M metagenome (GOLD analysis project Ga0114930, IMG submission 87300) | Deep subsurface microbial communities from Anholt, Denmark to uncover new lineages of life (NeLLi) - Anholt_01485 metaG | ecosystem: Environmental > Aquatic > Marine > Oceanic > Sediment | place... | reverse complement strand
GGGATTTTAAAACGGGCTCTAGTAGCGTTTTGTGGCACATTGGGGCGTTCTTAAAAAGTCGCGTCTCTACCCTTTAGAGCAAAAAAGGAGACTTCTAAGGCGAGATTAGAGGAAAAGAAGCCTTCTAAGGTCTTTTTAGAGGAAAAGAAGCCTTCTAAGGCGTTTTTAGAGGAAAAGAAGCCTTCTAAGGCGTTTTTAGAGGAAAAGAAGGCTTTAGAAGCGAGATTAGACAAAAAGGAGACCTTAGACGCTACTTTAACCCCTTTTTCACTAAAAGTCGCGTTAAAAACCCCCTTTTCACCTAAAAAAGCCTTAGAGACCTTCTTTTCATAAGTAGTAAAAAGGGGTAAAACAGTGAAAAACTAGAAAGAAAAACAAGACCGTAGACGCTGTTTAAGGTGTTTTAGAGCATTTTAAGACCTTTTTTTTATGAAAGTTCCAGTGGAAACGAAGGTTCACTGAGGGTGCTGAGGAGTTTTTACAAGATAAGACCTATAATAATACCCTAATATAGTATATAGACTCAGAAGCCTCAGTAAACTCATTTTTTCCTTAAATACTACCCTTCAAAAAAGCTTGTAGACGCTAAGAACAAGCCTGAACGCAATAAAGCAAAACTCTCTAGTTAACAAACTTTAAAAGATTACGATAAATACTTGATATTAGAACTAATAAGAAGTTTTAAATAAAACGGATAACGTTAATAATGTTATGAACAAAAAGGGAATGTTGTTCTTAACACTCGTTCTAAGTTTATCGATAGTGTGGTCAACCGAAGCATACGCAGACTATAATTTAACGTGTGAAAGAAGTTGCGCAGTAACAGTAGAAACCGATTGTTATAGTACGAATCCTTCAGCGCTGGAATACTACGTTAACGTAAGCGGTAACTTAACTCTTTATAATCTAACTTACCGATTTTACAACGAAAGTAATGGATTACTAAGTACGTCAACAAGAACAACTTTCTTAGATACGCCAGACTTCACAAGCTCAGATTTAGTATTAGAACCCGACCAATGTTACTTCACTTCAAGCAATCTTAGAGAAATAATCAACGGAGAAGAATTCAACACAACAAACGTTTACAATAACTGGACTTTCAGACTATTAAACGGAAGCTCATTAGATTACGCTGATTGGGTTTGCATTAATGAAAGCGTAAGAATAACTAATGATGACGCGCAAGCAAATTATGATATTTATGATACAGTAATTAATTGTGAACGCGGAGAAATAGTTGATGTGGTAATACAGCAATACTCAAGCACTGACGGAACTTGCAGTGGAACACTACTCCAAGCAACAACAGAATACTGTGACGGAACAAGCGAAACACAAATCAATTACCCAAGCGTAGTTAATGACATACGATACAGAATTTTAGAGTACGATTACGTTAACGAACCTGAATGTATTTTGACTTTTCTAAACCACACGGGTGGTGGTTTTGATGACGAATTCACACCTTACGGAACGGGCACTAATGGTGGATACTTGCGATACATTGAAGGTGGAACTAATTATTCTTGCCCAGTAGATTGTGACGGTACAAGCTACGCGTTAAACTTAGTTCGAGAAGTAAGTGCGATAACTGGTGAAAGTTTAGGTTACGCAAGCGCGGTAGCTGAACGATACGATTTTGTATTCAAAGAAATGTATACTAACTGGACTGAATGTGACGGATATAACTCTTATTGTAGTTTGTGGGGAACGCCAACAAACGAATCACTAACTTATGGTTGCGATTGCCCACCAGACGAATTCGATTTTGGACTATACTGTTCAGGCGACTCATGTTACAAAACTTGTGACGGAACAACTCCAGACTATTACAACGAAACAATCGCACTAGCTGGCACGCTAGAAGGCGCGTTAACAAGCGGTGACGCTGTGGAAGTATCAGATTACTTCGTAGATAAAATAGGCGGCGTGTTCGGGGAAGTTGGGTTTTTAATAGACGAATACTTTTTTGAATTAGTAGCAATCGGATTAGTAATAATCATATTCATAATAGGAATAGGATTCATATTAGGGAGTGCGTAATGAGAAAAAAAATACTATTATGCTCATTGATTTTTTTAATGCCAATACTATTCACAAAAACTTACGCTTATGACATGAGTGTTAACATAACTGACGTATTAGCGGATAATTACGTTAATCAAGAAACTCCAACAGTGAACTACGGAACAAGCACTGAAGTAAGAATAAGAGATACATCACTACCAAAAGCTTACCGTTGGTACAGTGAAATAAACATATCGTCATTACCAATAAACGTAAGCATTGTAGATTCTGAAATTTGTTACTTACTAACTTCAGACACTCCAACAGCAAACGTAAGCGTTTATGAATTATATAGTTGGGGTGGTGTTAACGAAACAAATATGATTTGGAGTAACCAACCGTGTGATACTGGTTTTGATAACACAACAGTTTGTAATTTAACAGCTATTGATGAACAGGATAGTACGGGTTTAGGATTTCACTGTTGGAATGTAACAGAACCAGTAATAAGAGCTTACACTAATAATTCTTCAAGTGTTTATTTAGCATGGAAAACACCGGAAACAGAAGCATATACAAGTGACCGATACTGGAGTAGAGAAGGATTCATTGTTCCTTACTTATATGTTGCGTACGAAACAGACATAGCGCTAGTTAATGAAACAAACTTATCACTAACTTTTGACGACTTCTTTGCGATAGGTGAACAAAACTTAGTTCAAGCAAACTACACAATATACAATGACAGCTTACCAGTAATTAACGCGACATGCTATTTCAACAGCACAACAGGCGAAGCGAACATGACGTACAACGAAACAACAACACAATACGAAATATACGTTATACCAGACGTTTCAGACATAGGAATAATAGAGTTTAACGTAAACTGTTCAAAAATAGAATTGGAAACGCAAACGCAAATACAAGAATACTATTCAGGAGTATTCGCTGGAACACTTTACAATATTACAGTTGGATTATTTGAAAACTTGAACGCGACAACACCTTATATAGATGAATTCGCGTATATCATGTTACACGCTAAAGATTATAATTGCACAATAATTTCAGGTTACGAAGAATGCTGGAGAATAAACGAATACACTAACGGAATCGCATACATTAACGACACCGTAGCAATAGGAAACTTCAGCATTTATTTTTATTCGGGAAGCGTTACGCAATCTTGCGCGATATGCCCACCAATCTACGAAACGTTCACGAACTTAAAAGACTTAGGTGACTTTTACTTCAACGAAAACCGAACAACATTATACTTATACGTTAGCGCGGCAGAACTGAATTGGGAACGGGAAATATTAGAATGGGTGTTAACGAGAGGGGTTGCGATAATTGGGCTTGCAATAGCATTACTAGCTGGCGGAACATTAGCTATGATAATGTTTGCAAAAGGTGGACAAAATATTGCGGTAAGCATAGCAACATTTTTGGTAACGGTATGGATAATAATTGTATTTATAGAAATCACTTTTGGAGTTGACTTGGGATTAACCTCGATAATGAATTTAATACTACCATGAAAGAAAAATTAATTAAGACAAACAAACTGGAAAAGAACATGAAGAAAATATTACTCTTCGTATTACTAATCTCGCTAATAAGTTTAAAGCCAGTGCAAGCAAACTTCTTATTCGGACTACCACCTGTAATTAACTTAACAGTTAGCTTACCTGAAAGCAAACTTAACGTCATAGGGTTACATACAATAGAAAGTGCTGGTTACGGTTTCGGAAACGACAGTACGCCAATAGTTTACAATTTTCAAACACCCTACTATCAAAGTTATGATAAAACATATTTCAAACTAGGCTACATACCTATTTGTGACGTTAACCAAACTAACGCTTACCTATCACTTTATTGCGGTGATGATTACTTATACACTTGGAACATTACTGATAACTGCCCTGCCGCTAACTATCAATGGGCTTGGGTTACACTTGACTTGACTAACTCAACACAATTCCAAACATTAACTTCTAGTTCAGTTGTTAATTGCCGATTCTACGTTAACGACACAAGCGTTGACAACCGAACAGACGTTTGGATTAGGATGGAAAATTTAGGAACTAAAATTGAAATAGTTCAGAAGAATCGAGAAATATTCCCAGAACTTGAAGCCGTTCAAGAAGCAATTAGTAATTTAATAACTTTCATAAACGCAATAGTGGTATTAGGAATCGGAATATTCAGTGGACTCGCGCCAATTTGGATTATGTTTGCTATGATACTGTTTGCAGTATTCTTATTCATCCAACTACGAAGAAAAGCAAAACAACTGGCGAGAGGTAAATAAAATAATGGGAACTATTAGTATAAGTTCAGGATTAATACTTTTTTTGATAATAGCTTCAAGCGTAATAGCTGTATTCCCTGAAAACATTTTTGGGATAGAACTTGTAGGAATACACCGTCTTAAAAACTCAATGTTTTACGTTTACAGTGTGTTAATTTATTTTGCGTTAATAGCGAGTATAATAATAGGTGTAAGTAAAGGAATACAATTCATTCGAGAAAATAAAAGCATACAATACGCAACACTGTTCGTACTAACTTTTGACGAGAAACACTGGAATAGGCTACGAAAAAGTTTAGCTTAAACTTTTTCTTTTCTCATTTTCTTAACTTCACTCCAAACCCACAGCGTAAAAACCATGTTAGCTGTTTGCAACATTACGAACAAGTAGAAAATGTTAACGTCAAACAACAGTGACATGAATGGTAGGAAGAAAACGCTAACAAGCATTAATGCGAATACGTTAATAACACCGGTAACGTCAAAGAAAAACTTTTTCTTAAAATCCTCACGAAACTCTCTAACAGCTTTTAATTTATCCTTCATCAACACGAGAAACGAAGCTTGATGATTTAAACATTATTGCAACGCATAAAATAATGACACGAATCTGGCAAAAACTGTCACGGTCACTCAACGATTTAAATACTTTAAAACAACCATGTAATAACTAATAAACAAATTAATTTGGGGGTGAAATAATATGTCAGCACTTTTTGGTGGGATAAACATGTCAGAAGCGGCAGAAGAATTGGTCGCAGTCGTTTTGGTATTAGTTCCATTGATTTTCCTTTTTATAATCATAGCATTGTATAAAGGTTGGTTTCAGAAAGTTGGTAAGATGATTAAGATTTAATCATTTTATGTTCTTTCAACAAAAACTGGTTGGAATTTCTTTAGGGAAGCAGAACTCTCTCTTACGCAACCTAACAAACAGGTCACCATACTTTCTGTTGGGTTGCGTAAAAAACTTTTTTTTAACGCTTTATTAACGTAACAATTAAATAATATGAAAACTCATAATGTAAGTATGAAAAAAGGAATATTATTAATCCTTTTATTAGTACCATTACTAGCTACTTCTTCTTACGCTTTAGATTGGTGGAATAGTAGTTGGACTAACAGGAGACCGCTAACATTAACGCATGGTACAACGAGTATTGGTGCTGATTGGCAGGTTTTCGTTAACGTAACGAACGCCACTAATATGTTAACTGATTGTCAGGATTGTAGGATTGTTGATAATGATAACGCCACATTGTTGGCTATTTGGAGAGAATCTGGTCGTAGTGTTAATGGAAGTTATCATTACTTATGGGCTAACTTAGCTAGTGCAGGTAACCAAACACTTTGGTTGTATTACAATTATTCAAGCGCAACTGATGTGAACAGTATGAGTAATACGTTTTTGTATTCTAATTTCGAGTACGGGGTGTTCGATAAGACAGGTTGGGTTAACACTTCAGGGGGAGTTGATGGTTTGGATAATGGTGATAATTACAGATTTAATTTCACTTCACAAGCTAACTCAATTATAGGTTACCAAGCTGAACAATGGTCTAATAACGTTAGTTTAACACAGTATTTAAGACCTTTTCCTTTAGGTAGTGATTCTTCCAAAAGTATAATTCTTGGTTTTAACACTTCAACAGTTAAGAAGGCGCGTTTCAGTTTTGACAGTGATGGCTCAACTAACTTCACTCAAACTCAAGAATCAGCTTCAGAATTACAAACAATGGCGGACGCTACTTTCAACACTTTTCAAACTTGGGAGATTCAACGTTTAAGTAATACAAGTGTTGTGTTTGATAGAGATGATGGTTCGTTAACGCATACGCATAGCACTCAAGTTCCCACAGGTAATTTTAACTGGGAGTTTTATTTAAATGACGGTCTTGGAATGGTTGATATTAAGTACGGTTATGTTCGTAATATTTCAGGTGATGGTGTAGAACCAGTAATAAGTATTGGCGCTGAAGAAGAAGCATTGAATGAAGTTCCTCAATGGAGTGGTTTGAGCGTTAATGATTCTACTCCTAACCTTTTTGATGATATCCTGTTTAGTTCTAATTGGACTGACGAGTACAATCTTTCAGGTTTCATCACAGAACATAATAATTCTGGTAGCATGAGTAATGAATCATTCGTTGTAATGACTGGTATAAGCAATAGTTCAACACAAGATATTTCGGTTGATGATTCTTGGATTGCTGGAAATCAAGTCGCATTAAGATTCTGGGTTAATGATTCTGATAACGAGTTTAACGTGACAGATTGGATTTATTCAACAGTAGATAACAATATATCAAGATGTATTACGATTTCGGAATCGGGTGTTTTTGAATTAGAGCAAAACTTGGATTCTGGGATAAATGATACTTGTTTAGTGTTGGGAATTGATAATATTGTTCTTAACTGCGCTGATTATAACATTACTTTCGGTGGCGCGAATAAATGGGGTATTGTTTCGTATTCTGATAACGATAATTTAACCGTTCAAAACTGTAACGTTTACCAAAACGCGACTGATAATTCAACTTGTATTGGGATTCAATTAGATTCAGCTAATAACATAACTGTTCAAAATAATTACGTTAACACTTATAGTTATGGCGCGTGGTTTTATCAAGCTAATAATTTAACCTTATTAGGTAATGAGATAATTTCGGAAGCAGGAGTGGCATTAACAACTCAAGAACTTGGTGACTTAACAGTTTACGATAATGAGTTAACAAGCAATACAACTCACGGATTTAGACCAAGTAACATTACTAATTATAACATTTCAAATAACATTATTACTTCTTTAGGTGGTGGCGCGAGAGCTTTTTATGCTACTGAAATTAGAAACGGTAATTTAACGTACAATAATTTAACAAGTGAAGATTACAGTATTTACTTTTTACAATTTAACGCTAATGAAACTTGCAATAATAATTATGTAGCTTACAATAATATTAATTCAACTAACGATAACGCGATTGGTTTAAGGTCGTTTGGCGCGTACGCTGGCATTTACGATAATAACGTTATAACTGGTAACGTGATTGTTGATAACGGTTTTAATCAATTATTAGTCCTTAGTTATTGGAATAATACGAACATTAAAGACCAAACTATTTTAGATTATGATTTTTCGGATAGCTTATTAAGTTTTGAAAACACAACTTTTGGATTAGTTAATTTCACTGAACCAATAACCGCTAGTGGTAGTGATTTAAGTGCTGACTTAGTGTTTGGAAATAATAGTGTTAATTCAAGTCTTGATTTTTCCGCTAACGTTACACTCTACGGAATCGGAGATAGAGGTTTTACTATTCCAGTAATCCTTAAAGATGGAGTTTATTGTAGTGATTGCGTGAATTACACAAGCTTAACGGCGACTAACGTAATGTTTAGCGTTACAGGATTCAGCGAATACGAAATCGGCGACAACTACACAACTATCGAGATGACTATTTACTCACCAACTAACACTACTTATCAGGGTAGTGGCGTAACAGCAAGCGTTAACGTACAAATAAGCGTTAACGAAACTTTAGATACTGCGTGGTACGAGTACGACAGTAACGGAACAAACGTTTCTTACACGCCAAACTCAAGCGTAATAGTTGACGTAGGGCAACACAACATAACGCTGTGGGTTAACAACTCTTACGGAAGCGAAGATACGATAACGATTTACTTTACTTACGAGCAAGTAGTAGCCGCGCCAACAGGACTTTTCGGTTTCAACGTAACGGAAGCAACTGAAAGTGTTGTGAATGTCGTACTCATATTAGTTCCACTAATAATCCTTTTCGTAATCGTAGGTATTTATCGCGGTTGGTTTAAACAAGTTGGTGGCGTGTTTAGAAGGTAAGAAGCATTCCAACCCCAACTAAAGTTACTAACGTTAAAACCACTATAATTGAAAACTTGCTTGTAAACCGCGTGAGTTCCAACGTCAAACCATGATAAGACCGCGATAAAAAAAGCCACTAACAAAACCATTTCGAAAACAGTCCACAAAAAATTAACCGCTTCAGGTTGCTCAAGCTTCAAACGCTGATACTTGTTTAAAAAACTCTTAAAACCAGACCGCCGAGCAAGATAACCAACCAAACTTTTCTTAAAGCCCATAACACACCAAACACAACACCGAATAAAGCGATAACCAACAACAAAACCTTAATCAACTTATTATCATCATTCATACTGATTGTAATATTATAACTAACCCTTTAAGGATTATTGCAGTATTAAAACCTAATAAGAACATTAAAAAGAATTCATAACTCCTCTTCAAAACCTTAGCTTTACTAGACCGCTTAAACACTTCATACAACAACACAAAACCAACCAACGTAATACCATAACGTAACAAGAAAACGTTATTCAAATCATCAACGTCTTGAATGTTAGGGTTTAACTCGTAAAAAAAACCTTTCTCGCCTAAGTAATACGCTGTTTCAACAAAATCAACAACGATAGTTAACAAAATCAACAAACTAACAAGCTTAATAACTCTCATTCTCGGTCAACAGGATAACGATTCATGTCAAAAGGAATATCAACATTCAAACCTTTAGCAATTTTAGTAACAATGGTGGTAATCTCAACGTAAGCGTCAGCTAAAGCTTTAATGATTTTATGATTAGGGATTAGTTGATTGTTAATACGTTGCTTCTGCATCTTCGGCAACTGTTTCTTAAACATGTACTGTTTATCAATAATGCTTTCAAGAATTGGCAGTGGTATTCGTATTTTTTCAGTAGTGTTAGCGTAAATAAACTTTAAACGGTTTAAGTGTCGTGTTTCATCATTAACTTCTGCAAGACTTAATGCAAGACTTAAACTCTTCGAATACATTTTTTTACCTAAACCAGAATACAACTGACCGAAATAAACTTGTATCAAAAACTCGTTAATACTCCCCATAACCCTATTTTCACAACTCTTTTTCTAATTCACTTATCTTTCTTAACATGTCCGGTTTAACAACGAACGTAAACAGTAATGAAATAATAATAACGATTAAACGAACAGTTGAACTATCAACAAGCAATAAAATTGATAAAAAGAAAAAGTTAGGAATCGTAAAATACGGTTTACTCAAAAAATCCTTAGCGAAACCGTAAAACTTTTTTTCTAACTTACTCATAAATTATTTCAACGAATAACTGCTTATTAATCGTTTATATAGTTGAGTAACGAAAATCATTATAAACACGAGATTGTATTAGAAAGATATGCCAGTTCAAGCAATACCAGTTCAACCACCACCAGTTGCAGAACCTTCAATAATTGAAGGAATATTCGCTTTCGTTCAGAATTATTTCGGGTTTTTATTATTCTTACTCGCTTGCGGTATCGCGTTATTATTCTTCTATTTCTGGAGAAAAGACCGTAAAAGCGAAGAGAAAACGAAATATCATAAATTGCATGATAAACTAGAAGAATTATGCAGGAAACAAGCCAACACTAACCGTTTACAAAGCAACCAGTCATTAACTATTGGAATAGTGGGTTTAAGCGCGGTTCTAGTTTGGTTTATTAGCTTATTCGTTTTCGGCGCGACAGGTATGATTGTAGGGTTAATACTAGGCTTTACAGTGTTCATTTTTGGCGGCGTAATCTCTTACTTCTTAAACCCTTTCGTTAGGCGCGACATGGTTTTCATCCGTTACAAGCAAAATAATGTTGTTCAAGAAAAATTCGTTGGAAATTACGCTGGCGAATGTTTTGGTTCAGATTCGTTCCTAAATATTTTGGTTTATCGTGGTCGTAAGAAATTAATATTTCGTGATAAACTAATTATTCGAATACCTCAAAGCATTGGCGCTTTTTACGACTTGGAAAACTTAGAAAAAAGTTATGCTAATGATAAGGTTGGTTTAGAAAAAGAATTGAAAAAAATTGAGGACAAGTATTCAGCTTTCATACCGGAACTCGTACAATTTAATGAACGTACAATTGTAATCAATCACGCTAAAAGTCTTGACCGTTTCAGATACTTTTATTATCCTGTTTTCGTTGACGAACTCGGTCATATAATCAGTAAGGGTGTCCGGTACTATAAGAGTATTAAAGAGCAAGTCGCACTAGAACAGTTGTACGACATGACTGAAGAAGCAAGTAAAGCCGCCATTAGAACTATTCAAATAAATCCTAGAGTTCAGTTTAAGCAAGCTACTGGTGATGAAGCTATTGATGACGTTGACGTTGATGATGATAAGTAATGAGTGCTATTTATTATGGTAAATTCGTTTTTGACGAGGAAGAACTAATACTAGACGAGTTTGAATTAATACAAATATTAAAGTTGTGCAAGCAACGAAACAGGCGTTTATACAAGAAATTCGTAAAGTTCTATAAGCGCGTTTTAAGCGAGGAAACTAAGAGTTTATATGACGAGGTAATTAAGAAGAATGATTAAGAAAGAATTATACATTTGCGTAAGGTTTAGCGAAAAAGCCAGTGGCGTAATATCTGCTAAGGATATGAAATTTTTGAAGAGTAAGCTTGATAAGAAGTTCGTTAAACTTTTGAAAACAATGTTGAAACCTTATGATAAGAAAGTTAAGGTTTGGATTGACGTTTTCGGTTAAAAAATGGTGTGGATTCAAAGTCCTTTACTGGACTTTTTTGAGAAACAGTTAATTGATAATCCTGATTGCAGGTGGGATACTGGTTACGCTTTGAATCCAGCTAATAATCTAACCAAGATTTACAAGCACGATAACATTTATCGACTAAAAATCCCAACTAAGAAAGAGCATAGACCACAACGTAATAAGGTCGTTGAGGGCTATTCAACGTTCGGTTCAGGTACAGGGAAGTCAACAGTGTTTGTAGGTGAGGGTTTTAATCACATGTTAATCAATTACCCTAGCTATGACGCTGAGAAATACGTTGAAAACTTCGTTCATTGGAGTTTAGCCGAGTTTAAAACGAAACTAAAGTTGACTAAGGATATGGTCGCTACTTGTCACGTTTTTGACGAAACTAGAAAAAGTGAAGCACTAGGAATTGGGAGTAGCGCGTTCATTTCCGGTGTAGCGGATTTAGTTAGTGTATGTAGGCTTCAGGGATTATCTGTTTTTCGTATAATGCCTAGCGAAGCTCGACACCGTAGTATTAATCCGCATTACCGGATTGACGTTAATAAGATGAACTATCAAGCTGAAGCGAACCTTTCACTGCTTCAGGACAATGATTTACGTTATCGCGGTCACATAATCACAACTAAACCGCGCGTTAAAGAATTGTGGAAGGCTTACGAAAATAAGAAGGTTGAGTTTATCGAACAAATGCTTGATGACAGTTACGATTCTCGTTTCGGAGTTTACGAAGGTATGGTTAATCAATTAGTGGCGCATAAGGATTTCGCGGCTTGTGAGAAGAAGGATGATTTTAAGTGGTTAGCTATGAAGGTTTTAGGTAGTGAAATTCCTAGAGAAGCGTTAGGCATTATTATTAGTCGCGCTATTAGAATTGGTAAGAGTGAAGAGTAATGGTTGGTAGTCCTAGAAGGAGAAAACGTTTGGAAAAGAAGCATCAGGAACGAAAGCGTTTGGGGATAAATAAGTGTTGTATGTGCGGTAAGCGTTTGTGGCGTAGGAGTAGTTTTCACCATTATTTTTGTAATAAGTGCTGGAAGATTAAAGAATGGTTTAAAGTAGTGAGTAATGGAGATTGAATTTTTTGTAATATATCCTAATCATTTCGTGAGAGTATTGGTGATAGTATTTTAAGTGGATTTTTAAGTGTTTGAAGGTTTTATTGCAGATTTCGCACTTAGTGTAGGTTAACTTTGTTTCTTTGACTTGGGTTTTCTTCGCGTATACCATTTTTGGATTACTTTATCTCGTTTAATGATTGTACGGTTATAAACAATTATGTCGTCCAGTCGCCTGTACCTTCCCTGATGAAGAATGTACTGGCGCGTTTCCCCTCGTACTTGTTTAATCTTGATTTTGTTTTCTTCACGGTAATAGCTTACGCCGTTTAATCGGTTCATGTCGCGTCTTTTCTTTCGAATAGCGTATTGGCTTAGTCTTGGTTGTTTTTTCCTTTTGAGAATTGCTTGTTCTTGTTTGATTAGTTCGCTTGGTTCAACGTGTTTTTTCCAGTTGTCTACGAGTTGGTCGTAAATCGTTGCGCTACCGCCTTTAATGTCGTGGTATACTTCTTCACTTTTTAGTAATCGGTCTAGTTCTCGGATGTTTTTTATGTTGGTTATGTCGATTTTTTTACTGAGTCGTCTGGTGGCTTCGTCATACTGTTCTTGCGTGTATACCCTAGCTCTTGCCATGATTAATTAGTTGGTTTTGATTTGTTTAATACTTTTCTATGATTTGAACAATAACATAAAGTTTTTATTCTCCAACATATATGTTAATTGTTATGGGATTGAATGTTGGTAAGGGTTGGCGAGGCGAGTCAGTTCGGCATTCTAACGCTAGAAAGTACGGTAGTGCTGGTGGAACTTATAGTAAGGGTAAGGGTTACAGTTCTAAGATTAAGTTAACTCCTAAAGAGAAGATAAGAGTTGAAGAACGTAAAGCAGAAATGCAAGCAATAATTGATGATTTAGAAATGGAGTTAACTAAAGTTAAGGGTTTGAAGAAGCAGATTGGAACTAAAGAAGATATTGAAGATGTTAGAAGGTTTCAAAAACCTAAAACAACTGTTGTTAATAAAAAAAATCTTACTGATAACATAATTGCTTACGAGAACGGCGAGTTATCTGATAAACAAACATTACAATTATTTTCTTATTTAATTGAAACTGGTCGAGCTTGGACTCTTCAGGGGCATTATGGAAGAACAGCTAGGAATATGATACAGTCAGGTTTTATTGGTGAAACTGGTAAAATAAATTGGACTGAATACGATAAAGCATTAGATAGGATTATGTAAAATGGCGTTAAAAGTTGGTAAGGGTTTAGGGAAGGGATGGCGTAATGAAAGCCACCGCCACTCACTAGCCAGTAAAGGAATAAAAACAGTTACTTATCTTCCTAAAAAACGTTACGCGCCAGTGAAGAAAGGTAATACCACGATTTCAAATGAGAACGGGCTTACGAGGGTAACTCTTTACCATACTGATGTCGTAACTTTTGATGATAAAGAAATTATTTTAGATACTGGTGGTTACGAAACGTTAACAACTAAAGACCGTATGAACAGCACTAGCGAAAAATACGGTTTAGGTTATAGGATTTTTCAGAAAGATTACGCGTGGTACGTTGATTATAAAGGTAAAACAATTCCTTTTGATAGTATGGTTGTAAAACTAAAACGATAATGGCATTAAAAATAGGTAAAGGATGGCACGGTGATTCATACCGTCACGGTTTAGCCGCTAAAGGTATTAAAACAGGTCGTACTTCTAAAACCCCAATGTTAAGTCCTAAAGTTAGTGGTTACGCTAAACGCTTCAGTGAAGGTGTGAGGATTGAGAGTAAGGAACATCCTAAACTATCTGAAAGTGCGGTTGAGGGTTTAGTACGCGACCACTTAGACGAAAACCCGAATTATTATAGTAATCCTAATTCTAAAGAAGAGAAGTATGAACGTTGTGTGAAGAAAGTTAAGAAACAAAAACGAGTTAAGAGTCCTCAAGCTGTTTGTCGGGCAAGTGTTTACAGGAAATCACGTTTTGACGTTGCTAGAGAAGAAAGACGAAAAGGAATAATTAAATGAAAGGATGGCACGGTCAAACCGTAAGGCATAGTAACGCTAAGAAATACGGCAAAGCTGGCGGCTTGTACGCTGAAGGTTACTCAACAAAACTCGAACTAAAAGATTCTAAAAGCTCTTTAACACTAAGTGACCGACCTAAAAAAATTTATGACGTAGAAGATTTAACAGACGAACAATTAAGTAAGCTTAGTGAAAAACAAATACGCGCGTTAAAGAAAGGAAAACCAGTAAAAGTTAAATCATTACTCGAACAAGCGCGTAAAGAACAAATTAAAGACTGGGAAACACGCTACGAAATACTAAGTAAAGGAGAAGCAGTTAACGAAATCGAACTCAAAAAATACCGTGAAGATAGGGCAGACTACTTACAATACTTAAACGAGAAAAAAGTAACTGACTCGTACTTGAAAAGCATTGAAGGAACGACTCAAGAACAAGCACTGCAAAAACTGGGTGAAGGCATGATTAAAGATTTGGAAACAGAAAGTCCAACAACAGTAAAGTTTTTGAGGGATAATCCTGAAGTCAAAGTTCATTTCGTAGAAGAAGAACATTTCAAAAACTACTTACATGACCGTAGAGGCATGGAATACTTAACGGCTAGAGATATTAACGGAATATATTATTCAGTTGATAACGTGATTTACGTTAAAGTTGACATTGATAAACGTGATGAAACGCGTTATAACTTGCAACCTAGAGAACGCGCTATCGTTAAAGAAATGTTAGTTCACGAAGTAGCTCACGCGCAACGTAACAAAAACGATTGGGATGATTTGAAACGCGAACTTAAAACGCAAGTCGCGCCACAATTAAAAGACCGTTACGAATTATTCAAGCGTAGGGGTGGTTTAAGTAAAGCTAATTATAAGAGTGAAGTTAGGAATTTGGATAAGAAGTGGGGTGGTTTTCTCACAGTTCCCGAACCTGAATACGTTGCTTATCATTATCAGGGAAGGGTTCGCCGAAGGATTCAGAAACCTTACTTAAAACAAGTAGTAGAACAAGAGAAAAAGGGCGTTTACGATTTAAGCTTTTACGATAATGAATGGGGAAAACGTGGCTTAGAATTGCCAAGTATTGAAACTAGGGGTGGATAGTAAAGCTTATAAGCTTTTTAAATCCCTGTATTATTTTTATGAGATTAACCAGATTACTTGAAAAGAAACCTAATAGGAATACTATTCCAATCACTAAACACCATTACAATGATGGTTCTGGTATGCTTAACCCCATGAGTACGGGTAAAATCATTAATCGAATGTTTAAGGGTGGTACTGGTTTATCTGGTTTAGGTACGAGTAATCTTGCAACTAATTACGGTTTAAAGTGCGTGGAAGAAGAACGCTTACAAGCAGAACAAAAAGAACGTGATGCGTTAGCTAACTTAACTAAGAGTACGAGTTTGTATGGTAATACGAATAACGCAATATTCCATGAGAAATTGAACACTGATTTAGACCAGTCAGGTATGAGTGTTGACTATCATCATCATAACAATTTTAACACTAAACCAAGCCCTGAAGGAAACGAAGGTATTGGTGGTTACATGAACCTAAATTTAGGTGGAACGCCTAAATCTAAGAACGACATGAATCAGAACGTTACGAATTACGGTTACACGCCAGAAAAAGTTAATGATTACAAACAAAACTCGAATTGGTTAACTCAATCAGGCACTAAACAAGAGGAGAATTTAACTCAAAACTTGTTAAACAATTTTAACGCTAGTAACAATTTTTCTCCTAAAAGAATTAAGAATAACGATTTGCTGGGGTATTTAAGTAAATGAAAACGAAAGAAGCGTTGATTGATTGGAGTTACAAAGACTTCGTTAAAATGTTTAGGGAAGGCGAAGATAGTTCGAACTTCGCTTTCACAAACGCAATAATCTTTTGCTTACAAAAACTGTACGAAGGCGACATGAAATTTAAATCAGCGTTAGTTGACGGTTTCATGTACTCACGCGATTACTCGTTCATTCTTGATTTAAGCTTACCTGAGTTCGAGCATGATTTCGAACTGTTGAAACGTAAGATTGAGGAAACAGCGTTAATATTGGGTTTTAACATTAGTTAAATCATAAAGTTTTTATTCTTTAACATGTATAATTTAAACTATGGCTTTAAACATTGGTAAGGGTTGGCATGGAGAAAGTCAAAGGCATTCACTTGCTAGGCGCGGAATCAGCACTGGAAGTAAGTCTAAGCTGGATTTCCCTAAAGGTAAAGGAATGGATGTTCACGCCGCAATAACTGTTCCTAGCACCACTAGCGCGGATAAACCGATTAGTAAACGCGAACATAGAAGGAGAGCTAAAGAAGTTGAAACGTTCTTGAGTAAGAAGTTTGGCGGTTACACTGAAGTAGAAGCTAAAGGCGGTTGGGTTAGTGATGAAAAAGGATTAATTAAAGAACCTGTAATCGTTGTTCACTCATACACTGACAGTAAGACTTATCGCGAGCATGACTTGGAAGTACAAGCTTTTATAGAAAAAAAGAAAAAAAAATGGAAGCAAGAAAGTATGGCTTACGAATTTGAAGAATCCTTACACTTCGTCTAATCCAAAAAACTTTTAGTTTTTTGTTAATGTTTGTAGTATTTTATAAGGAAATCAACTGTTTCTGATAATCCAACCTTTCTTTTAAGCTTCGTCATTAATCCACCCTGTACTTGAACTAGCTTGTCTTTAACGCTTTTCTTGATTTTAATAGGTACGAATTCGTCTTTCATTTTAATCGTCACCCATTAATTTCTTTAACAAACTTATTTTAGTCTTGTCACTCAAGTTACTGTTTAATACTTCTACTTCAACACGAACTATTTTCATTGGTGTTACTTCTATTGGTATTACTCGTGTTTTTGGCGTAGGAAATGGTTTAGTTTGAACTGGTTCTTTAACAAATCTAAAACTAATGTGTCTCCCACCAGTTATTTTTTGTAAGTAACCGTGTCTGTGTAAGTATTTCGCCGTGTTGTAAAGTCTTTGATAAGTTGAATAAGCTGTTTTATTATTGGTTTTAAGCGAACTTTGTTTTAGACCTGTTATGTCGCGAAACGCTTGGATGAATTTAAACGTTCCATGTTTTTTAGCGTAAGCTATTAGTTCTTTGTAATACGTTAATTGGTTTATTGCAAAAACCCTCTTTCTTTGGATGTCTGTTTTTCGTTTATGCCTGTTAGCTACTAAGCTTAACCAGTCGTTTCTTGGTGTTGGAGAATACTTGTAGTGCCACTTTTTTTGGGCGCTGTCTGGGTTGCTTGTAACGTCTTGTTTAATCTTTTTGATTTGACCTTTAGTATATAAGTTCCAAAGTATTGCTGAAACTCGGTCTTTAACGTATTGCGGTACTTTTCCACTAGGGTTAAACGCTTGTGCTGTATCGTAAGCGCTTGATAGTTGGTCGTTTTCTGCTCTACGTTTTAGAATGCTTTCAACTGCTTCTGGTGTTACTATGTTAAACCAGTATTTTTTTTCGTTAGCTGTTATTTTCATTGTTTTTTATTTATATTACCTCTCTTTTAATACAGTTAATACCTTTGCTACTTTTAATCCTTATTTAAATATTTCCGTAAAATAACACAATAGTAAAGCTTAAAAAGAGTACAAAAGTAGCAATTCTATCAGGTGGGTGGAAGTTGACTTAACTCCCTACAATATATCAGACACTAAACCAAAATAGTTAACTTGATATTAGGTGTTAAGAGATATTTTGGATTTCACCCACCAGATTTTTATTTTAAGTAGTTTCGAAGAAACAATCATTCTTAGTTAACCAAATAATAACCAATCCTATCAATAAGCCTAGCATTGTTGTTGCTAACATTCTCGACTGAATTAAAAAGTATAACCCAGTAATTCTTCCAACAACGTAACAAACAATTATTAGAACGCTTATTATGTGTGGTTCGTAATCGCTTTTCCTAGTGAAACGAGTAATAATGTAAGTTACTATCGCAATTATTATCCCGTAATGGTGAGTTAACGCCATGATTACTAACAAAACGTTTCTTGACGACTGTTTTTTAGTCGCTAAAATAGCTAACAACAATATTACCACGCCAGTTCTAGCCAGCAAGCCGCCTAATGTTAACCCTATCACACCCGTTTGCAATAATATTAAGGCGGTTATCACTTGGTGAATCGTTTTACCATTATATCGCTGAATTACCATACCTGCCAGCGCGATTATTATGGCTAAATACGCGCCACGCATCAAAGTAAACGATTGTTTTAACGGTAAATTAAATAATCTGGTTGGCATTACTGTTAGTCTGTGCATTAAGTCTGGGTAAGTTTCGAAATAGCCACCCCAGTTATTAGTGTAATCTCGACCTAGCACTTGTTTCATTTTTTCCATGTGAAATTCAATATCGCATGATACGTTTGGTTTGTTACAGTTTGTTTCTTTAATGATTAGCGTGCTAAGTGTTACTGCGAAACCTAAGTACAGTATTAAGAACGTGATTATTGTGTAACCAATCATTTTTTTGTTCATGTAAGAAATAGTAAGCGCTAGTCTTATTTTAATAATTTCTTCTTGGCAGAATAGTTGTCGTATACCACGCCGGTATAGTTGTCGAAATCTTTGGTTTTAGGAATCGTTAAACCGTGCAATTTCTGTAATGCGAAGCGGTGGGCGTTGCTTTTACGCCAGTATTTTGATGTGGAAGGTAGGGTAAACAAGTGAATAATGTGGTCGTAACCCCTTCCACTAAGGCGTAAAGTCCAGTATTGTCGTCTTAAACTGCTAATATCGTGGTTAATTAGTCCTTCTCCATCCCAGTTTGGTGTTATGTTGCGGAAATGGTCGTGAATGTTGATAACCATACCACGACTCAACTTATCTAAGAATATCGCGTGGTACGAGCTTTTAGACGTTCGGAAAACGTAACAACTGCCTAAATCATACGCTTTTTGAATCGCCAGCATTCCTCTCCTTAACTGCTGTTCGCTTATGTTATCTAAGTCGAAGAATAAGCAGTGTTCTCCATTATCGCAAATACTGCCGAACCCAATAATGTTAGTAGTTAACTTGCGTAAATCGATACCTAAACGGTAATTACGCCATTTAAAGAATTTCATTATATTGAACTTATTGAACTTAACCAAAAACTAATAACTCCAGCAATTACAACAGTTATCATTAAAAGTAGTATAATTGCAACTATTGGAGTGATTCCTTTATTATTCATTTTATCTATTTTGGTGAAATGTTTGGATTAAATATTCGGGTATTTCTATAATAGTTCCGTTATCGTAAATAACGCACTTAGTTTCTTTAAATATATTACCGCGAATCATCAAACCACCTAAACCTTCGACACATAAATTGTTAATTCTATTCTCCTCATTAAGTTCGTCAGTTATTGATGTAAATATTGATAACATAACTATTACAAAAAACAATATCCCTAAATGAAGAATAATAAGGTCGTTACTTTTACTCATTCAATTATTTCCTCTCCATTAAATAAGCTTCAATACCACTTCCAACCATAGCTAGAAATAATGCGATTCCAATAGCGATTATTATTTCACTAACAACGTTTAAACCAGTTAAAACATTAATTATCATTCAATCATCAACTCCAAACAATCACTAAAACACTCCTGAACGTCAAACTCGTCACACTTACTATTAGCAGTGTTCTTCAACTGCTGACAACCATAACGACACCTGTAAACGTAATTAGGATTTGATGAAGGGGTAGTTAATAACGTTATCAAACCACTGAATAACATAACAACAACAAAACCAATTATTATACAAGTTAAGAACTCCCAAACATCCATTACTCAATCACCAACCAGTAAGTATCATTAAACTCTTCAATTAACAGTCTTAGGACTTTACTGTAACTTAAACCTAAAGTGTCGCACTTATCTTTAAACAAATCATAATCCTTCTTCATCATCCTAGAATTAAACGACACACGACAATCAAACTTATTCATTTCCATTTATAATCTACCCTTAATACCGTTTAACACCTTATTAATAATTGTTAACTGCTGATTTATAGCTTCCATAGTAACCTTTGTTTCATCCATTGACTGCTGAAAAACGTTTACAGCTAATTTTAAACGCTTAACTTCTTTATTCCTATTCTCAACGTTTAACCGTGCCATTATCAAGACCTAAACAAACAATATCACAAGTGCAAGTAGTATTACAGTGTTCGCTAACATCAGTTAACGTTGCTGTTTCAAAACACTTAACCGCGTTATTATCTTCAGTCACATTATTATCTTCAGGCATGAAAGCTGAAGGATTGAAAATGTTCATAGCGAACAACGCGGCAACAACAACCACTACAATTATTACTGCCCAACCATAAGTCATTAAGAATTCCAAAGCGGCTTGTCCTTTCATTAAACAAAATAAACTGTTCAGTGGTTTTTAACATTATTCGGACTCCAAAACAATGTTTGGAGTCCATGTTTAAAGCGTTTCCTCTAGTAAATGAATCCTAGAAAATGAAGGTCTTGTCCTTCGTCAGTGGTTTTGGTTCGAAGCTTTATCTTAGCTTTCTTACCAACCAGTTTAGAAGGGTGGCTTACGCCATGTCTTTTCATAAACTTTTGTAAATTGCTTTGAGGGCTACTACTGTATCCCCAATCTCCACTAGAGTCTTGTTTCAAGTTTAATAGTTCACTAGCTCGGATGTCAACTTCTTTGTCGTCAATTTTTATTGTGGTGACAACCTCGCTTTCAACTTTTAAACACCTAGCCTTATTGCTTTCGTGGAATTTGCTGTCAACCCAAATGGGTTCAGCGAGTTCGATAGTCACTTCTTTACCTTCGAATTCTGATAGGTCTACGGGTTCTGTGACTTTTACTTCTTTCATCTCTTTTAATGACATTTTTTTACCTCGATTCTTTTTTTACGTTATTTAAGTTGTGGTTGGTCGGATGGTTCGGAAAAGATTATAGACCGAATTGCCCATGTCTTATTTCACCGCCAACCACTGAACAAGACTATGAAGTTGTTGAAGGTTTTCATAGTAACATAATAGAGGGAAAAGGATTTCATAGCTTCAATGAATTAGTTACTCACACCTTCGAATCCTTAAAGGTTTTATGCTTTTTTAAGGTTTTATCAATTAGAATAGTCAGTTGCGATAAGTTATTAAAGTTTTGTTCAATTATTTTTTTTTGATAATGCTTAATGAATCCAACATTAAAAAAACCTCGTAATCTGTAACGGGCTTTGCCTGACAGATTGGAGAAACAATGAAAAAATATTGTGAATACTGCGAACGTTGCAGTAAGGATAGAACTTTTAAAGTTGGTAAAAAAACTTATTTTAAATCAAAAAAAGACGGCTACGGAATCAAAAGAGAATTTTACAACTGTATGTTTTGCGGTTGGAGTCCTAGAGAACGTTTAAGCATTAAACGTTCTCATTAGCCATTTCATCTTAATCATGGCAGTAAACCCTTATTTTTTTTTTCGCTTTTTTTATTATTATTGTGTTTTGCGTTTTTTAGTTTTCGATTGATTGACAACCAGTGTTTTTTTGTTTCATAACCTTTTTTCCAAACAGCTTCAGTTAGGATTACGAGAACTTGTCCTCGACATTCTTTAAACTTTTTTTGCAGTTCGCGCCTATTATTTCCACGAATAGTGTAAACGTTAAAACCGTTTTTACTTTGTGTGATTACCCTAACTTTTCTCATTAATTGGGCAGGGTGGGAATCGAACCCACTATTCCCGTTTTCACCTTTTTAGAGGTTACTACCGGATTTTCCCATTAAACTACCTACCCTTTGTGTTGTAGTTCGGACACGTTTTTGTCCGACACCAATTAAGTTTACGGTTCATTTCTTGAATCGTGATATTACCCTGTTGTTGTAGGATTTTAGCGTGTTTACAACTAGCGCATTCGTAATTAATCATTGTATCAACCCAACAATAACGCCGCCCAAGAATAACGCGAGTTCAAAAGCTGAGATGTAAGCGAAAGTTTTCCATTTACTAATCTTAGCTTTTTCAATATCTATCATAAAGTTACCGAATATTTTACTGTCTAAAAAACCTATTATCACTATTATAATGCTCGCCGTTAAGCCACCGAATAAAAATTGAATCATTTTATTTTTTTTTCACTGTTACTTTTAATAAAGTTTTATTAGTGTTGTAAGGGCAACCTTCGTAATCGTTCTTTGAATTACGTCTTTCATTACAATGTGTGTTGAAACCTAAGTATTCGAGTTCTCCTCGTGCTAGTTTTTTAGCTCGGCGTTCATAAACACTACAACTCGTAGTTTCGTCAGCATGGATTATTAGGTAGCGGCATGGTCTAATGTTTCGTGGGTTGCCTCTAATTTGAAGCATGCAACACTGTCCGCAACGGTTACACTTGTTTTCTTCCCAAAAGTTATCAGTCATTATTCAAACACTTCGTAGTACATTCTTCTACAAAAACCGCAGTTGTGTTTAGAACACATTACCGCGCCTAAACCGCCAACTTCTAAAGGTTGTTTGCATTCAGGGCATTCGTTGTTTGTAAGTTCTTTTATTTCGCAAACAGTTTTTCTCTTTAATCTACTACCGTGAGTAGTGGCGTAAGTGTATTGAACTGCTCTAATAGCTTCTCTTCTTGGTATTGGATTATTTCTTCGTGTCATTATTATTAGTGGGTTGGTCGGATGCAAACTCCTATTCGAAAGGTTTTGTCTTATTCACCGCCAACCACTGATAAGACTATTAAATGGGTTGGTCGGATGGTAACAAAAACACCCCTGTTATTGTTATGTTATGGATTTGTCTTATTCACCGCCAACCCAGATAAGACTATTAAAATTTCTTTTTCGTGTTATCTTTTTTTTACGAGTTCCCAGTATTCAAAACGTACTTGATAATATTGGGAAAACCAACCTTTAATTTTAGTAATAAGCCTTACTACAATACCGCCTTCTTCTTCAAGTTCTTTAACGTAATTTCCTATTTTCTTACTAGAACTTATTGGAACGTCTAGTATGACGTAAACGTAAGTTTTATTGTTTATCCGTTTAATTTCACCTGCTCTATAACTCATTCTGTAATAACCTGACATCATTAGTAATAATTAACGGTTATGTAAGGGTTCATAACGTTTTTGATACTCCCATAACAGTTTATAATCCTTATTAACTACTTTGTAATTGGTTTCTTTGTTGAAAACGAATACGTTATCGAACTCTTCAATAACGTTAAAACCGCTTTCGAGCAAGTGCTGTAAACGAATCACTCTTTCAGTTTTATCCTTATTCCAAACACTCATTTTTTTAACGCCTCTCTAGTTATCTGCGCGAACTCAACGCCAGTTAAGTTACCGCTATTTTCTACTTTATTAAGCCATTCTTCAAATACTTTGTTTATCTCTTTACGTGTTTTACCTACTTCGTCACCGTGAAATAAGTCCATACAATCGTAACCGCAAAACTGACCGCCAGTGCAACAAAGAATAGGTTTACCTTTAGGCAATTCTTTTTTACAATGCGAACAATTACTCATTTAATATCACTCTCTTCCATTGACGTAGTTACCGCGTTACAAGTGAAACAGATTTGGGTTAAACAATCGTGGTAAGTGCTGAAAGCAACTTGCTGAACGTGTTTTTTCTTTTGACAGTAAGCGATTTTTTTTCTAACGCGATTTAAGTCAGTGGAATGGATTTTCATTTGCCGAAAACCTCTTTCTTTTTTAAATAATACTCCCAAGAATGCTGACCGAACCCTAGTAATAACACTAATCCAATAAACAAATACCCAAACGTCTTACCACTCATTTCTCGAACACCTTAACGAACTCTTTTAAAACATCATTAACAGTTAAATCAAGATATTTAGCAGTTCCACAATTCCAATATTCAAGAGTGTTTTTAAAATCTTTTATCGCGCTAACAACATCATCATAAACTTTAAGCTGTGCTTGAATCAAAACGGCTTCGTGAGGAATAGGGCTTTTATTTGTATCATAAATATATTGGGTAACATCACTTAACTTACCTTTCTTAATTAACTTTTTATACTCTTTCTCAAGTTCTTCTCTTTTTTTTAGTAATGGAACATCATTCATTTCTTTTCTCCTGCTGGAATCGCTATCATTTTAGGTTTCTCTTCATAAAACTTCCAACAACCACACTTATAACGCTTACCATTAACGAAAACGTCAGCTAAACACATCCTATTATCGCATAACCTGTCTTTCTTATCCTTAGTGTGCATGTGCTGAAATATGTGGTGTCCGCATACTGCGCAATAGTCTTTCTTAGTTGAAATACCTTCATCAAATAATTCGTTTAAATTACCTTCGCGTTTTTCACCTGTTTTCTTATTCGTTATTTCAACACTCATTTCTTTTCCACCAAATAATTAATCACTTCGCTGATACTTATTTTTTTCCCTGAACGAGATTGTAGTTTACCCTGAAGTTTAACTAGCTTAACCTTCACTATTCTACTGATTTTAATACTAACACTTTCATTTTTCATTTTTTTCATCACCTTTAATTAATTTAGGATTCTCGAAAACGTTACCAACAACTTCACAACGCTTAACATCCTGTCCGTTCCTACCGCCAACATAACCATCATTTTCTACCCTATGCTGTCGTAAATACCACCAAACATTAAGCTGAGACCACTCAACAATGGCTAAATAAACAAATTTGTTATCGCCTAAAACCACTTTAACAATGTCGCCTTCGTAAAGGTCTTTACCATTCTTATCTGTTAGTCCAGTCCACTGCATGAATACTAAATGAGAGTAATACTGCTCTTCTTGTTCAAACCCTGCATGACCGCCACCAATACCGTTGTTAAACTCCATGTCTAACCAAACTTGTAAACTAGATTCATCACACATTTTATTTGAATCTTTATTCCAAGCTCGAAACTTAAATTTTCTCATTTTTTTTCACCTTTTTTTCATTAACTTCTTTATTTTGTAATTCTAATGCTCTTGCTAAAAGCATACAACTTAATCCAACAGCGTCAGCGCAGTTATGAACTAAAAATTGAACTTCTCCTTTATTCAAATTATTTCTTATTTCATCAAGCTCGTGTTTTAAATGTAAAAATAAATTTATTAAATTCTCGTCACGCCACCCGTCAAACTTCTTACTTTCTTGTTCTGAGTAACAACCTAAAGCAAAATAAAAAGATTTAATTAGTTTCTGCGAACTTTCATCCATACGATTAATTTTATATACCATAATTTTTCACCTAAGTTTAGATTTACCTTCCATATAATCAATAATATCACTAGCTACCGAACCCTTCCTAACTGTTGAACCACTTCTACCACTTCCACCGTATTTTTTCTTCATAAACCCTAGCATATCTTCATGTTTCGGTTTCTTAAATCTCCTACCTGCTTTAAGGTTTTTAAGAACTTCATGCAAGTCACTTACGTCTCTTAACCACGTTATTGAGTTAGCTTTACATAATTCGTTAACTTGGTCGATTATTTCTATGTTTAATTCTTCTGACTTCCCGTAACCGCTATCACTAAGACTTGTGAACATAGCGTCAGTAACCAGTATTCTAGGGCTTGGTTGAGTGCATAACCATTCAACAGCTTCTAAGTCGACAATGTTGTGAATACCTCTTATCAACTTACTTGGTAATTTGCTAATGACTTTTTTTCCTTTAGCTAATATGAATAAGTTACCTTTATTTTTTGTACCACTATGGGTTGTTGGTTCAGCAACGTAAGCGGCGATAGTAGCGCCACCAGATTTCTTTGAAATAGTTACTAAATCCTTTCTATCAAAACGCATAGAACCTGAAGAGTCTATTAAAATCGTTCCAATAATTCTTGGCGTTTTCTTAGTGCCGAAAACTAATCCGTCAGTTAGAACTCTTTCAGGGTAGCGAAAGGTCATTCCACAATCCGTTTTTTCCCTGAGTTTCTCTATTGAAACCATTTTATGAGTGTTATCAACTATTGTTAGTTCTGGTTTTTCTTTAACAAACTTATGAGTTTTACTTGCCGATAACGCGCCGTACTGTACGCCTTCTTTTATGAAATTGGTTATTGGACTGTTTTTCCCTGCGTTCTTACCGTCAACACTTATTTCAATAACTTGTACTCGTACGGATTCTGATTCTAGTTTTGGTTTTGGTTTCGGTTTTGTTTTCGGTTTTGGTTTAGCTTCCTTTTTAAGTTTTTTATCCTTTTCTGATTTGATTTCTATTGTGATACTATCTTTAGGTTTTCCTTTAGGTTTTTCAGAACCTTCAGTTGCATCACTTGTTTCCGGCGTTTTATCACTTGATTTAATAGCTATTGTTACAACAATACCTCTACCTTCTCGTCTGTCTCGAACGCTTGTTTCTGGGAATCTTTTAACTATTCTTTTAGCTATTTTAAAGCTATTAGCGTAAGTTGGTTTTTCCTTTATCGTGTTCATACAGTCTCTCAAATACCTATGGTCTTTTTTGGTTAAGCTAGTTAACCTTTGTTTCAAGTTTTTGATTCCAGTATAATGATAACAAGCAACGTAAAGTAATGACTGCATGAATGGGCTTGGGTGAACTTTTATCGCGTTTGCTTTAGTTGGTGTTAGAACGTGTTTTAGCACGGTTACTTTTTTTCCCGTGATTAAGTGGTTTACCCTAAAATCTTCAAGTGCCGCGTCCGCTAACAGTAATTTTTTATCAGTAACTATTTCTTTGTTTTTTCTTAGTGGACTGAATTTTATGTGACCGTATTCGTGGACTCTTACTGCTAAGTCTTGTCTAGTGTTACCTAGCGGTACTCTAAACTTTTTGTCTTTAATGCTTACCATACCTTTGCCTGAAACGACACTCCAGTCGCCTATCATTATTGTTTCAGGTATTGCCGGTGTTTTTATCATTATTTCTTCACCTCAACATAAATCAAACTTCCTTTTGAAACGAGAGGAACATTAGCTTGACTATCATTATCAAAATCAAAAACATATTTAGCTTTGCGGACAAGTTTGTAATCTATATTGTACTTCTTCAAACTTTTTTCAGTTGTTTCAATAACTGCTAGTATAAACTTTTCCTTTTTCATTTTTTACCTCTTGTTCCTAATTGTAGTGCGTGTTTAACGTCTTTTCCTACTTTTCCGAAAACAACTTCGAAAGCTGAGTCTCCAAGTATTGCTCTAAGTTTTTGAAAAGCGAGCATTTCCCTGAACGAAACGTTACTTCTTTTGCTTTTGTACTCGTTTTCTATGAAAGTTCTGTATTGTTCGTCAAGTTTTTCTAACGCTTTAGGGTGTGGTAAGTCTATTTCAAGTCTTAAATCGAATCTGTCGACTAATGCGGTTGGTAGGTCTGATAAGTCTCCGTTCATTGTTGCGATTATCTTGAAATCTTTGTGTGGTTTGACTACTTTTCCGTTTGGTAGCGCTAAGTGTGCAACGCTTATGTCGTCCAGTATTGCTAATAGTTTGGTTAGGACTGCGCCGCTTGCGTGGTCTATTTCGTTAATTACTAATAGTTTTCCTTCAGTCCAAGCTTTGATTGCTACCCCGTCTTGCCATTTGAATTCTTTACCTTTCGGAATCCACATACCTAGTATGTCGGCTACTGAAGAGTCCTCGTGGACTGTTATGTTGTAGTGCCCGTTTGTTGCTGTTTTACATGCGCTAGTTGTTTTTCCTGTTCCGGCGACACCGTACAGTAAGATTCTGTGAATGTCTGAACCGACTACTTTGTTGAATACGTTCCATTGATTTCTTTTCATTTTGCTTTCACCTCTACTTTTTTTTCGAGAATGCTTTTTTCTCCGAAAATTATTCTTTTGTTTCTTGGTAAATCAACGATTACTACTGAACTACCTTTGTTTTTTAGACCGTTGATTATTGAGCTAATGTGTCTTGCGTTGTAACCTGTTTGTTTTCTTTCAGCGTATCTGGTGAATTCTTTGTACGCGAACCATAACTCGTTGCCAACGCTATCTTTGTTTAAGTGTGTTATTCCATGTTTTTCCGCGAATTCTCCGAACCTTTTCGGAGTGCTTACTGCATGGTTTTCTTCAAACAAACTGTTTAGCGCGGTTAACCCGTCTGAGAGTATTTCGTTTTCTTGTTTATACTCTTTATCAGTCATTTCACCGCTAACTACTTTCAGTAAGTTTGTGAACTGTTTTACTTTAGCTTTAACTTCTATTTCAGCTAAGTCACTTGGTTTTTTCATGCTGAATCAACCCCGTTTATGTTGTCTACGATTTCGAAAGTCGCTGTTGGCAAGAAGTCCTTCCATTCTTTTAAATTTCCAACCGCGCCGATTCCGTTGAGTTTGTATTCTCTATCTTTTTCCGGCGTTTCTTTCTTACCGTAAATTACTCTAATGAGTTTGTATTTACTGTCTAATTTTATTTTCATTATCCTTTATACCTCTAATATTTTTTAATGTGTTAATACCACTTTGTAGTAAAATACTACTTATAAGGGTTTGGGTTAATTATTAAGGGTTAGAAATATTACGAAGTATCCCACTAATTTTTAGTAAATTATGAATTGAATGTTCGTCATACTTAAAGTGGTCTGCTAATTCTTCACGACTCATTTTAGGGTGTTCCATAGCGTATAATGTTACTCGTTTACCCATACTCGTAGGTAGTTTTATGCCTTCAACGACCTCGTAAAGTCGTGGTTTGTCGCCGTTTAACCTTTTTTTAGAAACGCGCCGGTCGGACTCCTCGCGTGGTTTCACACTCGTCAGTGTATATGTTGGAGTTGCCCCACGACTATCTTCCTCACCGCCGGCACGGGAAAGACCATTAAAATCTTTTAGTTGGTAATACCAAACAGAACCTCTAAAATACATAGCGCCAGTACCTCTTGTTTTTTTAACAAGTCCAAGTTTAACAAAGCAAGCTAAAATAAATCCTGTTGATTTAGCGTTACTTTTACCAGTATCTTTTGCAATATCTGTTTTAGTTAACCAAATTTTATTATCGTTTAAGTACCGCCAAACTTTCATTAATTGCCTAACAGTAACATGAGAATAACCATAGTTACGGTTTTTCGTGTAGTAACCTTTTTTATTTCTTTTTTTCATTCGCCGAACAACTCCAAAAACTTCTTCTTAATCTCAGTAAATTGACAGTAAGAACACTTCCCAGTACAACATAAACATTCTTCATTACTAATACGTGAATCAAGTTCTTTTCTAAATTCTTTTATTGCGCTAATCACATCATCATCTAAAAAAACCTGACCTACAAACGAAAACTCACATTTATCAATCCCTTTTTTTAGTAGTGGAACATCACTCATAACCCCTTACCTTCTTTTCTTTTCATAGCGCAAAACATTGGGTTTTTTCTTCCTTTACCTCTATAATAATATTTCAAACACTGACCGCAAGTAACTTCTTTCCAATTACTCGTAATTCTTTTTATTTGTTTAAAAATACGACCACAACTTGAATAGTGATTATTTCTAATAGATTTTAAATTCTTATGAACGTGTTGGTCGAGTTCCATAGAACCGTCTTTCTCACCGCCAGCACTAGAAAGACTATCATTTATTTTCTTCCAGTTTTCTGGGTATTCTTCAGCGTAACTTGCTATGCTTAAAGGATTATCGTCTAAAATCACGACTTCGGGCTTTTTTTTACTCATTATTTTTCAACCTCTACAAAAACCCTAACATAATTGGTTTTACAACGATAACAATAATTTGATTTATACGCCTCGTCAACTTTTCTACATTTAGGACAAAATAAATGATTACTAACTTCTCGGACAACGCATAAGTCTTTAGGTTTCATAATTTCTTTTTTATGAAGGTTTGAATAAAGCTTTTCTCGTTTTACAACAACAAGTTTGCTTTCATCAATTATTTTATTATCAGGATTAAACCATTCACTAATAGTCGGGATATAAGTCATTTCTTTACCTCTACGAAAACCCTGTAATGTTCGTTAAATCGTTTATTGGCTTTTGATTGTTTTGAAAGCTCACGGACAACACACTTATCGTTTCTATGTGCATTACCTTCATCATCAAACCATTCATCAATTACTACAAATTTTTCACTCATTCTTCATCCTCGTTGTAATGTCTGCAAAACGTTTTAGCGTTACTATTCTTGTCGCATAAGCAACAAACCTGATACTCACTGCACTTGCGAAAACGTTTACACCTGAGCTTAAACCAATCAAATATTTTCATTTAATTTTTTCACCGTAAACTTGCGATAATAATTCTATCCCGACTAATTCTCCTTTCTTTGTGAAATCATAAACCACTTCTTTTTCTTCGCTGTGATGCACTTTCTTGTTTGAAAAACGAATGTAACAACCAGTCGGGTGGTCGTCACAACCTTCTAACACCACATTCTTTTCAGTTTCCATTATTTTTTACCCTTTTTAATTAAATCGTGTGGACTAGATTTGAAGAGATGTGGTTTATACTCTTTTAAATCATCATATAAATCTTGAGCAGACTCCACAATAATTTCCTTCAAACGACTCCAATCAATAGCAGTGCCGTTATCAACGTTAAAATCAGTAAAACCACCGAAACCAGACCAAAAAGTTAAATGCTCGCCGTAACCGTAATATTGTAAACTCCATTGTGGCGCGTCACCATGACTTGTAACGAAATCGAAGAATGCAAGTGCTTCAAAAATTGTTTCCGGTTTTTTAAAGTCAGAATACCATGTTTTACTGAATCGTAAATATTTCGTGACTATTTCGTCAATTATTTTTTTATTTTTCTCTTTCTTAATCATTTCTTAACCTCGACAAAAACCCTACTTCTATCCCTATCATAACCGCCACATTTCGCACAAAACCTAATGCCTGATTTCTTAACTTCGCGGATAACACACTCTTCTTTCTCGTAACTCCACATATCAATTTCCTTACAATACGTCTTTTCTATTACTACAAGCTTTTTCTTACTCATTCTTCATCCTCGTCTAAGTCGTCTAAAAAACCATTAGCTTCCAAACAAGCAGTAAAACCCATTAGATAAGCGTGATACTGAATCGCGTAAGAGTAAGCCCTTAACTCATATTCTTTCTTCCCAAGCTCTTCAACCATTCCAAGAATATTCTCCTTAGCAATATCTAAATACTTCGCGAACTCAGGGTGTTCTAAGTAAATCGCTTCGTACTCAGCGCATTTCTCCACTAGCTGTTTAATCGCTTCTTTCATTTTCATCAATTAATTCGTAAACAATTTCGCAATTCTCAGGGTTCTTCTCGCAAACATGAATGCTTGTTTTAATACAACTCTTCTTAGCTTCACCTAAATTAGTTTGCATACTTGTTGGAACACCCATAAGGATTTCAGTCCAAGTCTTGAAAACGTAAAATCTTTCGTTACGCCAATCCTTCAATTCAATTTTCTTATTTAACTGCTTAACCATTTCTTTTTCATTCATTTTACTTCTTGTTTACAATAAGGACAAGCATAACCAGTTAAAAACTCAACCATGTAAATCAAATGTTTATTGTCGTTTTTTGCATGATAATACTTAATATTTTCATTACAACTGTGCGTGTAAATTTCTTCTAAGTCGAAGTCTTTTTTTATTTGTTCGAAAGAATCTGTTTCGTCATGGTGATAAATCTCGTTAAAAGTCCAATCATCCAAGTTTAATAACTTTATTTTAGTTTTCATTTCTTTATTTTTTTTTTGCAAATATCACAAACTTTCATTATAACACATCCGCAAGTAATAACATTTTTTTAGCTAATTCAACCGCGCCTTTACTTCTACGGTGTTCGATTATGTTAGCAGTATTCGTTTCGTATAATCTACAATCTTTTACTCCACAACTGCATTTACCAGTGTTAACCGCGCTAACTGTTTTAATCACTTCACCGTTAATTCTTATTTCAACACTAATCATTTTTAACCTCGACAAAAACCCTAACTTTCTCGTTTATCCACATTTCACAAAACTCACAATCGCAAGCGTATATTGGTTTCTCTTCGCGGACAACACATACACCTTTAAATTCTCCACTAAACCAACCTTTCTTTAAAAGTTTAGCTGACAACTTTTGAGAGTCTTTTAAATTATCTTCACATACTACAAGCTTTTTTTCACTCATTTTCGTTTTAATTGTTCCTCATACATTTGCTCAACAGTATCATCATCAGTAATATCACTAACAAGTAACAGTTTTTTCCATATCTCAAACTTAATCGTATCTAAAATACCTAATTGCATTGGAATAGGTAATACACCACCACCTTCGTTCTCTAAGACATCTATAATTTTAGTTGTAATCCTACCCATAACTAACCTATCAGGGTATTTTTCACCTAATTTAACTTCTAATTGTTCTAACAATTCTTCCTTTTCATTCACTTTTTTTTCCATTTTACTTTTTTAGGGATTAATGATTCTTTTAAATCTTTCGTAGTGCTTGGTAGCTTACCTTCCCAGTCCGTACTCACGTTATAGAAGTAAACTAGCCTGTTAACCTCTTCTTTATCAATCAAGAAATGAATTCGACCAGTCCTACCTCGTCTAGCGGTTTGGTCAAAGCCAATCCTGTGCATTAACTGGCTTAAATAGTAATTAGTCAACCAAACTGGTTCGCTTTCATAAATGATTTGCATTTCTTTCTTAATATCGTACAAGTCTAAGTAAGCTTGAGTTTCAGCTTTACTTTCAAAAATGTTATGAAGTGCTTGAATGATTATTTGTTCATCTGAATTAATACTCTCTTCATACTGTTTTTTACGTTCATCAATAGTTTTAACGTGTTCAACAATGTTCTCCCCAAAATAATCAGCAATAGCGACCATTGGGATTAGTAACTCTTGAGTCCTGCCGTAAATCTTATGTTTCTTTAAAATATTTATCGCGTTAGGAATGTTGTCAATGATTTTGGCGTGGTTCTTCATACAATAAGCTAGTATCTCGTGCATCAAATCGTTTAGCTCAGTTCTACGAAGCGAGAAATGCTTATCACTACGAATAAGATTCACAGGAATACACCTATCTCTCAGCACAGCGTTGATTTCTCTAATGCTTGCAAACACTTTAGGGCAATAATTGTAAAAAGCTTCTTCACGCCACTTACCTGTTTTTTTAGACTGGTAATAACGTACAACTTTCGAACCTAACTGATAACCAGTATTATAAATTTGTTGAATCTGTTGAACCCTTTCACTTTTACTACGGGTGTCAAACAACTCTTCACTCTCGTCAATTAATAGTGTTGGTTTCTTACCGTCAATCATCCTAGCTAACGCTTGAGTTGGGTTAACGATTTGTTCACCGTTAAAACAAATATGGCTTAAAGTCTTTAATACAGTCGTCTTACCGCTACCTTTAGGCGCGTGCAAGTGAATATAAGGGATTGCCTGAAGCTTAGTGAATAAAAACGTGCTAATAACGTAAGCCGTTAAAATGTCATAATCTTTAGGTTTTAATAAGTCAAAATTACGTTTAAGCTCTCTACGAATCCGGATAAAAAGGTTCTTTTGTGGTTTTTTAAGCTCTTCAACCAGTTTTTTGAGCTTAATGGAGTTCGAACCGCTAACCATGTCATTATGAAATTGTATTTGAAACTTGTCAAAATCTTTTTCAGACACTTTAATTAATAATTCTTTTTTCTTAAAAACCACAACATGTAGTGTTCTTCCTTCATAGAGTGTCAAATATGTTGTATCTCCAAGTTGAATACCTGTTTCAATGGGTTCTTGGAAGAAAGTCATAGTAACAAGTTTTAGGAATTAGTTGTTTAAATTATTTACCGTGATTCAAAATCATAATTCTAGTTTACTGAGGCTTCTGAGTCTATATACTATATTAGGGTATTATTATAGGTCTTATCTTGTAAAAACTCCTCAGCACCCTCAGTGAACCTTCGTTTCCACTG
>Ga0114930_10000724_pt1 | contig 34014 bp, 49 predicted proteins | sample AnhtaG_FD_87300 | JGI IMG/M metagenome (GOLD analysis project Ga0114930, IMG submission 87300) | Deep subsurface microbial communities from Anholt, Denmark to uncover new lineages of life (NeLLi) - Anholt_01485 metaG | ecosystem: Environmental > Aquatic > Marine > Oceanic > Sediment | place... | reverse complement strand
CTTTTTTGGAGCGGTGGTTCTGACAATCGACCTGGTTGCTTTAGAGCAGCTCGAGATCGTTGCCGGCGTCGTGACTTGGCTCATCTTGTTCGGTCTTATTCTCAAGGCCGAGCAGGACGTTAAGTCTCGCTTGGTGATCTGTACAGTCCGGATGGGCTGAGAAGTTCTTCGTTCAAACAAACCCAGAGGAGATAACTATGTACCAAGTGCATGTCGACGGCCGGCCTCTTTTCAACTCCTCCATGGATTGGAATCAGGCGTCTAGCCTTATGGGAGAGCTCGTTGCTGCTTCCATCTACGACACGCTTTTCGGGGGCTTGCCTCCGAGGAACGTTGAGCTCGTGCGCATCTCTTGATGCACAAGTGCTCGCTTTGGGAAGGTACCGGACGTACTCTGTACGCACCGGGCCTTTTCTTTTATTTAGTGCTGGTGGTCGTGTGGGGCGGGTTCGTTTTTGGGCTCGGCGACACCCTCGAGCAGCTGCAAGACTTTGTCGTTGCGGAGTATCGTCATCACGTGGATCCGCACCAGGTCTTGCTTGGCATCGGGGAAGTGCTGTAGCGCGTGCTTAACCTCGGCCTCGACAGCCGATTCGTCGGCCTCGACCTTCTCCTCTTCGGCTAGTTTGTTGAGTATAAGTTGGAGCTTGGCGCGCTTGGTGGCCTGCTCGCGAAACTCGTTGCGCACGGCGTCCTCGGTCTTCTCGACGCGCTTGAGGTAGTCGTCGTACGTCATGCCAAAGCGCTGCACGTCTTCGCGCATTTGGTTAATGATTTTGTCTAACTCGCTCTCGATAAATATCGCCGGGACCGACAGCGGGGTCATGTCGAGTAGCTTGTCTATAAGCTTGCCGCGGCGGGCGTCGCGTGAGTGCTTGACCTTTTCTTCAGTAATACCTTTTTTAATCTGCTCCTTAAGTTGCTCCAAGGTCTCGAACGCGCCCACCATTTTGGCAAAGGCGTCGTCGAGCGGAGGGAGCGGCGGGTCGACTGGTTTGCCGTCGGCGTCGAGTATCGGGTTTTCTTGCTTGGCGGCCTGGGCGGCAGCGACATTCTTTTGCAGACTCTCGAGCGTCTTGGTTACCTCTTCGTCGCTAGCGGGGAGAGGCGTCTCGGCCGGGGTGTCGCTGGCGAGATTCTTCCACTTAGCGGGGACCTCAATAGTGGGGTAGATGCTGGTGCGGATTACCAACCCGACGGGATTGTTGGGTGCGAGCTTGGTGACACGGATGTCGGGGCGGCCAATAGCGTCGAGCTTGCGTGCCTCGACCAGCTCGGGGTAAAAGTCTTTAACAAACAGCTCGACCGCCTCTTCGAGTATGGCGACTTCGCCGACCTTTTGCGCCGCAGTGGCGGGCGGGACCTTGCCAGGGCGAAAGCCGGGGAGCTCCATGTGCTCGGCGATATGAACGAGCGCCTGGTCGCGGTAGGGCGCGACAGTGTCAAACGGGATTTCTCCAGTTAATTCAACCTCCGACTCGGGGAGGTTTTTAATCTCGAATTGTTTCGCCAGCTCTTCAAATTTCATTGAGGCGTACTGTAGCACAGTAGGGCCAAAAAACGAAGCTTGCACCGAACGCAGAAAATTCTTTGCTAAGAATTTTCCTACCTCCGACGCCGTCGCGTCTGCGGACATTCTCTCAACCTTCGTTTTTTGGCTCTAGACGTTAAATGTCTCTTGGATAGGCGGGGTGTTGAGCCGTGCACGCTCGTGCACAAAGAAGTAGGCTCCGCCCAATGCAAAGATAATCACCAAAATGGCGATACCAAATATAGGCCCCAACTTCATCCGCTCGCGCTTAACCTCGACAGCAGGAGACTCATCCATGACGCTAGTATAGCCAGAGCCCCGCCGTTAGGCGGGGCTCTGTGTGTGTGGATTACTACTTCGAGAACTTTTGTTTGTAGAGGTCAATGGCCTTGTTGAAGGCTGCGGCGGTTTCGTCCTTGCCTTTGTAACCGTGGACAGTCACTACGGCCGGCTTTGCTTTGAGCTGCTTGATAGTCTCAAAGAAGTTCTGATACTCACGGAGCGAGTGCTTGTTGAGGTCGCCCAAGTCCTGCACGTCGTCCCATCGGCGGTCGTCTACCGGTACACCAATTATTTTAGCGTCGTCTTCGCCGCTGTCGGTCATCTCCATAATGGCAACCGGGCGGACTTTGACCAAGATGCCCGGCGCAAGCGGGAAGGTGGTAAGCACTATGACGTCCAGAGCGTCGCCGTCCTCCCACAGGGTCTGCGGCACAAAGCCGTAGTCAAATGGATATGCGGCGGCGCCAAAGTTAGCGCGGTCGAGCTTAATGAGCCCCGTCTCTTTATCTATCTCGTACTTGTTGTGCGAACCCTTTGGGATTTCGATGATCACATTGAGCTCATCAGGCGTCCCCGCCGGTATGTCATGCCACAGATTCATAGAAAGGAGTCTAGCACGGAATTTTTAAAATAAAACACCCGCGACAGCGGGTGGTTAGGCGACGACGGCGAGCTTTTGCTCCAGCTCCGACTCCAGCGTCCGGACGGACCTCGCCGGTTCGCTTTGTGCCAGCGTATAGCGAGCGTTCTCGAGGGCGAGTGCAGACTGGATGACGTCGAATTCGGGCCCGCGCGGGATAAACGCCATCCAGCGCTCACGAGGATCCGATACTGCGGCCTTCTCGGTCTCCAGATGGAGCCCGGTCGGCGAAGTCGAGCAGCTCACGTTGGCCAGTAGATGGAAGCGGATGTCCGTGATTCCCTCGAAGACTGGATCCATATAGACCTTGAGGTTCTTGAGTTGCTCTTGCTGGAGTTTCGCCCAGATGGCGTCGGCAACTCGATGTGTGAAGCCATATTTCTTGTGGCCCCAGGACAGCGAGACATCCAGGCTGAACTCGGCTTCGGCGAGGTCGAAGAGTCCGACCCTGTTGTGGAAGTGGATCCGAGTCTCGCCTTGGTAGAGGTCCAGACGTAATTGCGATTCACTGAAGCCAGATCTGCCAGGCCAATCAAACCCGGCCGGTTTCACTGTCACCTGCCGAAACTTCGGCTGGAAGCGGCGGAAGAGTTGCGTTGAGACGGGTTCGTCGTTGCTCATGCGGCACCTTTGCGCGGTTTGAGTGAAACTTCTACCACGACTCTAACCCCATTTATATAAACAAACAACCCGCCTGGTGGCGGGTGTTTTCTTACTCGGTTTCTGCTTCTGCCGGAGCCTCGACTGCAGCTTCGCCCTCTTCGGTGGCTTCAGCTACTGTTGGGCCACCGACCGACTTGATGTCGATGCGCCACCCAGTGAGCTTGGCTGCCAGGCGGACGTTCTGACCGCCGCGGCCAATAGCGAGGCTCTGCTGGTCCTCGGCAACGGTGACCGTTGCCTTGTGCTCCTCTTCGTCTATATCAACGCTCAAGGTGCGTGCGGGGCTAAGCGCCTCTTCGATAAATGCTTTGGGGTCGTCGTTCCACTCGATAATATCGATCTTCTCGCCGCCGAGCTCGCTCGTGACGGTGCTGACGCGCACGCCGCGCTGACCAACGAGTGATCCAACCGGGTCAACGTGTGCGTCGGCGGATGCGACCGCAACTTTGCTGCGGCTACCCGCTTCGCGCGCGATAGCTTTAAACACTACCGTGCCGTTTTGAGCCTCGGGTGCCTCCATCTCAAACAACTTCTTAAGGAAGTCAGGATGCGCACGCGACAAGCGCAGATAAATACCGCGCGGCGACTCCTCTACCTGGTACAGGAGCGCGCGGATGCGCTCGCCCTGGCGGTAGCGCTCGCCTGGGATCTGTTCATCATAGGGGAGTATGCCTGTTGCGCGGCCCAAGTCGATGTACAGGTTGCCGCGCTCTTGGCGCTGCACCGTACCGCTGATAATCTCGCCGGTCTTTTTACCGTACTCGGCAACGACGCTGACCTTCTCGGCCTCGCGGATCTTTTGGATGATGACTTGCTTGGCAGTCTGCGCAGCGATGCGGCCGTAGTCGTCCTTTGCCTCGAGAGGGAAGACGAGTTCATCGCCGACAGTTGCGTCGCGCTTAATAAACTTGGCGTCAGCAAGCAAAATATGCTGCTCGGGGTTGTAGATAGGCTTAGGTTCGACCGGGTTGCCCTCGGCGTCGAACTCTTCTGCAGCTGCATCGGCCGCGTCCTCGTCCATATACACGCTCGACTCGTCGACGATAGTCTTAACCTGGCTAAACTCGGTCGCGCCCGAGTTCATGTCGAGATGCGCGCGGATAACCTGGCCCTTTTTGGCGTACTCCTTTTTATATGCGGTCGCCAAAGCGGCCTCGATAGCCTCGATTACTTTTTCTTTGGGGATGCCCTTCTCCTCCTCAAGCTCAGAGAGGACACTGTTCATTACCTTCAAATCCATCATATGGGTGTATTCTATTTTCTAATTATCTGCTCCTAAAAAAGAGAAAACCGCCCACTCGGGGCAGTTACAGATAGAGTTATCCTACTGCGCATCTAAAAAATCGTCAAGTTGCGCACGAGTGTCATATATAATGACAGGTATGAGTGCAGAGGACGCAGTATTGCGGGACTTTTTGATTGACGCGGGGTTGGTGAGCCGCTCGCGGCTAGACGACGCCCTTCGGCAGGCTCAGGACTCGCGTTCGCTGGCACAAGTACTGGGTGAGACGGGCATGATGTCGGCCGACGAAGTCCGCCACGCCCAAGCACACGCGATGGGCGTGCCGTTTGTCACCTTTGACCCGCGCGACATAAGCGAAGAGGCGATGCTCCTTATCCCCGAGCCTTTGGCTCGCACGCACAATATATTTGCCTACAAGTCGGCCGACGGTACGGTCGAGGTTGCAGTGCTCGACCTGGGCTCGCTCGCACACGCCGACGTGCTCAAGCGCACGCACCGCGTGCTGCCGCGTTTAACCAGCGCCGACTCGATGAAGCGCGCTCTGGTCCACTACCAAAAGCACCTACGCGAGAAGTTTGGCGAGATTTTGACCAACGGCCAACACGTCGCCGAGGCACTTATTAAACACGCTATATATAGTCGCGCCGGCGGTGTGCATGTCGAGCCGTCGCACCTGGGGATGCTGGTGCGCTATCAAATTGGCCACGCGCTCCACGAGGCGTTTACCTTGCCCGAGCAAGCGGGTAAGCAACTTGTCGCGCAACTCAAAACCTTGGCCAAGCTCTTGCCCGTTACTCGCGCCCAAGAGGGCAAGTTTAAGGTCGAGCATGATAACGATCGCGTTAATGTCCGCGTGCATACATTACCGACCACGCTCGGCGAACGTGTACATGTCAGGTTCGCCCGCGAGAAGCATGGTGCACTGGGCTTTACGCTCGAGAGTTTGGGGTTCCACGGCGATGCGCTCGAGGCGATGCATCGCGCTATGCACAAGCGCCAGGGCTTGTTGGTTGCAACCGGGCTTGGTCGCTCGACCCTGCTCCACACCATGGCCGACCTCATGCGCGAGCCGCACGTGGTGGTTGTCGAGGCCAACGGTGCGACCGAGGCGCGCGTCGCGCTTAAGCACGACCCTGATGTCTTGGTGCTTGATGATATTAAAGACGAGACAACCGCCAACTTGGCTCGCACAGCAGCCGACCGCGGCGTGTTTGTGATAGCAAGCGCGCCTAACGACGATTTGCGCGGTGACATAGAGGTGCGTCTAGCTGTGGTGCGCCGCCTGTGCACCAAAGCGTTTCATCACTCCAACAAGTTCTCGCGTGCCGAGGGCTCGGCGCTTGAGCCGTATGCCGATTTTGTAAAAGTACTCAACGCACTTAAAGAGGAGCATAGTATCGAGCCGTCTGTCGCGTGGAAGGATGTCGAGTTTGCGCGCGCCACCCCATGCAGCGAGTGCAAGGCCGGATACAGCGGCCGCGTAGGGCTCCAAGAGGTGCTAGAGCGGGGGAGCACTGTCGGACTCAACCTTGTCGAAGACGGCCTATTTAAAGCAGCCAACAACCTGACCTCGGTAGACGAGGTATTGAGCCTTATCGAATGAGGCTTTTCCAGGCTCCCCGTGGCCTTGACAAAAGGCCATTTTGGGTATATAATATAGAGCGAAGAGTCTGACTTGAAGTCAGCTCATAGTTCCAACATATCGGAGGGCGAAAATGTTAAAAGCGGTAAAGACTGCTGGCTGGATCATGCTTGGGCTGTTCGTCTTGAGCATCGTGCTGGGCGGAGATCCGCTCGGCCAGCTGACCTGGTGGCTCTCGGAGCCGACCGGGCCGGACAGTACCAGGTTTACCGACCTGTTCCTGATCGCACTCTTGCTGTTTGCCATAGGCTTCGGCCTGCGCTTCCTCAAGAAAGAGGGCAAGGCGGCATTCGGCAAGGGCGGTGGTGGCAGTAAGGCTCATTAATGGAGAAGATCAATGGTTGCTGCGGCACGAACGGCAGGATTCATCGTCCTGATGTTGTTTCTCGCGCTGCTGATCCTCTCGCCCGATAATGGCCAAGCCGTCATTGGGTGGGCGATCTACGGGGCATGCTACGCAGTCACGTGGATCTTCAGCAGTTTCCAAAACGCGATAGCGTTCTTCGTGATCCTTACCCTGTTGATATACTTCATCAAGGGCGGCGGTCACTAGCGAGCGATGCTCGTTTCAAGCTCCGGATAGCAATATCCGGGGCTTTTTCTTTTTCTAAAAATGCTAGTATGGGTGCATGAGTAAAAAGAGGCTGGTCGTGGGGAACTGGAAGATGTACATAGAGTCTCCCGACGCAGCCAAGAAGTTCGCCCAGGCCCTGCGCCGCAAGTCGGCAAGTTTTGCTGGGGTAGAGGCCTGGCTCGCCCCGTCGTTCATCCTCCTGCCAACTGTTGCGACAGCACTCAAGGGCTCATCTATTAAGGTCGGCGCGCAGTCCGTGTCGCCCCACACTGCCGGGCAGCACACCGGCGAGGTGAGCGCCGCGATGCTCAAAGCGGCAGGCGCGTCATTCGTCATCATTGGTCACTCCGAGCAGCGCGCGGCAGGCATGACCGATGCTTTGGTGCACGCACAGCTAGTGCATACGCACGACAAGGGACTCACGTCGGTGTTGTGTGTCGGCGAGAAGGAGCGCGACGCGTCGGGCGGGCAGTATGCCACCGTCGAGTCGCAGCTGCGCGCTGCGTTTAGTGGCTTTCCGCACTTGGCCAAGCGAGTTGTTGTCGCGTATGAGCCAGTGTGGGCTATCGGTAAAAGTGCCGAGTCGGCCTTGGCGCCGCAAGAGTTAGAAGAGATGGTGATATTTATCCGCAAGATCTTGGCCGACATACTCACGCGCCCCGTCGCGCTTAAGGTACCGATACTCTATGGCGCAGCGGTCGAGGCCGAGAACGCCGACCTGCTGATGAAAGATGGCGGCGTTGCCGGGCTGTTGGTGGGGCACGCAAGCGCGGAGATAGATTCATTTATAGATATTTTGAAAGCATGCAAGAAATAAAATCGGTTGAAAGTGCAGATGTGGCTGGCAAGCGCGTAGTGGTGCGTGTCGACTTGGATGTGCTGCAGGGCGATGCGATACAAGATGGGCGGCTCCATGCAGCAGTGCCAACGCTGCGACTCCTTAAAGAAAAGGGCGCAAGCAAAATCACCGTCATTGGTCATGCGGGTCGGCCGCACGGCGAGGTTATCGAGAGCTTTCGTCTGGCGCCAGTCGAGGCGCGGCTACGCGCACTTGCGCCCGACATTGAATTTGAGGTTAAAGAGAACTTGCGCTTTGACTCGCGCGAAGAGGCCAACGACCCCGAGTTTGCCAAAGAGTTGGCTGCGCTTGGCGACGTGTTTGTAAACGAGTCGTTTGGCAACGCGCACCGCGCACATGCGTCTACGGTTGGTATCACCAAGTTCCTCCCGAGCTACGCGGGCCTGCAGTTTGCCAAAGAGGTCACATACATCGTGGCGGCACGTACGCCACCCCAAGGCAGTATCGCGGTGTTGGGTGGCGCCAAGTTCGAGACCAAGCGCCCCTTGATCGAAAAGTTACTCGCTACCTACAGCGAGGTGCTGTTAGGGGGTGCCTTGGGCAACGATGTTATTAGAGCGCGCGGGTTGCCGGTGGGGAACTCTCTCGTTTCTGACGAGCCGGTGCCGGTCAGTATCGCGAGCAACGACAAGATTTCAACCGCGCTCGATGCCGTATTAAAAAATGTCGATGCAGGCGCCGAGCGCACGGCGCTTATTGTCGATACGCAAGATAACGAAACTATAGTCGACATTGGTCCGGGCACCGCAACTGCGTGGGCCACCAAAGTTTCTGAAGCGCCATTTATATTGTGGAACGGCACCATGGGCATATACGAAGATGGATTTACTATCGGTACCGACGCTATAGCGCGCGCTATTGCCGAGCGCGGTATGCGCGCCTTGGTGGGTGGGGGCGACACTGTTGCCGCCATAGGCAAAATCAAACTTGATCCCGAAAAGGTGTTTGTCTCGACAGGAGGCGGCTCGATGCTCGAGCTCTTAACCAACGGCACACTGCCGGCTATCGAAGCCCTAAAGAGTTAGAGCACTGATCGTATCTTTTGTGCGTTCTCTTCGAACTTCATCAAGTCGCCCTCGATGTCGCTCGATGGGTAGATCCAAATGTGCGCGTGGGGTACTTCGTCGCCAACTATGCGACTAAGTATCCAATCGGTCCCAAAGGCCTTGCGCTGCGCGTGCGCGATTTTATTTACGAGTTCAAAGTATTCGCCGGCGTTGGGTACATCCCATACCCAGCGAATATGCTCCTTAGGGATGACCTGCACATGTCCAGGCGCTTTGGGGTGGATGTCGAGAAATGCGAGGTATGTATCATCCTCATACACTTTGTGTGCCGGTATCTCGCCCCGGACGATTTTGCAAAATACGCAATTTTCCATAAGTAGCTCCACAAAAGTTTCTCTGAAAAAAGTCCTCGGACCCTCTCTGCGGGGGTGCCCCCAGACTATTTTTCATAGAAACTTTTGCTTCGCTTATACTATAACAAATGGCAGAGTATCGCGTACGAGACAGACAACACGAGCGATTACTCGAGCACCTACTACTAACCCGGGGCGTTGATGAGGGCGCGTTTACCTCGTTTCTCGAGCCGGACTATGTGCGCGACAGTCATGACCCGTTTTTGCTCCCTGACATGGCGGCGGCAGTTGAGCGGTTGCACAAAGCTAAGGTAGATGGTGAAACGGTCGCCGTGTGGAGCGACTACGACGCCGACGGTGTGCCTGGTGGCGTGATGTTGTCACAACTGCTGCGCATGCTCGGGTTCACTATTATCCACTACATCCCGCATCGGCACGAAGAGGGTTTTGGATTAAACAACGGCGGGATAGACAAGTTGGCAGCACAGGGCGCCAAGCTCATCATTACTATCGACTGCGGCACGAGCGATGTCGAGCCGGTTGCGTTTGCCAAGAGTAAGGGCATCGATGTGATCGTTACCGACCATCACGAGCAGCCGCCCGTGTTGCCCGACGCATTAGTCGTTAACCCCAAGCGCCATGGTGCGCAGTATCCGTTTGCTGGCTTGTGCGGCTCTGGTGTCGCGTGGAAGTTGGCTCAGGCGTACTTAACAAAGTATCGACCAGAGAATTTTGTCGAGGGACAAGAAAAGTGGCTGCTCGACTTGGTTGGTATCGCGACACTAAGCGACCGTGTGCCGTTGGTGGGGGAGAACAGGATGCTCGCCAAGTTTGGGCTAACGGTGCTGCGTCGTGGGCGACGCCCGGGGCTCGCAGCGCTGCTCAAGCTGTTGCGCATCAACGCGGCGACCTTAACCGAGGATGACATCGGGTTTATGATCTCTCCGCGACTCAATGCCGCGTCGCGCATGGACACGCCCGAGTTGGCAGCGCGATTGTTGGCAACCGATACCGAGACCGAGGCCTACGCCTTGGCGCGCGAGTTGGATGCTATTAATACCGAGCGCAAGTCGGTCGTTGCAACAACGGTTAAAGAAGTTAACAAACGCTTGGCAACGCACGACGTCGAGAACCCGGTGATTGTGATGGGCAGCCCTGCGTGGCGCCCGGGTGTGTTGGGATTAGTGGCGAGCTCGCTTAGTGACACGCACAACAAACCCGTGTTTCTTTGGGGTAGGGAGGGTGGCGAGCTCTTGCGTGGCTCGTGCCGCTCAAATGGTGTGAGCGTTGTTGAGTTGATGGAGGGCGCACGCGACGTGTTCGAGGACTATGGCGGGCACCATGCGTCGGGCGGATTCTCGCTGCCGCTCGAGCGTGCTCATTTGTTGAACGATCATTTGACCAAGTCCTTTCTACAACTTGCGAGCAAACCAGTCGAGCAGGAGCCAACGTGGATAGACCGCCAGCTAAGTTTGGGCGAGCTAGCTCCGGCGTTGCGCGACCTCAACAAATTGGCACCGTTTGGCGAGGGCAACCACAAGCCGCTGTTTGTCTTCCCCAACGTGTCGCTCGGTAGTGTAAAAGTGTTTGGCAAACAACAAAACCACCTCGATATTCACCTAAGTCAAAATGGTGACACAACTTCGGGCATCGCATTTTTCTCCACTCCCGACTCATTTACTAAAAAAGTTGCCGCAGGCGAGCGCGGAGATGTCATTGGCCACGTCGAGTTAGACTGGCGCAACAAACCCCGCGTGCGTATAGTGGACATTATCTAACTATGGAAAAGGTGATTATTTATACCGACGGTGGCGCGCGAGGGAATCCGGGGCCCGCAGGGATTGGTGTTGTTATTCAAGATGCAGATGGCAACACGTTGCACGAGTCGTCGGCGTTTATTGGCGAGACGACCAACAATATCGCCGAGTACGAGGCTCTTATCCGCGCGCTCGAAGATATGCAAATGTTTGGCGAGCGGCTGCCAAGCATGGAGGTAGAGATACGCATGGACAGCGAGCTGGTGGTGCGCCAGATGCAGGGTATCTACAAAGTTAAAGAGCCGTCGCTTAAAGAGCGCTTTGGCAAAGTGGCACATTTGCGTTTAAATGGGCTGCCGAACCTCACCTTTGTCCACGTCAGGCGCGAGCAAAACAAGCGCGCCGACGAGCTGGTGAACGAGGCTATCGATGCCGCAGGTCACTAAACTTTCTTTACTCTTACTTTTCGTTGCGACACTTTTTATATATCGGGTCGACTTTTTGCTACGGCAAGAGGCTCGCGAGACTGTTGCCAATTACGCTGACACGACCGCGGTCGTGCGCGGCACTGTTGTCGACGATCCCGAGCGGCGCGACACTGCGACGCGTGTCGTGCTTGATGTTGCGGCAGTTAATGGCAAAGAGGGCAGCGGCAAGCTGTTGGTTGGTTTGCCCAAAGGCTTTGATGTTGCCTATGGCGATACGCTCGAGGTGCGCGGGCTGGTCGAGGAGCCAGACAACTTTTTAACCGAGACGGGTCGCGAGTTTGATTATAAAAATTATCTGCACGTGCGCGGCGTAAGCGCGGTAGTGCAGCGCGCGGTGGTGCGCGAGCACGCTGCCGCGGGGTGGTCGCTGCGCGGCATGCTGTTTGATATCAAACATCGCTTCGAGTTGTCGCTCGAGCGAGCGATGCCAGAGCCCGAGGTGTCGCTGATGGAGGGCATACTCTTGGGCGAGCGCGGGGGTTTAAGTCGCGAGCTGCTCCAGTTGTTTGTCGTGGTTGGGCTCATACACATTGTTGTGCTGTCGGGCTCCAACATCGCTATCGTGTCCGAAGGGATGTTTCGCCTCCTGGGTGCATTTTTGCCGCGTCGCGCGACACTGGTCGCGGGCTTTGTCGCGATAGTACTGTTTGCACTCATGGTGGGTGGCGGCGCGGCAACGCTGCGCGCCGTGGTGATGGGCAGCATTGCGATACTCGCGCGCTACTTGCGTCGGCCTGAAGCCGCGCTGCGCGCGCTTGGTATCGCGGGGGCTGCTATCTTGCTCTACAACCCGCTCTACCTGTTTGACCAAGGCTTTGTGCTGTCGATGCTGGCAACCTTTGGGCTTATCGTGCTTGGCCAACCTATAGAAAATAAAATTACCTTGTTGCCGGCGTGGTCGCACTTTAACCTGCGCTCGATAGTGGCAACAACTTTGGCGGTCGAAATATTTATTTTGCCGGCGCTCTTGTACTACTCGGGTGTGTTGTCGTTTGTCTCGCTACCGGCCAACGCACTCCTGTTGCCGCTCTTGCCTCTGGTTATGTTTTTAGGATTCTTTGCAGGTGTTGCGGGGCTCGTGCACCCAGCGCTGGCACTTGTACCAGCGCTGTTGGCCGACCTGCTACTCAAATTTTTGCTCTGGGTGGTGCACACTATCGGCGCACTCCCGCACGCGGCGACTGTCGTTGCCCCGTTCCCTTGGTATGTTGCGGCACTCGTCTACGTGCCGCTTACTTGGCTAGCTCTGCAAATCTACCTTCGACAACCTGCCAGTTCACGTTCTTAAAGAAGGCGTCTATATATTTGCCTTTGCCAGCTGCGCCGTAATCAAGCAAGTAGGCGTGCTCCCACACATCGAGCGCGAGCACTATCGGGAGCGTTACAAAATGACCCTGATGCTGCTCGCCGCTAAAGCCCGCGAGCAGTTGTTGACCTTGTTGGTCCCAATACAGCACTGCCCAGCCGGGGCCGCGCATGCTGCCGATAGCTTTAAAGTATGGCTCGAAGTGCTCGAGCTTCATGTACTCTTTTATAAACTGCTGCGCCAGTTTGCTGTCGGGGTTAAGCGCGGTCGCGCCACCAACAAACTGGTCAAAGTAGTACTCATGGAGTCGCATCCCGCCAAACTCAAACGAGCGGCGGCGGATTAGCTCGCTTAGTGCGTGCGCGTGCTTCTCGCTGTCCTTGGCGTACTCGGGGAGCAGGGCAGACATGGCGTTAAAGTTCTTAACGTAACCGGCATACAGGCCCAAGTGCTCCTCGATAGACTTTGCCGATATCCCGTCGAGGACAGGGATGTCGAACTTCTTCTCTGTGTAGTTCATGCCCTAAGTATGGTCGAAAAGTGGCTGAAAATATAGGGAAAGTGGGGGATATCCCCGGGCACTTGCATTTTTCATCGATTTGTGCTATCATTGCGGGTAGGTTCGCAAGGGCCGTTCCGTTTTTTCGTACATCAAACAGAGGGGACTGGGAATGCGTGACTATCGTAGTTCGGCCCTCGTAGGGCTGTCCGTCGGTTTCGTTGGTGTTGCCGGTCTTCTCGGCGCCGCGTTCTACAGCGGCATCAAGGAAACTGCCAAGGTCGTGGCACCCGTCATGGTGTCGAATCCGGCAAAAGTGGCGGAGAAGCCGCCGCTCCGCAAGAGCGACAAGCTCGAGCGACGCCAGGCGCGGCCACTGCCGCTTGGCCGCGTGCTGAGCTGGGACCAGAGCTCGGTCATCTAACTGACCAACTGGGTCCCGAAAATTAAAACGCGCTGACTACTGATGTCAGCGCGTTTACTGCTTTTTATATTGTTTAAACTTTTAGATGATGCCGGCTGCTTTGAGCGTCTTGTAGGCACCGTTTTTGTTGAGCGTGCGGATACCCTGGGTCGAGAGCGTGACGGTGATAGTGCGGTTGAGCTCGGGGACAAAGATGCGCTTTTTCTGCATGTTGGGCTGCTTGCGCAGGTTGCCACCCGGGTTGAACTTGGTAGCACGAATACGGTTGCTGTAGCGGCCAGCAACCTTCGAGCCCTTCTTTGTAACTGGACAAATCTTTGCCATATTAAAATCCGGGCGGCTCCCAGATAAACGCTATGCTATCATAATCACCGACAGATGCAACCAGACATCATCTTTGGCCTCGTCATACTCATTATTAGCGTCATCCTGCACGAGGTGGCGCACGGCTACATGGCCAACTGGCTCGGCGACCCAACCGCCAAGCTCCAGGGCAGGCTCACACTCAACCCAGTAAGCCACGTCGACCCAGTGGGCTCGATACTCTTGCCTCTCATACTCGCGCTCACGCACTCGCCGTTCCTGTTTGGCTATGCCAAGCCGGTGCCGTACAACCCTTACAACTTGCGCGGCAAGTACGACGAGGGACTCGTGGCGTTTGCTGGCCCGGCGACCAACATCATCATCGCGGTTATCTTTGGCTTGCTGGTGCGCTTTGCAGGTGCGGCGCTGTCGCCCGCGCTTGTCGGCGCGTGCACTATTATAGTCATCGTTAACTTGGTCTTGGCGATATTTAACCTTATCCCTATCCCGCCGCTAGACGGCAGCAAGGTGCTCGGTTCTATATTTGAGGCCATTTCGGGCCGTTTGGCACAGGGGTACGAGAACTTCACCATCAACTTTCAGCGTCTGGGGTTGTTGCCGATGCTGCTTATTGTCTATGCGGTATTCTTCTTGGTGCTGCAGCCGTACTTTGTCGCTTTCTTGGCCTGGAGCCTACGTCTTTTGACAGGACTGTCAGTATAAGATAGAGTGTCTCCAACGCCTTTGGGGCGTTTTATTTACGGAATGGCACGAATATCACAGTTGGTCCGCAAGGGCCGCACCCAGCTTAAGAGCAAGTCAAAGTCGCCCGCACTCGGTCGCGGCTTTAACACGCTCAAAAACAAGCCGACCTTCTATCCGAGCCCCTTTAAGCGCGGTGTGTGCACCAAGGTGACCACCACCACCCCGCGCAAGCCGAACTCAGCAATCCGCAAGATAGCCCGCGTACGCCTGACCAATGGCCAGGAGATTACTGCATACATCCCGGGCGAGGGTCACAACCTCCAAGAGCACTCGGTCGTCATAGTGCGCGCAGGCCGCGTGAAGGACATCAACGTCCGCTACCAGGTTGTGCGCGGCAAGCTCGACGCATCGGGTCTTGAGAAGCGCCGCGTGTCTCGCAGCCGCTACGGTGGTAAGCGCCCAAAATAATTTCTAATACTTAACTGTCATGCGTCGCCCTGTTAAAAATCGCAATATTGTTGGCCCGGACCTCAAGTACGGCTCGGTTCGTGTCGAGAAGTTTATCAACTCGGTCATGTGGGATGGCAAAAAGTCGACCGCACGCAAGGTTGTCTACGACGCTCTCGATATTATTAAAGAGAAGGCCAAGGTAGAGAATCCGCTCGAGCTCTTTGAGACCGCTATCCGCAACGTTGGCCCGATGATGGAGATTCGCAGCCGCCGCGTTGGTGGTGCTAACTACCAGGTCCCGCGCGAGGTTCGCCCCGAGCGCAAGCAGGCACTCGCGTTTCGCTGGATACTCTTGGCCGCTCGCGGTACCAAGGGCAAGCCGATGGCCGAGAAGTTGGCTACCGAGCTCATGGCAGCTGCTAACAACGAGGGCAGTGCCATTAAGAAGCGCGACGACACGCACCGCATGGCAGAGGCCAACAAAGCGTTCGCCCACTTTGCCTGGTAATTTCAAAGAAATAAAATCAAAACGCCGCCCTCAAGGGCGGCGTTTTGCATGTTAGGGTAGGGAGATGAAAGAAAAAGTTTTGCGCAGCGGGTTGTTGGTGGTTGTCATCTGCGTGGTCGCGTTTGTCGCGAGCTACGGCACATTTGTATTTGCTAAAGAAAAGGCCTGCGCCAAGAGTCTGTATAGCGACGACTGCTACCGCACCTACGACAGCTTTTTAGAAAAATATCTGCTCAAGTAATAGTCCCTTAACACAAAAAGTGTTTTTGTGTTATATAAACGACAGATGGGGAGGCGCTGATGTCCGGTTCTGTTAGAGATAGCCAATGTAGGTATCAAAATTTGCGCGCTGCGCACATACTTCGCCAAACAAGGCTTGTCGACGCACTCGATCGTTGGATGCAGGCGCGGCCATTCCTTGTAGTAGGAGGGTGTCCATATGCCCGCTCTCTCGTGTGGGCTATCATCCGGGCGCTTGACCAAGCACGGCACTATTCGGTCCTCATGGGCGAACATGTTCGAGTTAAAGAGCTAGAGACTTGCATGGTTGCCTGGTACGAGATGCTAGACCGCCAGCCACCACCGTTTACGCCTTCAGGTGCCATGCGCCCTGGAGGCTTTTCTTTTTGACACGGGTCATATATAGTATGCGCAACGCGCTTTCGCGCTATTTTTAATCTAACTATTACTATGGCAGACATCAGGGACTACACGCTCGATAAGGTTCGCAACTTCGGCATCATCGCGCACATCGACGCGGGCAAGACGACTACGTCCGAGCGCATCCTCTTTTACACCGGCAGCCAACACAAAATCGGCGAGGTGCACGAGGGCGAGACAACCACCGACTGGATGGAGCAGGAGCGCGAGCGCGGCATCACTATTACCGCGGCTGCTATCACCTCGTTCTGGTCCAAGACCAACGAGCCGGACAAGAAGGACAACAGCAAGAAGACGCGCTTCAATATCATCGACACCCCTGGTCACATCGACTTTACCGTCGAGGTGAAGCGCTCGATGCGTGTTCTCGACGGCGCAGTGTGCGTCTTCGACGGCGTTGCCGGCGTCGAGCCGCAGTCCGAAACCAACTGGCGCTATGCCGACGAGGCCAACGTGCCGCGCCTCTGCTTCATCAACAAGCTCGACCGCACTGGTGCATCGTTTGAAAAGTCATACGCATCTATCCTTGACCGTTTGAGCCCACGCGCGGTGCGCATGCAGCTCCCGATAGGCGCCGAGGGCGAGTTTGAGGGCGTTGTCGACCTCTTGGAGATGAAGGCGTACAAGTTCGAGGGCGCGATGGGCGAGAACGTCATCGCCTATGACATCCCAGCCAACCTCCTCGACGAGGCCAAGGCTGCGCGCGCAAAACTCGTAGAGGCCGCAGTCGAGCACGACGACGAGCTCATGACCGCATACCTCGATGGCAAAGAGCCAACACTCGAACAACTTAAGGCAGTCATCCGCAAGGCGGTCATTGCTAACAAATTCTTCCCGGTTTACACCGGCTCGGCACTTAAGAACAAGGGCGTGCAGTTGGTGCTCGACGCCGTCGTCGACTTCCTCCCGTCACCACTCGACCTCCCGCCAGTTACTGGCACCGACCCTAAGACCGGCGACGCACGCCAGCGCCAGGCCAGCGACGATGAGCCGTTTACCGCACTCGCATTCAAACTCCAGGCAGACCCGTTTGTTGGTCAGCTGACCTTCTTCCGCGTGTATTCGGGTACCGTCGAGGCGGGCAGCTACATCCTTAACTCAAGTACGGGCGAAAAGGAGCGCCTCGGCCGCATCGTCCGCCTCCAGGCAGACAAGCGCGAAGAGGTTAAGAAAGTCTATGCCGGTGAGATTGCCGCAGCGGTGGGACTCAAGTCGGCTAAGACCGGCCACACGCTGTGCGATGAAAACAATCCGATTATCCTCGAAGGCATCAACATCCCCGAGCCGGTTATCTCGATGCGTATCGAGCCTAAGACCAAAGCCGACCAGGAAAAGATGGGTATGGCGATGAAGAAGCTCCAAGACGAGGACCCAACCTTCCGCGTTACGTCTGATGCCGAGACCCAAGAGACGCTCATTAGCGGCATGGGTGAGCTCCACCTTGAGATTATGGTTGACCGCATGAAGCGCGAGTTTAACGTCGAGGCAAACGTCGGCAAACCGCAGGTCGCCTACCGCGAAACCATCCAGGCACCGGCCGATGCCGAGGGCAAGTACATCAAGCAAACGGGCGGCAAGGGCCAGTACGGCCATGTACGCCTGCGCGTTAAGCCGCTCGAGGCTGTCGACCCAGAGAAGAAGGTCGCCAAGAACGTCACGCGCGAGGATCACTTTGAGTTTATTAACAACATCAAGGGCGGTGTTGTCCCGGGTGAGTTTATCGGCCCTATTGAGGATGGCGTGCGCGAGGCTATGGAGCGCGGCTTTGTTGCCGGCTTTAAGATGGTAGACATCTCTATCGAGCTCTATGACGGTTCGTACCACGATGTCGACTCGAGCGAAATCGCCTTTAAAATCGCGGCGTCGATGGCCTTCCAGGAGGCGATGAAGACAGCACGCCCAGTCTTGCTCGAGCCGATTATGAAAGTCGAGGTCGTCACACCAGAGAAGTTCATGGGTGACGTCACGGGCAGCCTCTCTGGCAAGCGTGGTCAGATCGAGGGCATGGAGGAGCGCGGGCTTGCGCGCGCGGTTAAGGCCAAGGTGCCGCTTAGCGAGATGTTTGGCTACACGACGCAGCTGCGTAGTATGACCGAGGGTCGCGCGAGCTTCACCATGGAGTTCGACCACTACGAGGTCGTCCCGCCGCAGGTATCGGCAACCATCGTCGCCGCAAGGAAATAATCTGCTTCTGAAAATAAAAAGCCCGCCTAGCATTAGGCGGGTTTTTTCGTTGTGGCCTCGAGCGGATACAAGGCCGCGAGCTTACGGACGAAGAACAAGTACGTCTCGCTCAGTGGCTCCGGGTCAACGGCATCTTCCGGGAAATCGTCGTCGCGCGGGTCATAGGGCTTGAAGTGCTCGCACACCTCGAGCAGCTGCTCCTTGCTCTTGGCGAGTCGCTTGACCTTGTCGAGCGCGAGTGTTGCCGAAGGACTGTCGTCCCTGGGACACTGACCGTACGCACTCCACGCTTGCCTGAAGGTGCGCGCCTTGCGAGATGCTTCATGCGCGAGCCGTTCCCACTTCTCGAGACGAATTTGCTCGAGCTCCTCATGGCCGGGAGTTCGCTCGTACACGCGCGACGTTTGGGCGTGCAAGATGGTGGTAATCAACTCGATTCTTCGAGCGAGGTAGAGTCGCTCGAGTTTGTCCTCGCGGTTGATGATCATGTTGTCGGCATAGAACTGCTCGAGCTCCTCGAAGGTCTTGATCCGGTAGAGCTCCTCCGTGAGCATGTCGACCGCTGCACGGTGTGCCTGCTCGCGTTGCTGCTCGACCTGGGCCTCGAAGCCGGAGACCAGCTCCTGAGGTAGCTTCAAGTCCCGAGCAGATACGATCGCTTCGCGAATCGAGGTAAATCCGAGCTCGTGGCCGGCCGCGACGACGTGTTCGATACGGATGCCAGTTTCCTTGGCGAAGGTAAGTGCGTGGACCCTCATGGGTGCCTCCAAATAATTGCGTCCGACCGTACTTAAGCATAGACCACAACATTTGCGCAATAGCTCGCTAGATGTTTGTATGACGCTAGATGTAACGACGGGAGACCAGCATGGCCCCCAATCCAATCGCAGAGATCCGCAGCGAGTTCTCTAAGAAGCTCAATTCGCCGTTCCCACAACAAGAAAAGACGAATACTCGCATCACCTTCAGTTTTAACTTCACAGCGGTAGAGTTCGCAGGCGTGTCCCCGGTCCAAATGGAGGCGGCGATACGTTGGAGGAAAAAAGAGGGGAACATCGAGTTCTTCTTGAGCCGACAAGATCTCTTGTTCGAGCCGTGGGATGCGCGGTCGATGTACGAGTTCTTTATCGATCTCACGGATGTGCTGACGCCGCATTTGGTGCAGTATGTGCCCGAGTGGGGGAACTTGCTGTCCGGCATGAATCCGGCTCGGTGCAACAGGGATGCGGTGTGGCTCATGCCGATGTATCACGGCACAATCGACTGCGGCGAGTACATCGAGGATGAGGTGGCGGAGTTGACGCTGCAGCATCTGCATGCAGGCGCCGATTCGCTCGTGCTTTCGCAAGGCGTTTTCAAGGCGCTCGCGTATGGCAACCACGAGCTCGACCTTTGCAGCGAAGTGTCCAAAATGGCCCGTCTCCGCACTACAAAAAAGTAGTCGCCTGAGGCGGCTTTTTAATTTGTGTAAACACATCCGCTGTGGCATAGTGCTTGCTGAAATTCGAACAGGGAGTTCTGACCATGAATTTCGAAGATCTTCGCTTGCGTACGCTCGAGCAGCACATGAGCTACATCGGGTTCGTGCTTGCCCAGGGCGAGTACGTCATCAAGATCAGCTTGGACGGCGCGCACTTCTGCAAGATTCCTGTGGACAACAAGTCCCAGCCAGCGCACGACATGCATGGGTGGTTCGTTAACCCCGACATGTTCCTCGCCGCCGTGCGCCGGCTCGAGGACAGCAAAGAGCTCGTCGGCATCGCCGGCCTCAAGAGCGTGGTCGCGGGCGTGACCCTCTGGTACTGCCTTGAGCTGCCCAGGGCCCAAGCCGCCAACGCCGCCTAGCGCCGCATCAGTCGATGCGGCCTTTTTAATTGTGAAATACCGGTTGCCTTCATCCGTCTACGGGAGTATACCTAGAGTATGAAAAAGATTTTTGTAGCTCCATTGCTAGCGGTCGCCCTTATTTCTCAAGGTTTTTTGGCTATGCCCGCGGCGGCACAGGTGCTTGGTCAAACGAGCGTAGCGTATCCGTACTACCCACAGCCGACCAGCTACTGCCCGCAACTCAGCTACAACCTGTACCGCGGTCTCTCTGACTACTACACCGGCGGCCAGGTCACACAGCTCCAGCAGTTTTTGGCATCTCAGGGCTACTATCAGCCGGTTACTGGCTACTTTGGCTCGCTTACCTGGGCTAACGTTGCCCAATTTCAACGCCAGTACAGCATCTACCCAGTCACTGGTGGGGTAGGCCCGCTTACACGCGCCGCTATCGCGGGACTTTGCTATGGCGGTGGGGTACCGACGTCGGGCACGTTCTATCTCAACCAGCCGTTTACGCTCTATATCAACCAGACTGCGCAGCAATACAATGGTCAGTTAGATGTAACGCTCAACAGTGTCAGTAACCCGCTCTACACGACAACGCTCTACCCAGGCTACAACTGGGGCCAGTCGGCGACCGTGACCTTGGGCCAGCGCTGCCAGGCTGGTACGCAATGCTTCTACTACCCAACGCAGAAGGTCACCCTCACTGTTGGCCAGTCAACCACGTGGCAAGGCTACACGATTACGCTCAACTCAATCTCGGGCAACGGCGCGACGTTTACTGTTACGTCGGGTGGCGGCACTGTTGGCGGGCTTACTGTAACGAGCCCAACTGCGGGCCAGGTCTACGCGCGCGGCTCTATCATGCCGATAACGTGGAGCTACCCGGTGACGCCAGGCAGCAACGTCGCGGTGGTGCTCGACCTCTATACTGCGGCTGGCAGCAAGGTTGGCACTATAGCTATCAGCAGCCAGACTATGGGCACCACCAACTGGACAGTCCCGGTACCAAACACGGTGTGCACGATGCAGTACCCCAATGGCTTGTGCGGTCAGAGTCTGTCGGGCCAGTACTACATCAAGGCTACCGTCGTCTCGGGCAATGGTTTTGACAGCAACGCGACGACGCTCGCGACAGCACAGAGCGGGACCTTTAGCATCCAATAACCCCTTGCACCTTCGTGCTTCCTCCTATATATTGGTGGCAACACGCTTCACGCGGGTTTGGTGTGCTCAAAATTAGTTATTAGCTAGTTAGTATTATTTTGTATGGCAACATTTGAACGCGATAAGCCGCACGTAAACGTCGGCACGATCGGTCACGTCGACCATGGCAAGACGACGCTCACTGCGTCGATCCTCCACACGCTCGACATGGCAAAGGGCGAGGGCTATGGTGCCCGCGTCGAGGGCGTCGATGGTATCGACAACGCCCCTGAAGAGAAGGCGCGCGGTATCACCATCGCGCTCCACCACTCGGAGTACTGGTCGCCGGCGCGCCACTACGCGCACATCGACGCACCGGGTCACGCCGACTACATTAAGAACATGATCACCGGTGCTGCCCAAATGGACGGCGCGGTGCTTGTGGTCGCAGCGACTGACGGCGTCATGCCCCAGACTCGCGAGCACATCCTCCTTGCTAAGCAAGTTGGCGTGCCGAAGATTATCGTCTTCCTCAACAAGTGCGACATGGTTGAGGATGCCGACCTCCTCGACCTCGTCGAGGAAGAGGTCAAAGACCTCCTCAAGAAGCAGGGCTATGCCGATGCTCCGGTTATCCGCGGCTCGGGTCTCAAGGCCCTCGAGAGCAAGGACCTTAACGACCAGTGGTCGCAGAAGGTGCTTGAGCTTATTAAGACCATGGACAGCTACATCCCGACGCCTGAGCGCGATTTGGACAAGCCGTTCCTCATGCCGATCGAGGACATCTTCTCGATTGAAGGTCGCGGTACGGTAGTTACCGGTAAGATCAGCCGCGGTGTTGTTAAGGTAGGTGAGGATATCGAAATCGTCGGTCTCCAGCCAACCGCCAAGACGACTGTCACCGGTATCGAGATGTTCAACAAGCAGCTCGATCAGGGTCAGGCAGGCGACAACGCAGGTATCTTGCTCCGCGGTACTAAGAAGGAGGACATCCACCGCGGTCAGGTGCTCGCGAAGGTTGGGTCTATCACCCCGCACACCGACTTCGATGCCGAGGTCTACATCTTGACCAAGGACGAAGGTGGCCGCCACACGCCGTTCTTTAGTGGTTACAAGCCACAGTTCTACATCGGTACGACCGATGTGACTGGCGAGGTAACCTTGGCCGCTGGTACCGAGATGGTAATGCCGGGCGACACCGTGACCTTTAAGGTCAAGTTGGTGGCTCCGGTCGCTATCGAGGACCAGACCCGCTTTGCAGTCCGCGAGGGCGGCAAGACGGTCGGCGCAGGTGTTGTCACCAAGATAACTGCGTAAGCAACTCTAGAATCTTTAAAACAAAAACCCGGCTGTACAGCCGGGTTTTTGTTTGTTACTATCACAACGTTCACATTAATAACTGTAAGCGTTAGCTAATCGAGCATAGGTTACTTCGCAAGAAGAGAACTAGGCTCACTCATAAGAGTTATGGCAACCGAAAAGAAAGAGAAGAAGGCGGCCCAGAAGCCCCGCGCTAAAAAGGCAGAGGCTCCTGCAGCCCGCCTGCGCATTAAGGTCCGCGCGTACGAGCACAAGGTGCTCGACGCGTCTGTTAAGCAGATCCTCGACACGGCTCTGCGTTACGATGCAAAAGTAGCGGGCCCCATACCCTTGCCGACCGAGATCAAGAAGTACACGGTCAACCGCTCGACCTTTATCTACAAGGACGCGCGCGAGCAGTTCGAGATGCGCATCCACAAGCGCGTCATCGACATCCTCGACCCGTCGCCAAAGGTCATCGAGGCTCTCACCAACCTCTCGCTCCCATCCGGCGTCACCATCGACGTCAAAATGGCCTAAGTAATGGCCTAACAAAAAAGCTCCTCGCAAGAGGGGCTTTTTTGTTTCTTGCATAAATTTGGGTGGTCGTGTATATTGCCTGGGACTCTCTAGACATAGGGTTGTCCATGTCCCCTCGGGGACCAATAGAAACCATGAAGTTTATCCTAGGCACTAAGGGCCGTATGCTCACTGTATTTACCGACGAGGGTCGGGCTTTTGCCGCGACTGTCATCAATGCTGCGCCCAACCTGGTCGCGCAGGTAAAGACTGTCGAGAAGGACGGCTACCAGGCTGTCCAGCTCGCTACCGGCGAGACTACTGCCAAGCGCGTTGCCAAGCCGCAGCTCGGCCACACCAAGGGCAAGGCATTTAAGAACTTTAAAGAGGTTCGCACTACCGATGCGCCAGAGGTCGGCTCGACTGTCGACATCAGCGCATTTGCGCCGGGCGACAAAGTCGAGGTGAGTGCTATCAGCAAAGGCAAGGGCTTTGCCGGCGTTGTTAAGCGCCACGGCTTCCATGGCGGCCCACGTTCGCACGGCCAAAAGCACAGCGAGCGCGCACCAGGTTCGATCGGCGGCTCGGGCGGTCGCGCAGGCGGTCGCGTTGCCAAGGGTATGCGCATGGCCGGCCGCATGGGTAGCGACCGCGTCACGGTGCGCAACTTGCAGGTCCTGCAGGTCCTGCCAGAGACCAACGAACTTGTCATCGCAGGTGCAGTCCCCGGCAAGAAGGGCACACTCGTCGAGGTTCTCGGCTAAACATTTGTATGGAAACTAAGATTTACAACATTCAGGGCAAAGAGGCAGGCAAGGTCACCGTACCGGAGACTATCTTTGGCCTGCCGTGGAACGCCGACCTGGTCCACCAGGTAGTCACTGCTATGCAGAGCAACGCGCGCCCCAACGTCGCGCACACCAAAGACCGCGGCGAGGTTCGCGGCGGCGGCAAGAAGCCGTGGCAGCAAAAGGGCACCGGCCGCGCTCGCCATGGTTCGTCGCGCTCTCCTATCTGGAAGGGTGGCGGTGTTACCCATGGCCCCCGCAACGAAAAGAACTACACTCGCAAGATCAACCGCGCTGCTCGCCAAAAGGCGCTGTTGGTAACACTCTCGCGCAAGTTTAAGGACGGTCAGATTATCTTTGTCGACGCGCTCAACTTTGATGCGCCTAAGACGAAAATTGCCAAGGATTTCCTCTCGGCACTTAAGCTCACGCACAAGCGCAACGCGGCCCTCATTGCTATACCGGGCAAGCACGCTGCAGTGCAAAAGAGCTTCAACAACTTCAGCAACATCGAGGTCGAGGAGGTCCGCAACCTTAACCCGGTCCAGGTCTTGGGCAAGAAGATGCTCGTCATCGTTGACCCCAAGCTCGCTATCGAGACTCTCGAGAAAAAGGCATAAACCACTATGACTACACACGCTGGAAACATATTGAATAACCCCCGCATCACCGAAAAGGCCGCTTACATGGCCGAGCAGGGGTGCTATGTCTTTAACGTCGCACCGTCGGCTAACAAGACGCAGATAGCTGCTGCTATCCGCGCAACGTTTAAGGTTACGCCGCGCAAGGTCACGGTAGTTGCAGTCCCGCGCAAGCTTGTCATGACTCGCGGTAGTAACCGCAAGGGTCAGACTGCTGGTGGCAAAAAGGCCTATGTCTTCCTCAAGAAGGGCGACAAAATCGAGATTGCCTAATCCTCTGACGAAACATCATTATGAAAACGTACAAGCCATACACAAAGAGCCGCCGCCACATGTCGACCGTTACCTTCAAGGGTAAGGTCACGACTAATGAGCCGTACAAGCCTCTCACTAAAGGTGGCAAGCGCGATGTCGGTCGCTCGGGCGGTCGCATCTCGATGCGCCACAAGGGCGGCGGTCACAAGCGCCTCCAGCGCCTTGTCGACTTTGGCTACACCAAGCGTGTGCCGGCCACTGTCGAGACCGTAGAGTACGATCCGAACCGCTCGGGCTTTATCGGCCTGCTTTTGTACCGCGACGGCGAGCGCCGCTACGCGCTGTTGCCGCAGTCGGTTAAGGTTGGCTCGACTATCGAGGCCAGCGCGGACGCTAAGGCAACTCCGGGCAACCGCATGCCACTTAAGAACATCCCCATCGGCACCTTTATATACAACGTCGAGATTAAAGAGGGGCAGGGTGGCAAGCTTGGCCGCGCCGCAGGTACCTATATCGAGCTCATCGCACGCGACCAGGGCTATGCAGACCTCAAGATGCCGTCGAGCGAAATCCGCAAAGTCCCCGAGACCTGCTGGGCAACTATCGGCGCAGTCAGCAACGACGAGCACCACTTGGTAGTTATCGGCAAGGCAGGCCGCAGCCGCTGGAAGGGCATCCGCCCGACGGTGCGCGGTACTGCGATGAACCCAGTAGACCACCCGCACGGCGGTGGTGAAGGCCGCCAGGGTCGCGGTTTGCGCCGTGCCAAGAGCATGTGGGGCAAGCCAACCGGCAAGGGCCAAAAGACGCGCCGCCCCAAGAAGTACAGCAACTACCTCATTGTCTCTCGCCGCAAAGTAGGCAAGAAGAGCTAATCTATAGAAATAAAAAATCGCCTCGGATGAAAATCCGGGGCGATTTACGTTATTGCCGGTGTCTTGGGTCGGAGCGACTCAAGAGCACATCGTATGGCTGCCACAATGACATCGCCCTCAACCAAATTGGGAAGCGCGAGTAGAGCGCTGCTGACAACTTCACTGTTGGAGTGCAGGGTGGATGTTTTACCGACCCCTCGGTGGATGTACATGTGCTCCTTGCCGACGGCTTCGGTCACGGGAAAGGTTCCACTGTATTTCCGTCCGTGCTGGTCCGCGATCAGTGCGATCCCCAGGTCGTCATCTTTGCCGAGTAGGTCGATGCCGACAAACACGCTCGCGCCAAAGTCTGCACGGGTTGCTTCTTGCGCCGCCGCCGCTTCTTTCATAAGACGCACAATCACTCGAGATAGTTGCCCGTGCATCTCTGTGGGCCATGAGGACTCTCCCATCTCGGCCAAGATAGTTTGCATCTGTGGTTCCGGGATTCGATACGGCACTAGCTCGAACTCATCTTGGAGTTCCTGCAGTGCCAGCGCGATCAAAAACCACTCCTGCATAATCCATTGTTGGTCGGAACCGATATCGTCGGCATGCGCGATACGGAGTTTTGCCATCATCAACACCTCTTTGCCAATCCTTCTCCTTGAACCCTACATCCAGACTCCATTTTTGCAAAATAAAATCGCCCTGGATGAAAATCCGGGGCGGTTTTGTGTATTCTTGCTTGACCTCTTGCTTGGGACTATAGTTCTAGATGGACAATTGCTTCTCGAACCAATTCGAGGAGAGCCCTTCGGGTTGTTGTCTCGTGTTGATCGGACAGGTTGTGCAGGAAGAGGAGCCTCCCCTTAGGAGGCCGGAGGGACCGTCATATCCCAGAGGCAGAGCGCCTCTACGTTGTGAAGGCATTCACCACTCATGTGGTGGAGAGCGGCACTCACAAGGTGCTGCGCCAGAGGGAGTTTCTCTCTCTGCGGCTCGCGAAGCGGAAGCGCGGGAGCCGACAACATAGATTTCTGCACTATCCACCAGTAGACACGAAGCAACTCGTAAACCCACCGGCAAATGTTGTTTCAATGGCGCGCCCGCCCGGCGCGCTTTTTAATTTTGCTATTTGCTAGAGACGCGATATAGTGCCCCTGGTTTGTTGCCCACAAGGGGCTAGGTACAGAGGTGTGCGATGGACATTTTTGACGTCACCGGAGAGCCGCACTTCGATCGGTTTGTGCTCACTGACGTCAACCCGGTCAGTGGACGCTCGAAGAAGCGGTATCTCTCGAACCCGAACGATGCAATGAAGAAGTTGCATGAGCGCATAATCAAAGCGCTCCGTTCGGACTCCAACAGCGGTCTTCGGACGCTGTATCTGCGATACGCGACCGGCTCCAGCAAGGGGAACTCGCCACTCTCGAATGTCATGCGGCACCGGCACAATAGGCACTTCTACCTACTGGACTTTGCCAACGCGTTCAGGTCGGTAGAGGTCGTGAAGTTTGTGAGGATACTTCGCGAATTCGACCCCTTCGGTGCGCATCCATCAGAGAGGGTGAGGGAGTTTGTCGACGACTACTTGATGGACCCGCGAGGGGGTCTTACCCAGGGCGGCAACGCATCGACAGACCTCTTCAACCTCTATGTCGGTCGGTATGTCGACGTGAGGCTCGGCCCACTCCTTGAGGCGAATGGTATTACCTTTACGCGCTATCTGGACGACCTCACCTTCTCCTCTCCGGAGCTGATAACGGCTGCGGTCCGAGAACAGATTCGTCAGATGGTGATTGAGGCCGGGTTCTGGATCAATCACAAGAAGTGCGAGGTCGTCGACTTGGAGAAGCGCACCATCGTCATAACGGGGGTTGGTCTCGGCCAGGGCGGCAGGATCTTCGTGCCAAGGCCGTATCTCCGCAAAGTGCGTGGATTCGCCCACAAGGCGAGAACACGGGTGGAGCTTCGGTCGTTGGCTGGGATGGTGAACTTCATTGAAGCCATCTCGCGAGCCAACGGCTCGATGAACCAAATCGAGCGAAGGGTGATTGGGGACTGCAAAGCTACCCTCGGCCGCCATGGGTGGTAAGCCCGCATCCGAAAGGAGGCGGGCTTTTTCTTTGTCAAAAATGGGTCACGTGGGCGCTATTTGACTCGGGGTAGGTGCTCCTGTATAGTGACCCCACATCCCGTGTCGCAAGGTTTGGGCGCTCGTTGCCCAGGCGGACAGGGGCTTTAATTTTGACCGCCGAAAGGATGGTCAAAATTAAACAATAAAGAAGAAAATCTTAATCATGGCACGCAGCTTAAAGAAAGGCCCATACGTCGACGAGAAGCTCCTCAAGAAGATTGAGGGCAAAAAGCCCCTTGAAACGGGGGTGATTAAGACGTGGGCACGCCGCAGCCAGATAGCCCCAGAGATGGTCGGCTTTAAGTTTGGCGTCCACAACGGCAAGGCACACATCGAGGTATTGGTAAGCGAGGACATGGTCGGGCACCGCCTGGGCGAGTTCTCTCCTACCAAGAAGTTCGTCCGCCACGGCGGCAAGATGCAGAAGGAGATCGAGGCCAAGGCCAAAGAGGCCGAGATAGCAGCAGCACAGGCCGCAAAGGGTGCCGCTGATACCGCCAAGGCAAAGAAATAAACCACTATGGCAGACGCAACCGCAAAACTCACTAACTATCGCCAAGCGCCCCGCAAGGTTCGCCTCTTGGCCGATTTGGTACGCGGCAAGTCTGTCGACCGCGCTATCGCACAGCTCACGATGCTCCCTAAGCGCGCATCAGAGCCCATGATCAAACTCATTAACTCGGCAGTTGCTAACAGCGGCGCCGCAGCCAACGAGCTCTACATTTCTGAAATTCAGGTCAATGGTGGTATCGTCTTCAAGCGCCACATGCCCCGCGCACGCGGTCGCGCTAGCCAGATCCTCAAGCGCACGAGCCACATCACGGTAGGCCTTTCAAAAAAGGTCGCACCGAAGGCAAAGGCACCCAAGGCCAAGAAGGCTAAGGCCGAAGAGGTAACGACCGAAGCAAAATAACATTGTATGTCTAAAGTAGTTAACCCATTTTCACATCGACTCGGTATCCTGCGTGACTGGCGTCACCGCTGGTTTGCCACGGGTCCTGCCTATGTCGAGAACCTCAAGGCAGACATCCTCTTGCGCGAGTTTCTTATGCGCGAGCTTCGCGGTATGTACGTTGGTGGGCTCGAGATAGAGCGCGGCAACGGCAAGTTGCGCGTCATCATCAAGACCAGCCGCCCCGGTATCATCATCGGTCGCTCGGGCGAGGGCTCGACCAAGATCCGCAACAGCATCGCCAAGTTTTTGACTGGCAAGAAGCTCCCGGTCCCCGAGATCAAACTCGATATCGAAGAGATCCGCTCGCCAGAGAGCAACGCACACATTGTTGCCTACATGGTTGCCGAAGGTTTGGAGAAGCGCATGGCCTTCCGCCGTGTGCTCAAGCAAACTATCGAGAAGGTCATGGCCAACCGCGATGTTAAGGGTGTGCGCATTGGCCTTAGCGGCATGCTCGGCGGCGGCTCGATGTCGCGTACCGAGTTCCTCAAGAAGGGCCGCATCCCGCTCCAGACCTTGCGCGCAGACGTAGACTTTGCCCGCGAGCGCGCAAACTTGCCGCTCGGTGTTATCGGTATCAAGGTGTGGATCTACAAGGGCGACGTCTTCACCCCGCGCGGTAAGGACAAATAAAATATCTTTATGTTGTTTCCTAAGAAAGTAAAATTCCGCAAGTGGCACACGATGCGCCACAATGCCAAAAAGCCCAAGGTCGCCACGCGCGGTATCACCGTTGCCTTTGGTAGCCATGGTCTTAAGGCAGTGACGCACGCTCGCGTGCGCAGCAACCAGATCGAGTCAGCTCGCAAGGTGATCGCCCGCAACTTGGGCAAGACTGGCAAGAGCTGGATTCGCATCTTCCCTGACAAGCCGTTCACCCAAAAGCCGCCCGAGGTTAAGCTCGGCAAGGGCAAGGGCGACCCGGTAGGGTACGAGGTCGAGGTCTGGCCTGGTCGCGTACTGTTTGAGGTAGACGGCGTTACCGACGAGGTCGCTGTTAAGGCGCTGACCAGCGCCGCGAAAAAGCTCCCGCTCAAGGCCAAGGTCGTCGCTCGCCACTAAATGTATATGGCAAAGAAAACTGATTTAAAATCTCATACTCCTGCAGACCTCACCAAGCTTGTCGCAGACAAGCGCGAGGAGCTCCGCGCCTTGCGTTTTAACGTCGCAGGGAGTAAGAATAGGGACGTCAAGCTCGCCTCGAAACTTCGCAAGGAGATAGCCCGCGCGCTCACGCAACTCAACCAACATGGAAACTAAAAAGGTACAACACAAGACGTTTACCGGCACCGTAGTCTCGAACAAGATGACGGACTCGGCCGTGGTTGCAGTGTCGCGCTACGTTAAGCACGCCAAGTACAAGAAGTACATGAAGAAGACGTCCAAGTTTACCGTGCACAACCCGGGCAACAAAGCGCAAGAAGGCGACAAGGTCACGATCCGCGCTATCAAGCCTATGTCCAAGACCAAGCACTTCGAGATCGTTCAATAAACCACTATGATTCAAGACCGCTCACTCGTAATAGTCACCGACAACTCTGGCGCCAAGATTGGACGCATCTTCAAGATTCCTGGTGGCAGCAAAAAGCGCTACGCCGAGATAGGCGAGGTGGTTGTCTTTTCTGTCCAGACAGCAGAGCCGCGCAAGCAGGTTAAGAAAAAGGATGTCCTCCACGGCGTCGTTGTCCGCCAGAAGAAGCCCTTCCGCCGCAAGGACGGCAGCTACATCCGCTTTGATGACAACGCAGTTGTTGTCTTGGACTGGGGTGCCAAGGACAAGAAGGAGCCCAAAGCAGGCCGCATCTTTGGTCCTATCCCGCGCGAGCTCCAGGAGCTTGGCTACCAAACTATCATCTCGCGGGCGCCTGAAGTTATCTAAACCTGTATGAACACCCTTCACGTTAAAAAAGGAGATACCGTAGTTGTCCTCGCGGGCAACGACAAAGGCAAGACTGGCAAAGTTGTTGCCGTATTCCCTAAACTCGGCAAAGTTGTCGTCGAGGGTATTGGTATGCAGACCAAACATGCCAAGCCGCGCCGCGCTGGTCAGGCTGGCCAGGTCATCCAGAAGCAGGCCCCGATAGCTGCAAGCAAGGTCGCGCTCAAGAAATAAAATCGTATGGAACTCATTCAAGACAAGCAAAAGAAGACCTTCGCCACTCTGTCCAAAGACTTTGGATGGACGAGCACGATGCAGACCCCCAAGGTAGAAAAGGTGGTCGTGTCGGTTGGTATCGGCAAGATGCTCAAAGACAAGCACAAGGTTGAGCTGGTGGCTAACCGCTTGGCCAAGATAACTGGCCAAAAGCCGGCCGACCGCGCCGCTAAAAAAGCTATCGCAACCTTTAAGACTCGCGAAGGCGACAAGATCGGCTACCAGGTGACGCTCCGCGGCACACGCGCGAACGACTTTCTTAACCGTCTTATCCATGTTGCGCTCCCGCGCACCAAGGACTTTAAGGGTGTTGGTACCACTATCGACGAGATGGGCAACTATACGCTTGGTATCAAAGAGCACACCGTGTTCCCCGAGACTGCCGACGAGGAGCTCAAAGATGTGTTTGGTATGGCAGTGACTATCGTCACCACCGCCAAGGACAAAGCAACCGCCAAGGCCTACCTCACCCACCTCGGCCTCCCGTTCAAAAAATAGTTTCGCAATAACAAAAGGTCCGGACGATAGTCCGGGCCTTTTGTGTATCCAAATAAAAAAGCCCGACCTTGTGGTGGGCTTGTGGTCGGCTTAGCCAAGAAGGCCCCTGCGGCCTCCTTCGTCGTATTCTTTCGACTTGCGGAACAGCTCGTACGCTCTCTTCCGCAGTTCGCGTTTCGAAGGGACGCGCTTCTTGTTGCGCCGGCATCGAGCGGCGAGCGCCTCCATGATTGCGCGTATGGCGAACCCTTTCATGGTGCGCACGCGCTTGCCATAACCCTCCGGCTTCTTTGCGTGGGCTCGGTGGAGCAACTTGATCCGCGACTTCTTCCTTTTAGTTCTACTCAACGCTGGTCTCCGTGGTTGTTTCGGGTAAGCATTTCCAATAACAATCTAACATATAAAATCGCCCTCGTCAATTAAAAACTCCCCGCCGGATGAGGGCGGGGAGGTAACACTTGGGGCGGCTGTTAGCCGTGTCGAGCACGATAGAACAGCACGACGATGGTGAAGCAGGTGAATACGACCACGATTTTTCGACACATTGTGTCGAGCCGTTCTGCCTGGAAGAAATCTTCTTCCGTCGGCGGCCCATCCTGCTTGCGCACGAGACGTGAGAGATATCGCAACATCGTCAACTCCTTGTGGGGATGCGTCGAGCGGAGGACTCGTAGAGCCCCCACAGCACAATCGGTAGCATGATCAGCAGAGCGACGATGCCGCTGCCGATCTTGTGGCGGCCCATCATGCAGGCATCGGAGATGCTGCAGAGGATGGTCTTGTAGCCCAGCATCTCCTGACACAACATGCACACGATGACCGCGAGCACGATGCAGAGGGTGAAGTTAACGATTTTGCGTACGTTCACGAGCGTCCCCCAAGTTGGAATGAACTTTTTGAACGAGTTTTAGCGTTCTGTAATATTATATACCATAATACACTCAAAGTCAATAGTAGGGGAGTGGTGGCTTTAAATAAGGGCTTTTTGGACCTTGCACCAGCATGGGGCCTGTGCTAGTATCTGCCTACGCCCATTTGGGCTCCTTTTTTCTGATAGGTGCCGCTTAGTCATCTGGCGAGGCAAACCGACAGAATCGTAACTCTCTAGGTAAGGGGAGTAACCAGCTACAGCTGGGACCTAATTACACAATGGCAAAGAAATCTACTGTCGCGCGCTCTAACAAGACCCCGAAGTTCAAGTCTCGGGTTGTTCGCCGCTGCTTCCGCTGCGGCCGCAAGCGCGCCTTTATGCGTGACTTTGGTATGTGCCGCGCCTGCTTCCGCGAGGCAGCAAGCGAGGGTCTTATCCCCGGTGTCCGCAAGTCTTCTTGGTAAACGTATATGATGACCGACCCTATTTCAGATATGCTTGTTCGCCTCCAGAACGCGTCGCGCGTCGGCCACGCGGCTGTCACGCTGCCGTACTCGGCAATGAAGCAGTCTATCGCCAAGGTCCTCGAGAAGGAGGGCTACATCGCTGACGCTAAAAAGAAGGACAACACGCTCACCATGAACTTGGTGTACAAGAGCGGCCGCCCGGCTATCAACGGTATGAAGCGCATCAGCAAGCCATCGCGCCGCCTGTATGTTGGCGTCCGCGACATCCACCAGGTCAAGCGTGGCGCGGGTCTGCTTGTTATCTCGACTCCCGAAGGCATCCTGGCCGGCAAAGAGGCACGCGCCAAGCGCGTCGGTGGCGAGCCGCTGTTCGAAATTTGGTAAAAACGTATATGTCACGCCTAGCTAAACGCCCCATCGCAATACCAGCCAAGACCGAGGTAACCATCTCGGGCTCTATGGTTGCGGTCAAGGGCCCCAAGGGCAGCATGACGCGCCCTATCCACCGACTCATTGGCGTCGAGGTTACTCCCGAGGGCGTCCAGGTCTCGACCAAGGTCACCAACCTCGAGAGCCAGGCTGCAGTCGGCACGGTTGCTGCACACATCAAAAACATGATCACCGGCGTTAACCAGGGCTTTAGCAAAAAGCTCTTGGTCGAAGGCGTCGGCTACAAGTGGGAGGTCAAAGGCAAGCAGCTCCAACTCGCACTCGGCTTTAGCCACCCGGTACTTGTCGACATCCCCGAGGGTCTTACCGTCACTGCCGACAAGGGCACGCTGACTATCGTCGGTATCGACCCCGAGGTCGTCGGCCAGTTTGCTGCTAACATCCGCGCTCTCAAGAAGCCCGAGCCCTACAAAGGTAAAGGTATCCGCTACGAGGGCGAGGTTATCCGCCGCAAGCAGGGTAAGAAGGCTGCATAAAATACTGAAACGACTATGGCAACTAACGCAACAACTAAACGAGCAGGTCGCATCTCACGCCACAAGCGCATCCGCGCTCGTGTGTCGGGCACTGCAGCACGCCCGCGCATGGCGATCTACAAATCTAACCGCTATGTCGAGGTGCAGCTTATTGACGACACGGTTGGCAAGACGCTAGCGTCGGTCAAACTTGCTGATGCAGTCAAGGCAGGGGCTGAGATAGCCAAGAAGGCTAAAGAGAAGGGTGTCAGCTCGGTTGTGTTTGATCGCGGCGGGTTTCGCTTTGCGGGTCAGATAGTTAAACTTGCCGATGCCGCACGCGAGGGTGGTCTTAAATTCTAAATTTGTATGCAAGAAGAAACTAACAACACAAATACAGAGGCACCGGTTACGACCGAGGCTCCTGCTGCTGCTCCTGCTGCCGCACCAGTAGAGGAGCGTCGCGGTGGTCGCGGCCAGGGTCGTGGTGGTCGCGATGGTCGCCGTGGTCCGCGCCAAGGCAACCGCCCGCCACGCGCCAAGTCAGAGTTTGACACCAAGATGATCAACATCCGCCGCGTGTCACGCACCGTCGCTGGTGGTCGCCGCTTCT